>MDTG01045186.1_pt1 | contig 10948 bp, 11 predicted proteins | sample 811421 | NCBI WGS metagenome assembly MDTG01 (sample SAMN05326645, study PRJNA326480) | marine metagenome | isolation source: seawater | place: Pacific Ocean: South East | collected 2011 | reverse complement strand
GCTCTGGTAAAACTTTTTCATCATATATCATTAAATCAAACACTGTAACTTCGTAACCTAATTCTAATAATTTTGGAGCCAGTCTAGAACCTACATATCCAGCTCCTCCAGTAATAAATATTTTTTTCATAAATGCTTAAATAATTTAGTTATAAATTGTGTTATATCAAAATTTTAAAATTTCAAACTATTTGTAAAAAATTTAACTATAATATATCTTGCATAAGTGAATTCACGAATTATATAAATGTATGAATTATAGCGCGCCACATAATAAGAAAAATAAAATTTTGCTAGATAATTTTATCAGAAGTAATGATGCCATTTTATTTGGCACAGGTAATCTAGGAAAAATAGCATTAAAATCTATTACAAACACAAGTGTAAATATTGCGGCTATAGTAGATAACGATGAGAGCAAATGGGGAACTAAATGGAGTGGTTATGATGTAATTTCACCAAACGATATTGTTAATTATCCAAACGTTGAGAGTATTGTAATTGCATCGCTAAATTTTCCCTATATGAGGAAGCAAATAACTGACTTAAATTTAAAGAAAAATATTTATGATTTTGATTTTCTTTTAAATGATCTAAATTTAAATGATTGTAATACGGATTGGTCAGTGACTAGATGTAAAGAGCAACTTGATTTGTATATTTATTCTGTTGATGCTCAAAAAAGAAAAAGTGATCTTTTTTTAAATAGTATCGACTTAGTTTTAACAGAAAAATGTTCACTTAAATGTAAAGATTGTTCAAACCTAATGCAATATTATGCAAAACCAATTGACGAAGACTTTTCTACATTATCGAATTCAATTGATGCTATATTTAATAATGTTGGTTTTATCAGAGAGGTAAGAATTATAGGAGGCGAACCTTTATTGTATAAAAAAATAGATCTCATAATTAAACATTTGCTCAAGTATAATAATTATGAAAAAATTTACATTTATACTAATGGCACAATTGTTTTAAAAGGTGATAAAATGAATGTCTTTCAAAATAACAAAGTGATGTTTAAAATTTCTAATTATGGGGAAGTAAGTAGAAATGTTGAAAAACTAGAAAATAAACTAACTGAGCTTAATATAAAATATATTACGGAAAGAGTAAGAACTTGGCAAGATTGTGCAAAAATTCAAAAGTTTGAAAGGGATGAAAAAATTACAAAAAATATATTTGGAAACTGTTGTGAAAATCAAGGCTTAACAGTTTTACATGGCAAAATGTATTTATGTCCATTCGCTGCACATGCCACTAATTTGGATGCAATAGAAAAATATCCTAGTGATATAATTGATACTAAAAATTTAGAGTCAGGAAATTTTAAGAAAAAAATTGAAGATTTATATTTCAATAGAGAGTTTATAGGAGCTTGCAATTATTGTAACGGAAGAGATCATAATGTAGCGAAAGTTGAGGCAGGTGTTCAAACAAAAGAAGTTTTAAAGTACGATAAAATTAATAATTGATATTTAAATCAATTAATTCAAATGTACTCGAAGAGAATTCGGTAACACATTACTTTAATATTATTTCGAAAGATTCAATTTTGTTAAAAATAATATATATTTAATTAATAAAGAACATGAAATCGAAAAAAAATTTTATAATTTTAACTATAATAATACCAGCGTATAACTCAGAAAAATTTATTTTTAAATGTCTTAAATCTATTCCAAATGAAGACTATATTGAGACAATAATAATAGATGATTTTTCAAATAAAAATTTGAAAGATCAAATTATAAATTACGAATTAAAAAATCTTAAAATATTCAGAAATAATGTCAATTTAGGTCCAGGAATTTCTAGAAATAAAGGAATAAAAAACGCAAAAGGAAAATTTATTCTTTTTTTAGATAGCGATGACTATTTAAATTGCAAAAATATTGTTGAATTAATTAAATTAATAAAAAATGATGAAATTAACGATTTTTATCTCTGCCGATACAAAAAGGAAACTTTTCCAAAAGACAACAATTTTTTCCTTAAAAAATTACCCAAAAATTTAAACAAAGAAATTTTGATTGAGAGTATAGTAAATAAAAATTATCCAATTGATGAATGTTGGTCTATATTATTTAAAAAAAAATTTTTAATTAAAAAAAAAAATTTTTTCCCAAAAAATATAAGAGTGGGAGAAGATGAAATTTTTTTAGCTAAAATATTGATTAATTTTAATAAAGCATCAATTTTCAAAAAAACTATATATTATCATCAAAATATAGAAGGAAGCTTAAGTTCTAACTTATCAAATTTTAATTCTCACTTAGATTTTATCAATTTATTTTATTTATTTTGCAATCTTTACTTAAAGAAAAATTATAAAAAAAATGAATCTTTAATTTTGCATAGATATATTAATATTTTATATTCAAGAATTTCTTTACTTCTTCTATTAAGAAATAATAATGAACTTAAAAAAATATTAAAACTTTTAGAAAAAAATTATAATAAAAATCTAATTAAAATTTCAAATAAAATAGATCTAATTAATTTTAAATATTTTATTAAAAGTAAACAAGTTAAAGATTTAAAATATATAATTAATAGTAATATAAGAAAATTTTTAATTGATTTCAAAAAACCTAAAAATCTATTTATTTACTGCAAAGGTTTATTGGCAAAGTCTGTAAGTATAATGTGTTCAAAACTTAATATAAGAATTTTAGCTATAGTTGATGATTCAAATGAAATTAATAAAAAAATGTTTGGTCACAAAATTATTGGTTCTGAAAAATTGTATAAAATAATTAAGTCAAACAAAAATCTAGACTTTAAAATAATAATAGCAAATAACAGAAAGATTACTTATCGTAAAATTAGAAGAAGTCTTGTTAAAAAAAATATAAGTTCAAAAAAAATAATGCATTTTTATTGAACATCTTACTTTAAAATATGCTGTAATGTTTTTATTAGATCCTCATTTTTAAGAACTGCTTTATTTGCAAAATTTTCAACAGAAATTGCAGCTGCAAGTGATCCTAAAAATAATGATAATTCCTCCTCAATTCCTTCTTTAAGACATAAAGACATTATCGCCATCATAGTATCCCCTGATCCGATTTTATCTATTACTTTCGACGCAAATGCAGGACAAAAGAAAAATTTTTTTTTCTTTTTCTGATATAACAAAGCACCACTTTTACCACTTGTGACCGTGAGATATTTAATATTTTTATCTGTAGATAATTGTATCATCAAACTTTTAATATCTTCGTGTCTGTTTCTTAATTCATGCCTGAGCTCTGACTCATTTATAATTACAAAATCTAAATTCCTATATTTTTTTAATCCATGATAGCCAATGTTAGCTGCATTTATCTGAGCATTTAATGCTGTAAACTTTTTTGATTTACAAATTGTTTTTGCATATCTTTCTGAGATCATTCCATGTCCATAATCTGAGACAACTACTAGATCTGATTTAACAGCCAATTTTTTGAAATAATGTATCAGCTTATTTTCTTCTCTTTTATCAACTAAATCATCATTGAATTTATATGTTCCAAAAATTTTATTAGTATTAATATTATCTACATAACGTGTCTTTAAGATAGTTGTAGAATTTTTTTTATTAACAAAATAAGTTTTTATATTTTTTGATAACTTTTTTTTAATAAAATTTAGATTATCTTTATTTTCTCCGATTGTGCTTGTGAGATTGATTTTTTTACAAAATCCTGACAAGTTATTTGCAATTGCAGCGGATCCACCAATATACTTTTCACTTCTTAATTCATTTAACATTAAAACCGGTTCTTTTCCTGATTTCCCTATAGCATTTGTAAAAATATACTGATCTATTATAACTTCTCCAATGACAAGAGATTTAGTTTTTGTCAAAATAGATAATTTTTTAATAAGATTTTTTACCTCTATTTTTTTTTTTATTTTTTTAATAAACCTGTTTTGAATATTTGTAAAAATGTCAAAATTTTCATTTAAAATTTTGCTAGAGCTGTAAGTTTTTGAATCTGTAAATATAATTTTTCCACCTATTTTATTTATTTCTTTTATTTCTTGATATATCTTTCCAGTTATATCGTCTTTCAACACTTTATAATCTGGACCTTTAAAATAAAAATTAGGTCTTATGTTTTTTATTGCGTCAATTGCAGAGTTTTTATTAGAGACATAAACAAAATCTACACAATTTAAATTACTTAAAAATTTTAATCTATTTTCAATTTTGAAAACTGGTCGGTTAGGGCCTTTATTTATAAATTCATCTTTAGTTAAACTTACAACTAAAATATCACAATGTTTTTTTGCCTCTAAAAAATGATTTATATGACCAATATGTAAAAGATCAAAAACACCATGACATAAACCTATTTTTTTTCCTGAAGACTTTATTTTTTTAATTTTTAATAAATTTTTTTCTGATTTTAGTATTTTATTATTCATTACTTAAGATATTTAAACCACACCTTAGTTTTTTCCTCTATTTTATCTGGTGTCCAAACAGGAGCTTTTTTCCAATCGCTTATATTTTGTTTCATAATTTTAATCCCTTGTTCGATTGAAATTGTTGGATACCATTTTAATTTTTTTTTTATTTTTTTAATATCAGCTTGTGATTTATCAGGTTCTCCTGGTCTTTTAGGTATATGTATTATTTTTCCACCAAGTTCTTTAGCAATATAATTCACACTTGTCGGTTTTCCAGTTCCAACGTTAAATATATCATGAAATATTTTTGATTTAGCAGCAACATAAAATGCTTTCGCTACGTCAGTAACATATGTAAAGTCTCTAGTTTGTTTTCCATTTCCAACAATCGTCAGGGGTTTATTATTTATTAGTTGAGCTAAAAAAACTCCAAACATTGCCCCATAAGCTCCTGATGTTCGTGATCGAACGCCATAAACATTAAAAAGTCTGAGAGAAATTGATGACAAATTATATATTTTTGACCAATGACAAATAAGCTCCTCACCTAAATATTTTGTCAATGCATAAGGATACTCTGTAGAAATATTTGTTTTTTCCGTTGTTGGAAATCTTTTTACCATTCCATAACAAGAAGCAGATGCTGCATACACAAGTTTAGATATATTATATTTTTTTGAGGCCATTAGTACATTAAGTGTACCTTTTACATTTGTTGCAAAATACTTTTCAGGTTGCTCAATACTAGGCACAACATCCGCTAAACCAGCTAAATGAAAAACATATTTACAATTTTTAAAATTTTTTTCTATTTTATTGTATTCGCTGACATTTGCATTAATAAACTTTACTTTGTTTTTGACTTTCTTTAAATTCGCTAATCTTCCTGTTGCAAGATTATCTATAACAATTACAGAGAAATTTTTTTTTACTAATAATTCTACAAGATGACTTCCAATAAACCCTGCGCCACCAGTTACAATCACTTTTTTTTTTGTTAACATAATTTTAAATGTCTAACTTAATTTGAAAAAAAACCAATATAATTTTTAAAAAATTTATTTCATGAATTTTTAAAAAATATTATACTTAACATTTGTTTTATCTAATAATTCAAGATCACTTTTATCAATGATATCTTTATTAGTATAATTTTTATTATTTTCACCAATTAAGTTTTTGTATTCTATAGTATCTAAAAAAGAAGTTTCATCCTTAGATGATACCACTAATTTAAAATTAGCAACTTTACTATAAAAATTAAAAAAATACTCATTACGTTTTTTTACATTTTCCGAATTAGTTGTTATGGTTTCGTTTTTTTCATAAAAGTGTCCTGAAACTGGAGGGTTTAACAAATAATCCATGCCTACTAAATTGATATTTTTGAAGCCCATATATGATGCGATACCAATCATTGCAAATAAAGAATTTTCCATCAAACTAAATTCACTTAGGGGACTAATGTAATTATGATCAAATTTTTTTTTTCCAAAATGGTACAAATAATATACATTTTTATATCTGATCAGGCCTGGTAGATTTACTAATGATGTAAAAAAATATTTTGTTTTTGATATTCTTTCTCTTTTTTTAAAAAGATAATTTATTCTATTAAACTCAAATCTTTTATTGTACTCATTTTTCCAAATTGGAAAAAAAATACCTGGATGCATCTCAAAATCAGCTAAAATATTTAAACGGTTATAATCCTTGTGTAAAAATAACCACCCACAACTAAAAATAATATTATTTGAAAATTTTCTTAAATCATATTTTTTAATACTGCTACCATTTCCAAATATATAACATTCTTTATCTTTATAGGTATCCTTTAGACTAATATTTTTTTTAAAATTTTTTTTATAATCAAATTAAACTTTGTTTAAATTTTTATATGTGATCTAAGTTTTTTTGCTATTGGAAGTTCATCTTCAAAAATTACACCAAGTTTATTTTCTCCAATAGATATAATTACTTTTTCAATTGACTCAGTTAAATTTTTCATACCAGAGTATTCTAAAGATGCCGATTGATCCGAACCATACATTGTTCTATCTAAAGTTATGTGTCTTTCCAAAGATGTTATTCCTTGACACAATGCTGCAATAGATATTACTACACCATTTTCATGTCCACTATATCCAACATCACATTTATACTTATCTTTTAATGCTTCAATTGTAGCTAAATTAGCTAATGATGGTTCCATTGGATATGTTGATATACAATGCATAAGTTCAAAACTACAATTATTCTTTTTAAATACAGTGACAGCATTATCAATATCTTGCTCTGTTGACATGCCTGTAGAAATAAATGTATGTTTTTTTCTTTTAGCAACTTCTTCCAAAAAAATTTTATCCACAATCATTGCTGATGCAATTTTTTGATATTTACAATTAAATTTATCCAAAAATTTTAGACTATCGATGTCCCATGCGGATGCAAACCACTCAATTTTTTGTTTTGCACAAAAATCCTCTATTTCCTTGTATTGATTATAATTAAATTCCAAACCTTCTTTCTGGTGTCGCTGAGTATTTCCCCAAGGACTATCTCTCATTTGGTCAAGTAATTCTTTTGAATAAACGTTTTCTATTGTTCTCTTTTGAAATTTAACACTATCAAATCCAGCTCTTTTTGCATTTAAAATAAGTTTTTTTGCAATTTCAACATCCCCATTGTGATTAATGCCAATTTCTGCAATAAGAAATGGTTTTTTTATTTTCATAAAATTATAATTAAACTAAAATAAATGCAGTGTACAGAGATTTAAATAATAAAAATATAATTCTTACTGGTGGAAGCGGTTTCTTAGGTAGCCAGATTACAAGAGCTTTTTTAAAAAATAACTCAAACATATATGTTCTTGATATTAAAAAACCAACTTTAAAATCTAAAAAACTTTTTTATTTTAAGTGCGATATAACAAACGAAAATGAAGTAAAAAAAATTTCAAAACAATTGAATAAAAAAAAAATTGATATTTTAATAAATAATGCAGCTAAAGACTATGTTCCAACAAAAACTAAAAAAAAAATTACCTTTGAAAATTTTGATTTAAAAAAGTGGAATACTGACATATCAGTAGGCTTAAGTGGTGCTTTCATATGTACAAAAATCTTTGGTTCTTCAATGGCAAAAAGGCGAAATGGTGTAATATTAAATATTTCATCTGATTTAGGAATAATTGCTCCAGACCAAAATCTGTACGAGGATATAAAGTTTAAGAAGCCTGTCACATATTCAGTTGTAAAACATGGATTAAATGGATTAACAAAATATACCGCATCTTATTGGGCTAATAAAAATGTAAGATGTAATGCTATCGCTCCAGGTGGAATAAACAATAATCAAAATAAAAAATTTTTAAGAAAAATTAAAAAAGTTATACCACTTGGAAGACTTGCAAAAAAAAATGAATATAATGACTTAATACTATTTTTGTGTAGTGAAGCCTCTTCGTATATGACTGGTTCTATTGTAGTTGCTGATGGTGGTAGAACAATTATTTAAAAAGTAATTATTTTTTAGCTATAGACAAAAGCATTATTTCTTTTGAAAATCTAATCCACTTGTTTTTCATTCTAAAATAGTCAGGAACCATAATGCGAGTTAAATGTGATAATAGCAAAAAGATATAAGATATAATATTTTCATTAAATAAAATTGGTAATTGAATAAAACTTTCAATTTTTATGTTTTTAAATTTATGTATAGCGTGAATATCTCTTAAAGAAATTTTTGTAAAAGGGACCCTATGAGTAAAATCTTCATAAAATGATTTATAAATATATTTCCATTCTGGAGTAAGAGTAATAATTGTGCCCCCAGGTTTTAGAACTCTATAAGCTTCCTGAAAAAGTTTTTCTGGAAAATAAAAATGCTCTATTACTGATTTAGAGTAAATTACATCAAAATAATTATCTTCATATGGTAATTTTTCATTTGCCATATCTACTTTTTTAAATTTTAATTTAGAAAAAAATTTTTCACTGTAATCAGATAAATCTACACCATGACCCTCTAATCCACAGTTAACAAATTCATTTAAAAATTCTCCTCTACCACAACCAAGCTCTAAAATTTTTTGATCTTTTTTCATATTACATTTTTTGTAAAGGTGCTTTATCAATTTTCCTGGATAATCTGTAAAAGGTGTATTGTTAACATCATAGATCGTTTCTAAATATTTTGGTGAATTCATTATAATCTAGTTACTTTTAGTTTGACCACCATCCAATTTAAATAATGATCCAGTTATAAATTTTGTTTCACTCTCACTAATCATCTTACAAACCTCAAATATATCATCAGGATTACCAAAGTTATTGATCGGTACATTTGACTTAATATATTTTTTAATTTTTATTTTATTTTTTTTTATTTTTTTATCCCAAGTAGAACCTTTAAATATAATATTACCCGGTAAAATACCGTTTATAGTAATTCCATCTTTTGCTAATTCGGTAGAAATCAATTTAATATAAAAATTTAATGCCGATTTAGCTATAGAGTAACCTATTGGTGCACCATCAATTCTTTCAACACCACATATTGAAGAGATACAAATTATTTTGGTAACTTGTTTTTTTAAAATTTTGTTCGCATTTTTTACAAATTTTACTGTTGAAAAAAAATTATGTTTTAGGGCATGATCTAGATCGGAATGATTTTTTTTAAAATCACTATTTCCTAAATTACATATTAAAAGGTCAATAAAATTATGTTTAATTTTTAAATACTTTACAGCGCTTTTTATATTCTTTTCGTCTGAAAGGTTTCCACAGTAATAATCACAATTATTTAAAGAAGCTGCTGCTTTTTTTAATTTGAATAAATTTTTTCCATTAATAATTACTCTATATCCTAAAGCTAGATAATTTTTTGCAAGCATATAACCAATTCCTGAAGAAGAGGCAGAAATAAATACTTTTTTATGCATTATGAAATCTTTTTAAAAATTTTAAGTTAATCTTTATTTCATCCATATGTTTATTTGTTTTTGATCTAGCTGTTTGTAGTATTAAATTTTTTTTATATTTTATTTTTTTTAAATTTTTAAACAACTTTAAAAAGTTAACATTTCCATTGCCCAATCTAACAGTTTTTCCAAATTTTAGTCTATCTTTTATATGAACATTAGAAATACGATCTCCGTAGTGCTTGAACTCTTCATCAATATTATAATTTAGGCCAGCACTATTACCAGAATCATAATTAATACCAAAATAACGCTTATCAAATTTTTTTATAAAATTTTTTAACTTTATTGGATGAAAATCAGATTCAAATATTAATTTTACTTTAGTATTTTTCAAATATTCTTTTAAAGATTTACTAATTTTAATAAAATTTTTTATTTCTTTATCGTTTTTTAATGATCCATTATCAACTAATGGTAATACAATAAGATCTATACCAATATCTTTTGAACTTTTAATAATTTTTTTTAAATCCTCCAAAAGTTCATTATTATTTTTAATTTTCCAAAATGGTTTTTGCATAAAACAATCTCCTGTAATAGATTTTATTTTGATAGAATATTTCCTTGATAATCTTTTAATTTCTAATTGACTTTTTTTTAATAGAAGAGGATTTTTATTTAAGTTTTTATAGTCTAAAGTCCATTCTATTGACTTAAGCCCTAATTTTTTCGCTTTAGAAAATTCTGACTTCCAATTTTTTATGGGAAATGCCTGAATTTTATTACCAATCTTAGTTGATAGTCTTCCTTGCATAACACCATATTTAAAATTCATTTTTTTAATTCTTGGACTAATTCTAGATATGCACCTTCGGGTGTTTTGCAATATGTCATAATTACATTTCCATCTTCTGATTTCTGAGGTTTTGAATTAAATTTGATCTTTTTACTTCTTAAATATTTGTAGAGAAGATTGATGTTTTTGACGGTTAAAGAAATATGAGTGAAACCATTTGTATAAGGTTTTATTTTTAAATTTCTTTTATTTGGAGCATTTTTAAAATAAAGCAATTCTAATAAACATTTATTTTTATCTTCAAGTTTATAAGTTTTAACATTAACATTCTTATATAACATTATTTTATCAATTAAATTTCCACTTTCATCCATTTCTTTCTTAATTTTAAAATTTAAATATTTAGTCCAAAATTTAAGAGATTTTTTAATATTTTTTGTTACTAAACCAGTGTGTCTTATTACGCTCATGTTAAAATATTAATTTAATATTTTTTTTAATTATTTCTGTTCCTTCTTTTATTGCATTTTTTGTAATAGTTAGTGGAGGGCCAATCTTAATAGATTCTCTACCAGTATAAACTAACAACAATCCATCCTTAATACACAGTTCTACAAGTTTTTTTAATTTTTTGTCGATATTTCTAATCTTTCTATCAAAAATCATTGCAGCAATAAGTCCTTTTCCATAAACATTAAAAATATTTGGATATTGGACTTTTATTTTTAAAAGATTTTTATGCAAATATTCCCCTGAGGTTTTGGCTTTTTGTGTTAATTTTTTACTAGTAATTTCCTCAATCACAGCAAGACCCGCAT
>MDTG01378987.1_pt1 | contig 10949 bp, 9 predicted proteins | sample 811421 | NCBI WGS metagenome assembly MDTG01 (sample SAMN05326645, study PRJNA326480) | marine metagenome | isolation source: seawater | place: Pacific Ocean: South East | collected 2011 | reverse complement strand
GAGTAGACCTTTCGCTGATAGATTGGCAAGGGTTTTAGAAAATATACAATCAAGAATGCAGTTTGAAGCTGCCGACTCTCCATTGCTTAATAGGCGTGATGTTAAGAAAATTACCCTCCTTGCTGTCACTGGAGACAGAGGCTTATGTGGGGGGTATAACGCAAATATTATTAAAAGAACAGAGAAACGCTATGCCGAATTAAAAGGTAAAGGGTTTAGTCCTGACCTAGTGTTGATTGGAAAGAAAGCTATAGGATACTTCGAGAATAGATCAAGTATTTATAATATAAGAGCAACATTTAAAGAACTAGAGCAAGTTCCTACTTCTGAAGATGCCCGCTCTATTACTAGTGAAGTGTTAGCAGAATTTCTTTCTGAAAGTACTGATCGAGTAGAGGTCATTTTTACTAAGTTTGTCAGTTTGGTTAGCTGTAATCCCACAATCCAAACTCTTTTACCTTTAGATCCTCAAGGAATTGCAGATTCGGAAGATGAAATTTTTAGATTAACTACAAAAGATAGTCAATTAATAATTGAGAAAGATTCTGCTCCTTCAAACGAAGAACCTCGATTACCATCAGATATCGTTTTCGAACAAAGTCCTGATCAACTTTTGAATGCTCTTTTACCACTTTACTTGCAGAATCAGTTGTTACGCGCATTACAGGAATCAGCGGCTTCAGAATTGGCTAGTCGAATGACTGCAATGAATAACGCTAGTGATAACGCTAAAGAACTAGCGAAGAACCTTACTATTGACTACAACAAAGCTCGACAGGCTGCAATTACTCAAGAAATCTTAGAAGTTGTTGGTGGAGCAGCAGCGTAGTTTTTTGTCTATTTTTATTGCCTCGAATAATCAATTTTAGTTCATAAAAAAGTGAGACTTAAATTTATAGAATTAGAGATTGAATGGCCCTGTGAAGTAAGTATATTTAACCTTAGAAACTATATTTTATTTAAGCTTATAAATTATGGTGAACCGCTTCGGTGGGCGATTACTTCTTTGAATACTAATACTGAAAAATCAGCTCAGAAAATATCTATCGAGGCTGTATTTATTATTAATGAAGATAAAACAAAATATATCAACACTTATCTGCCCTGAAAAATTGATGACCATAAATGAACCTTTCCCAACATTATTGATTATCCCTACTGGTATAGGGTGTGATATTGGTGGATTTGCGGGTGATGCAATTCCTGCGGCAAGATTATTGGCTTCTGCTAGTGAATGTTTGATAACACATCCAAATGTAATGAATGGTGGGTCTCTGTATTGGCCTGATCCTAATATTCATTACGTCGAAGGTTTTAGTTTAAATTTGTTTACTACGGGAGAATTATTTCTTAAACCAGTAAGGCAACAAAAAGTAGGTTTATTATTAGATGCAGGTTTAGAGTCAGATTTAAAGCAAAGACATTTGCAAGTTGCAGATGGATGCGTGGCAAGCTTAGGGCTAGATATTGGTCCTGTAGTTACGACTGAGAGGGCTTTACGAATTAATTTAAAAAAAGGCTTAAGTGGCTCTAGTTGGGGAAATGTAGATGAACCAGAGGTCCTTCTAAGAGGGGCTGAAAAACTTAAAAATGCTGGTGCGACAGCAATAGCTGTGATAACTCGCTTCCCGGACGATAGTGAAAATTTAGAGGTCAAGCATTATCGTCAAGGCTATGGGGTAGATAGTATCGCTGGAGCCGAAGCGGTAATAAGTCATTTTCTTGTCAAACACTTACTAATTCCATGTGCACATGCACCCGGATTAGCCCCATTATCAGTTGATTATGATTTAGATCCTCGAACCTCTGGAGAGGAAATAGGATATACATTCTTGCAAAGTGTTTTGGTGGGTCTCAGTCGTGCACCAGACCTTATTCGTAAGTCAGTGTTGAATATTGATGAAGCATATGTTGCGCAACTGACACCTTTACTAAGTAGTAGTAATTTGGGTGCTCTTGTCGTTCCTCAGGGTGCATTGGGCAACGAAGCTGTTTTGGCTTGTATTGAGCAATCTATTCCTTTGATAATAGTTGCCAATCAAGGGGTACTCAACGTTTGCTCTAGTGAGATGAGACTAGATTGTTTGACTACTGGTAAAAATAATAATATTTTGTTTGCTGATAATTATGTAGAATCTGCGGGCCTGATTATGGCTTTACGTCAAGGAATTAATATTAAGTCTTTACGTAGACCAATTGATAGAGTCAATCAATTGCATGATTGAATGAGCTGATTCAATGATTTATCTGGATGCAATTGGTTTTTTCCATCCAGTCCCAAAAGCTTGATTACTGATTTTTAAAAGGGGAGGTGCTTGATAACGCTTGAATTCAGCGTTTTTTAATAAATTTGCTACTTTATTAACAATTTTTGGATCGAACCCTTTTTCTATTAGATCATTAGTAGGTAAATGATGTTCAATTAATCCTTTTAAAATCGGATCAAGAATGAAATAATCTGGCAAAGAGTCGATATCTAATTGATCTGGTCCTAATTCAGCACTTGGAGGTTTATTTCTTATTTCGGAGCTTATGACTTCTCCTTTATCAGGTAGACAGAAGTCTTTTCTACAATTAGATGATGATTCACTATCAATCCAATCACATAATTCAAAGACAGTTGTTTTATAGAGATCTCCAATAACAGATAAGCCTCCATTCATGTCTCCATAAAGGGTGCAATATCCAACGGCTAATTCTGATTTATTACCTGTCGATAGAAGTAAATGCTTTTTTTGATTTGCTAAAGCCATCAATATTGTTCCCCTGATCCGAGATTGTAGGTTCTCAGCTGTAATACCATTTGGAATACCCCATTTTGAACTGGCTAAAACATTATTAAAGCTATTCATGAGATCTGCAATAGGAATCTTTTGATGATCTATCCCAAGTCGGTTGGCTAATGTCGTTGCATCTTTTACTGATCCTAATGAACTCCATGGGGATGGCATTAAAATCGCATTGACTTTAGAGATACCTAAAGCTGCTACAGCAATAGTTAAAACTAATGCTGAGTCGATTCCTCCACTTAATCCAATAATGGCACTCTCAAAATTACATTTTTTGGCATAGTCTTTGACTCCAAGAACTAAAGCTCTGAAAAGACTTTCATGTGATGTTAGATATGAGCTTGATACATTACGTTTTGCATGACCCGAAGAGATGTCATCAAGTATGACTGACTCTTTGAAAGCAGGAAGTTCTTGTTGTAGATTACCTTCCTTATCAAGAGTGAAACTAGATCCATCAAAGATAAGCTCGTCATTTCCTCCTACTTGATTAACGTAGACGACAGGACATGAAAGACGAATTGCCGCTTTGGCTGCTATTCGTTGACGTAGTGATTTTTTTGATTGTATAAATGGCGATGCTGATAGATTGATGAGCAAATCTATTTTTTCTTTTTCTAGCGACTCTATAGGATTTACCCCCAATAGCTTTTCATTCTGAAGGCTTTGCTCTACCCATATGTCTTCACAAATAGTTATTCCTATTTTCCAAATTTTTTTTTGACAGCATAAACTCAAGATACTACTTTTTTTTGCTGAACGGAAATAACGTTTTTCATCAAAAACGTCATAAGTTGGTAAGAGTTGTTTCCTGGCTACTATTCTCCATGTACCTTTTTCCAAAATAACAACTGAATTATAGAGTTTTGGAATTTGTAAATCTGGAGTTGGTTCTGCAATACCAATTAATACAGAAAAGCGTTGACTAAGATTATTTAATCTTTTAGTAAGTGTGTCTAAGATATTGCTTTCATCTTCAAAAAGTCGTGGATTGAATAATAAATCTTTTGGTGGGTAGCCTATTAAAGAAAGCTCTGGTGTAATAACTAGATCCACATCATTACTTTTGATGTTTTTGCATACTTCAAATATTTTTTCTGCATTACCATCGAGATCTCCGATGACTGGATTGAGTTGAGCTAGTACTAATTTCATTTTCTTTTATCGGCCAAGCCATATAGATTTTCTTTAACGAGTATAGGAATCAGCTCGGAGGGAATAAGTTTCTCTTGAGGCTTTTCTCTAAACTTTGAACTAGAAGATTCAGGTATATCAAAAGGCAATAGCTCAACTTCTCCTCCAAGTTTTTTGATCTCTTTAAGTTGTATATCGCTAAGTGGCCATCCATCTCTATTCGCAATAGCGATTTTTGCTTTATTTAGAATAGATTTTGCATTTAGCCACTTTGGAATATCTACAGCTAAATCACTACCAATAACAAAACTAAAACTTGCTTTAGGCCATAGCTGGAAAGCTTTATTTAGGGTATGAATAGTCCTAGGGCTACTCAGCTCTTGAATTAGCTCTAATCTAGGATTAGAGATTTTTTGGACTAAAATTCTTAGAAGCTGAGTTCTTTTTATGAGTGGAATTTGATGACTTTTATCAGGATTATCACTCGCCCAAGTTATAACTTTTGGGAAGGTTTTAGTTAATTCTCTCAACAAAGCCTGATGTCCTAATGTTGGAGGATCAGCGCTAGTGCCAAACAGAGCTATTGAATCTATTTTTGAGTTCATGGCAATAATAAACTTTTGTTTTTATTTTTATTTGATGTAAGAAATTGAAAATTGCCTGACATTATCCTTAAGTCTAAATTTTTTCTTAGAAGGTTTCTTAACATTAATCCAGGTTGTCCCTCTTTTCGATTTGTGCCAATTAGAAGTTTATAAGCCGCGTGACGACCTATGAATTTTGTCGTATATACAGCAAGAACTGCTTGAGTAATGGCTATTGGACCAGCTGGCGCAAGACTCAAACCACCTGTAAGTGGTGCAGCAATGATAAGTATTTGCTTAAGAATATTTAAAGTAATTTGTATACCTATCTGTGCACCAGCTAACAATGAATTTTGCAAACTAAGTTTTTTTACTAATTTTCTTGCTTCAGGGCCACCTACCTCTAAACCATATAATTTGCTTAATTGGATCACAAGAGCACTATCAAAGGCAACTCCAGTGACAAGGTCAATTATTAAAAAGGGATTAATTACTACTCCTGATGCTTTTAAAGCAGCATATTTACCGATTAAACTTTGAGCTGCTTCCTTCTTTTTTAGTAAACGACTCTCCTTAAGTGACTTATAGAATTTGTCTGCAATTCTAAGACTATTAATACAAAGAAGTAATTCACCACTTCGATCGATAATATTGATTAGCTCGTTCTTCAGGATATCTACTTCAGGGGACCTTTGTTGACTTCTAACAGTACCATCATTTTTGATTTTAGGTTCTCTTGGTGATGATGCTACTTGTGCAATCTTAAAATTCGTTTTGTAAATTGATAACTTTTTATGGATGTTTGAAAGAATTAATTTTATCTCTTCTTTATTCCACTGATCACAACGATTTAAAACAAGGATAATAGGCTTATTTTGCTTTAAGAGCTTTTCAATATAAAGCAAGTCGAGTCGTGTAAGATCACTATCAATTACAAAAAGAATTAAATCTGTCTCTATTAAATAATTAAAATCAATTTCTTCTTTGAAAGTATTATTTATTTCATCTATGCCTGGTGAATCTACTAACTCAACTTTGTTGAGGCTTTTGAAACTTTTGAGCCATGGATAAGATTTAATAGTTTTTGTATTTCCGTTAACAATGTCCGTTGAAAATATTTGTTCTTGGAGCAATGCATTTAATAAGCTTGATTTGCCAACTCCTACACGGCCATATACTGATATCTGTAGCTCTTTCTTCTCTAATTTCTGAATCTGAAAATCAAGTTGATTTAAAATATTTTCAAATTTGGCTCTCTCAAAGTTCGTAAGATTTAAATTTTTTCTCCATTCACTTAGTAAAGATTTGCATTTTAAAGGAATATTTTTTTCATTAATCATTTATTGGATTTCCTCCACCAACCGGCTAAAACTGCCAAGACAGCTTCTGCTCCTACTAATCCAACAAATCCTCCAAATTCATCTACTACGACCCTGACCCCTTTTTTGTCATTATTAAAGCCCAGAAGAAGTTTATCGACTCGTATCATTTCTGGCACAAACTCTACATTCTCGCTTACGTCGTAAGGCGTTAGATGAGAGTCTCCTCGAAGTAGAGAAGTCAGTAGCTTTTCACGATTAGCAACACCAACGACCTTGTCTACTTCCTCACCCAAAACTACCCACCATGTTGAATTGTTTTCCAATAAGCTTGATCTAACAGATTGGAGGGAAACTTTTCCAGGTAGTGTTGGAGCGGCAACTCGCGGAGTCATTAAATCTTTAGCTGTAAGGTCATTCAACTGGAAAACTTTGGATATCATTGCAGCCTCATCTGCTTCGATTTGTCCAATTTGAGAACCGAGTTTAGCCATTTGCCTGATTTCCTCTTCGTCTGTTGTAAGCTCACTCTTTGCGGTTATGACTGGTAGTAGACGTTCAAGAAATATAAGCAATGGACGCATTACTATGCTTAAAAAATCAAGGATAGGTGCGCTAGTTAAACTGATTTGTAATGCAAGCCTTGTGCCGAGAGCTTTGGGTACGATTTCTCCAAGAAGTAATACAAGAATGGTTAGAGCTACAGAAAATATGGGCATTAAATATCCGATTCGATTCTGAAATATGAAACTTGCGTAGCTACCAACCATCAAACTTCCAAAAATATTGAAACTGTTATTTGCGATGGTTACGACAGTTAAAGTCCTTCCAAGTCTGTGACGTAGTTTTTCTAATCTTCGGGCTCCTAACACTTTTGGACTTCTGCTGGCGAGCTCATGGACGTGTAATGGGTTAACAGCTAACAATGCTGCTTCTATTCCAGAGCACATTGCGGAACCAATTAAAACAACCACAATAAGAGCGGTTAAGAGCAGAAAGTCTTGGCTCATTCCTGAGTGATTTTTTAAAGTGTGGGGATCTTTTAGTTTTATTTTTCCACTAAGTTAGTTCTCTTGCCATCCTTAATAGTAAATAGGTTTATTTTTGTGGCTGATTCAAGTATTTTTCGTCGGCGAAGAGACATTTTTTTGTCACATTTAGGCTCGTATGCGGCAATAATCCCTGCTGCGGAATTAGTTACTCATCATGCAGATTGTGAATTTCCGTTTAGGCAAAATAGCGACTTTTGGTATTTAACTGGTTTTGATGAGCCAAATGCAGTGGCTTTGTTTTTGCCTCACAAACCAAAAGGAGAAAGATACATATTGTTCGTCTTACCCAAAGAGTCTGCTGCAGAGGTTTGGACAGGCTTTAGATGGGGAACGAAAGGAGTTTTAGATAATTTTGATGTTGATGTATCTCATCCTTTGAATGAGTTGCCCAGCCTTTTATCTCATTATTTGGAGGGAGCAGAAGGAATCGCTTTTCGAGTTGGTAAGCATCCACATTTGGAACCTTTGGTCTTGAAAACTTGGTCGGATCAATTACAAAAACTTCCAAGAAGTGGTTTCTCTCCATTCTCAATGATAGCTCCGTGCCCCACACTTCATGCTATGAGGCTTAGGAAAGATGATTTTGAAATACAAAGAATGCGACTTGCCTCAAAAATCTCGGGAGAAGCCCATGAATTAGTTAGAGAAGTTGCTCGTCCAGGAATGAATGAGAGATATTTACAAGCCCAAATAGAAAAACTCTTTCTCGAGAAGGGGACTCGAGGCCCTGCTTACGGCTCAATAGTTGCTTCAGGTGATAACGCATGTGTTCTTCATTACACAGCAAATAATTCATCAATAAAAAATGGAGATCTTGTTTTGATTGATGCGGGTTGCTCTTTGGATGATTATTACAATGGTGACATAACCAGAACTTTTCCAGTAAACGGAAAGTTTTCTGGGGAACAAAAAGCATTATATGAAATTGTTCTAAAAGCTCAAAAAGCCGCAATTAAGTGTGTTTGCCCAGGGGATAATGCCGAGAATATTCATATGACTGCCTTGAAACATCTTGTTGACGGTTTAGTTGAGATTGGTTTGCTTGTTGGCGATGTGGATTCGATTATTGAACAAGAGGCTTATTCTCATTTGTATATGCATCGAACAGGACATTGGTTAGGTCTTGATGTTCATGATGTTGGAGCGTATCGATTAGGAGATTATTGTGTAAACCTTGATCCTGGAATGGTTTTAACTGTAGAACCTGGCATTTATGTAAGTGACCGTTTACCAGTACCCACTGGACAGCCTGAGATCGACGAAAGATGGAAAGGTATTGGAATCCGGATAGAAGATAATGTTTTGGTAACAAAAGATTCGGTTGAGATTCTGAGTATTAATGCTGCGAAGGAATTGATTGATTTGGAGCGATAATTGAATTTCTATCAGTGATTAAAAAACCTGATTAATTTGTGGCGTTGAGATTAGATTCATTTATTAAAACGTTTTTTTAAAATTAATTAATCATTCTCCAAAGGTAGAAAAAATTTTGGATTCCCGCCCTCGTAATTCAAATGGGTCCTCATTGCTGTTAAATTAGGTGCTTATTAGTCAATAGAAAAATTAGAAATGATGGTTTCTGATGAGACGGGTACTGTTCAAGAAGATTTAACAAGTACTGAAGCAAGCACACATTCTGAAAATCCAGGGAAAGTTGATTCTGATGAAACCAAATCAGGCCGCCCTAGTGCGCTAGGTGGAGCTGCAGCGCTGGCAACTGCAACGATTGATGCAGATGGAGTTCCTTCAGGTTATACACCGAAAGCAGACGAAGGAAGATTTTTGCTGAAAATCCTTTGGTTGCCAGATAATGTAGCTTTGGCAGTTGATCAAATTGTTGGAGGAGGTCCTAGCCCTCTTACAGCCTATTTCTTTTGGCCAAGAGAAGACGCATGGGAAACATTAAAGTCCCAGTTAGAAGAAAAAAGTTGGATTACTGATAACGAAAGAGTTGAAGTATTAAATAAGGCGACAGAGGTAATTAATTATTGGCAAGAAGAAGGGAAGGGCAAAACATTAGAACAAGCTAAAGTAAAATTCCCTGACGTAACTTTCTGTGGTACAGCATGATAATTCCTTGAACATAATTTGTTAAAGAAATTATTATCATTCTGATTTTGATGCTTGAAACCAAGCTTTTGCTTGATTCATTGTTTCTTGAGCTTTAATTTTTTCAGTAGGATTTTCTTTATCTGTTGTTTGGCTTAACTGGTTTTTTGCTTTTTCTAACTCAGCCTCAGCTTTGACTGAATCAATATTTTTTCCCATTTCAGCTTTATTTACTAAAACCGTAACCTCATTGGATTCAACTTCTGCAAAGCCTCCAGTCAAGGCAATTGAATTCCAAGTACCATTCTTTAAAACCCTCAACACACCAAAATCAATAGCTGTAACCATTGAAATGTGACCAGGCAATATTCCCAAAAGCCCTGTAGTGCTTGGAAGTATTATTTCATCAGCCGTATCGTCAAATACACTCTGATCAGGAGCAAGAACTCGGAGAGTTAAAGACATTTCTTTATGATTTTAGAAAAACGATGAGTGAGGATAATTGAATAAAAACAAAAATTTAGGCTTTTGCTTCAGATTCAATTTTTTCTGCTTTAGCTTTAACTTCATCAATGCTTCCAACAAGATAGAAAGCTTGTTCAGGTAGATGGTCAAGTTCACCTGACAGGATCATATTAAAACCTTTAATTGTATCTTCTAGTTTTACGTACTTACCAGACATGCCCGTAAATATTTCCGCAACGAAAAAGGGCTGAGATAAAAACTTCTCGATTTTGCGAGCTCGGTCAACTGTCTTTCTATCTTCTTCTGAAAGTTCATCCAATCCCAAAATTGCAATGATATCCTGCAATTCTTTGTATCTCTGAAGTGTTGACTGAACTGCTCTAGCTGTGCGGTAATGCTCATCGCCAACAACAGATGGCTGAAGCATTGTGCTTGTAGAGTCAAGTGGATCTACAGCTGGATATATACCTTTAGCTGCAAGAGCCCTTGCCAAAACAGTAGTCGCATCTAAGTGCGCAAACGTAGTTGCAGGCGCAGGGTCCGTTAAGTCGTCAGCAGGTACGTATACAGCCTGTATTGAGGTGATGGATCCTTCAAGGGTGGAAGTAATTCTTTCTTGAAGTTCCCCAACGTCAGTTCCCAATGTTGGTTGGTATCCAACAGCTGATGGCATTCGACCCAATAGAGCAGATACTTCTGAACCAGCCTGAACAAATCTAAAAATGTTGTCGATGAATAAAAGAACATCTTGCTTGTTTACATCACGAAAATGCTCAGCCATTGTTAATGCAGATAGTCCCACTCTCATTCTTGCTCCAGGTGGCTCATTCATTTGACCAAAGCACAAAGCTACTTTTGACTTGGTCAGATCTTCTGAGTTAATTACCCCAGATTCCTTAAATTCTTCATACAAATCGTTACCTTCTCTAGTCCTTTCTCCTACACCACCAAAGACTGACACACCACCATGTTCTTTTGCAATATTGTTTATTAGCTCTTGAATTAGAACAGTTTTTCCAACTCCTGCTCCTCCAAATAATCCAACTTTTCCACCCTGTCTATAAGGAGCAAGTAAGTCAATAACTTTAATACCTGTCTCAAATACTTTTGGCTTGGTTTCTAAGTCTGTGAGGCTTGGAGCCGAACGATGGATTGGAGAAGTTGTTACGTTTTGAAGATCACCTTGCTCATCAACTGGTTCTCCTAAGACATTAAAAATTCTTCCAAGTGTGGCTTCACCGACGGGTACAGAAATGGGAGCCCCTGTGTCTACAGCTTCCATGCCTCTAACTAATCCATCAGTTCCGCTCATAGCAACGGCTCTAACACGATGGTCACCCAATAATTGTTGAACTTCAGCTGTCAGCCCAACATCCTGCCCCGCAGGATTTTTCCCCTCAATCCTCAAAGCGTTAAGGATTTTTGGGAGTTTGCCAGCAGGAAATTCGACATCTAATACAGGACCAATTACTTGGCGAACAATGCCCTTAGTTCCAACATTAGCGGTAGCAGAAGCGGCCATAAGATCACTAGAAACTTTGTGAGCATGCTCTGATT
>MDTG01365256.1_pt1 | contig 10949 bp, 20 predicted proteins | sample 811421 | NCBI WGS metagenome assembly MDTG01 (sample SAMN05326645, study PRJNA326480) | marine metagenome | isolation source: seawater | place: Pacific Ocean: South East | collected 2011 | reverse complement strand
TTAACTCTGGTGTATCAAAAGTTATGATAGAGAGAACTTCTAACAAATGTTATGTTACAATATATACTTCAAGACCAGGTTTTGTAATTGGAAAAAAAGGTAGTGACATAGATAAAATCAAAAACAATCTTTCTAAATTAACTAGTAATGAAGTTACATTAAATATCAAAGAAGTAAAAAAACCTGAAACAAACGCATATCTTGTTGCTGAAAATATAGCACAACAATTAGTTAAAAGAATTTCTTATAGGCGAGCCATGAAAAGATCCATGCAATCTTGCCTAAGATTAGGTGCCAAAGGTATAAAAGTTTCAATAAGTGGACGACTAGGTGGAAATGAAATCGCAAGAACGGAATGGTTAAGAGATGGAAGTATTCCTTCTCACACTTTAAGAGCTGATATTGATTATGCTGAAGCAGAGGCATTAACAACTTATGGTATTATTGGAATAAAAGTTTGGATATACAAAGGTGAAGTTTTTGCCAAAGAATTTAGTCAGGAAACAAATAAGAATACACCAAAAGAGGTAAAACCATAATGCTACAACCAGTTAGAACAAAATGGAGAAAAGCTCATAAAGGAAGAATTCATGGAAATGCTTCAAGAGCTAATTTTATTAATTATGGTGCATTTGCATTAAAAGCCCTAACTCCTGAGAGAGTTACAGGAAAACAGATTGAAGCTGCTAGAGTTGCTTTGACAAGACATATGAAGAGACAAGGAAGAGTTTGGACCAGAATTTTTCCAAATATTCCAGTATCAAAAAAGCCAATTGAAGTAAGAATGGGTAAAGGAAAAGGATCACCAGAATATTATGCGTGTAGAGTAAAACCAGGAAGAATTTTATTTGAAGTTGATGGAGTTTCAGAACAAGTTGCAAAAGAGGCTCTCTACAAAGCTTCAGCTAAATTGCCAATTAAAACAAAAACAATAAAAAGGTTTGTTTAAATGAAAAAGCAAGAAATTAAAAAATTAACAAAGTCAGAATTATTAAAAAATATCGATAAATTTAAAAAAGATTTATTTAATTTTAGATTCCAAAAAATGAATTCTCAAATAACAAATCCTGCTAAAATCAGTGAAACAAAAAAAACAATAGCTAGACTAAAATCAACATTGAAAGAAAAAATAAATGCCTAAAAAAGTATTAACAGGAGTAGTTGTAAGTGACAAACCAAATAAAACAGTCACAGTTATGGTAGAGAGAAAATATTCTCATCCAGTTTTAAAAAAAGTCGTCAAAGTAAGAAAAAAATATAATGCTCATGATGAAAATAACAAATTTAAAAATGGGGATAAAGTTTCAATAATTGAAAGTAAACCTTTTTCAAAAAATAAAAAGTTTGAAGTAATGGAGGAGGCTAAATAATGATACAAGTCCAAACAGAGTTACAAGTTGCAGACAATACTGGAGCAAAAAAGATAGAATGTATAAAAGTTTTGGGTGGATCTAAAAGAAGATATGCTAGTATTGGGGATACAATCGTTATTGCAGTAAAAGAAGCTATCCCAAAAGGAAAAGTAAAAAAAGGATCTGTACATAAAGCAGTTGTAGTAAGAGTTAAAAAAGGAATACATAGAGATGATGGCTCAAAAGTAAGATTTGATAACAATGCAGCAGTTTTAGTTGATGATAAAGGAGAGCCAGTAGGCACAAGAATTTTTGGTCCAGTAACAAGAGAATTAAGAAATAGAGGGCAAATGAAAATAATATCATTAGCTCCAGAGGTTCTGTAGATGATAAAAAAAGGTTTAAAAGTTTTGGTTCTTACTGGAAAAGATAAAAAAAAAGAGGGAGAAGTAATTGAGTTAGATAGAAAAAATAATAGAGCAAAAGTGAAAGAGATTAATATGGTTAAAAAACATGTAAAAACAACAAAAGAAAAAAAAGGCGGAATTTTTTCAAAAGAAAGTTTTATTCATCTTTCTAATTTAAAATTAGTTGACATCAAAACCAAAAGTAAAAAAAAAGAAGTTAAAAAATAATGATACCTAGATTAAAAGAAATGTATTTAAAAGAAATTCAACCGGCTTTGAAATCGCAATTTGGATATAAAAATTTATATATGGGCCCTCAAATTGAAAAAGTTATCTTGAATATGGGTCTTGGGCTTGATGGAAGCGATGGTAAACTTCTTAAATCATGCGAGGAAGATTTAGCAAAGATAACAGGTCAAAAACCTATAGTAACAAAATTTAAAAAATCAGTTGCGAATTTTAAAACAAGAAAAGGAGCAAACGCTGGTTTAAAAGTAACCCTGAGAAAAAATAAAATGTATGAGTTTGTTGATAGATTAGTAAATATAGCTCTTCCAAGAATAAAAGATTTTAGAGGTTTATCAACTAAAGGCTTTGATAAATTTGGTAATTATACATTTGGAATTAAAGAGCATATTATATTCCCCGAAGTAAGCTTTGACCGTGCTGACAAAGTAAGAGGTCTGGATATTACTATTGTAATTTCAACCAAAAATCCTGAGCATAGTATGGCTTTGCTAGAGAAGTTTAACTTTCCATTTATTAAGAAAGGAGAAAATTAATATGGCTAAGATGAGTTCAATAAATAAAAATAATAGAAGAATTAAGCTTTCAAATAAATTTTATAAAAAAAGAGAAAAACTCAAAAAAATTGTTATGAATAAAAAACTTCCTTTAGAAGAAAGATTTAAAGCTCAACAAAAATTATCAAAGCTACCTAGAAATTCTGCAAAAAATAGAATAATGAACCGATGTCAAATTACAGGTAGACCACACGGCGTTTATAGAAAATTAAAAATATCAAGAATTGCATTAAGACAACTTGGCTTACAGGGAAAAATTCCTGGTTTAGTTAAGTCTAGTTGGTAGAAAGGAGATTATGAGTTTAAGTGACCCAATAGGAGATATGATTGCTAGAATAAAGAATGCTCAGTCCAGGAATCATAAAAAAGTTGAATTACCTTCATCTAACTTCAAAAATAAGATTGCAGAAATTTTAAAAAATGAAGGATTTGTAAAAGACTTTAAAATTAACTTAGAGAATAAAAAAAATATTTTATCTTTAGAGTTAAAATATCACTCTGGAAACCCTGTTATTAATACATTTGAAAGAGTATCAAAACCAGGCAGAAGAATCTTTTCTAGTGCTGACGGATTGCCCAAAATAAATAATGGCCTTGGTATAGCTATTATATCTACTCCAAAAGGTGTGATGACGGATTTGGATGCGAGAAAGCAGCGAGTGGGCGGGGAAATAATTTGTAAGGTATTTTAATATGTCAAAAATAGGAAAAATTAATATTTCGATACCAGAAAAAGTCAAAGTTGTTTTATCTGGAAATATACTAAATATTGAGGGACCATTAGGAAAAAAATCTTTAGATATAGATTTAGAAATATTTAATTTAGACATAAAAGATGGTAAGGAAATCTCAATTACTCCCAAAAAAATTGATCAAGATACAAAAAGACTTTGGGGGATGAATCGAAGTTTGATTAATAATGCTGTTTTAGGATCTAGTTCAGGCTATGAAAAAATTTTAGAATTAGTTGGTGTTGGTTACAGAGCTGCAGTCAAAGGCAATCAACTTAACTTACAACTAGGGTATAGTCATGACATAAATTTTGATATTCCTGAAGGAATTAAAATTACTGTTGAAAAGCAGACAACTCTTAAAATAGTTGGTTCAGATAAACAGCTTGTTGGATTAGTCACTTCTAAACTTAAAACTTTAAGAAAAATAGAGCCATACAAAGGAAAAGGTATTAGAGAAAAAGGCCAATATGTTTTGAAAAAAGAGGGAAAGAAAAAATAATGAAATTGAATACTACAATTAGAAAAAAATTTAGAGTGAGCAATAAAGCAAAAAAAGTTGCCTCTTCAAATAGGTTTAGACTAAGCATTTCTAGGTCTTCAAAAAATATTTTTGCACAAATTATCGATGATTCAAAAAATGTTACTCTAATATCAGCTTCGTCCATAGAAAAAGATATAAAGTCTGGCAAAAAAGTTAATAAATCTGAATTGTCAAAAATTGTTGCGGAAAAACTTGCAAAAAAGGCTCAAGAAAAAAAAATTTCTAAGATATTTTTTGATAGAGGTATCTACAAATATCACGGAAGAGTCAAAATCTTTGCTGAAACGCTAAGAAAAAACGGTATGGAGTTTTAAAAATGGAAAAAAAAATTGATAAAAAGAATGATGATATTTTAGAAAAGTTAGTCCATATAAATAGAATTACAAAAGTTGTAAAAGGCGGAAGAAGATTTGGCTTTTCGGCTTTGGTAGTTGTAGGAAATCAAGCTGGAAGAATTGGTATTGCACACGCTAAAGCAAAGCAAGTACCTGATGCAATTAAAAAAGCTAATGAAATGGCGAGAAGAAAATTGATACAGATTCCTTTAAGAGAGGGCAGAACTATTCATCATGATGTGAAAGCAAAAGATGGATCTGGAAAAATAATTTTGAGAGCTGCATCAAAAGGTACAGGTATTATCGCTGGAGGACCAGTTAGAGCAGTTTGTGAAGTTTTAGGAGTTAAAGATATTGTTGCTAAATCAATGGGTACTTCTAATGCTCATAATGTGATTAGGGCAACAATGAAAGCTTTAATGAAGCAAAATTCACCAAAACAAATTTCTTCTATTAGAAATAAAAAAATTTCTGAAGTAATCGAGAAAAGAGGATAATGATAAGTTTAAATAATAGATTAAAAATTAATAAAACTAAAATGCGAGTAGGAAGAGGTATTGGATCTGGCAAAGGTAAGACCTCAGGTAGAGGAGTTAAGGGTCAAAAATCTAGATCAGGTGTTGCAATTAAAAGTTTCGAGGGTGGACAAATGCCGCTTTATAGAAGACTTCCAAAAAGAGGATTTAATTCAATTTCTAAGAAAGAAGTTGCTATTTTGAATTTAGATAAAATACAATCTTATATTGATAAAAAAAATATTAAGACATCAGATATCCTGAACTCTGATTTATTAAAGAAATTAAAATTAATAAATAAAAATTCGAAAAAATTAAAAATCCTTGGTACAGGTGAAATTAAAGAAAAAATTAATATCGAAGCCGATTTGGCATCAAAATCAGCTTTAAAAAAATTAGAAAAAATTGGTGGGTCTATACAAATAAAAAAGTAACAAACTTTAATGAGTTCTTCTTCATCAACTACAGATCTTAGGAATAGAATTATATTTACTATCTTGATTTTATCTGTTTATAGATTTGGCACTTTTGTTCCTTTACCAGGCATTGATCCGGAGCAACTAAAATCTCTAATGGATGGTAATCAAAAAGGATTACTTGGAATGTTTAATGTTTTTGCTGGAGGTGCTGTAAGCAGGATGGCTATATTTGCATTAGGTATAATGCCTTATATTTCATCATCAATTATAGTTCAATTACTCACTGGTGTTTCAGATTACTTCAAAAATTTAAAATCACAGGGTGAGACTGGAAGAGCAAAGATTACTCAAATAACGAGATACGGAACAGTTTTATTAGCTACTGTTCAAGGTTATGGCTTATCAGTAGGATTAGAGTCATCAGCAAATCTTGTAATTAATCCTGGATTATTTTTTAAAATATCAACAGTTACAACTATAGTTGCTGGAACAATTTTTTTAATGTGGCTTGGCGAACAAATAACACAAAGAGGTATAGGTAACGGTATATCTTTGATTATTTTTGCAGGAATTGTAGCGGAGATACCACGAGCTTTAGTTACAACTTTTGAATTGGGAAGAACAGGTGCTGTTTCAACATTAATGATTATTGGAATTTTTATCTTATTAATATTAACAATATTATTTATTGTGTTTATGGAAAGAGCATTAAGGAAAATACTTATAAACTATCCAAAAAGACAAATGGGAAATAAAATGTATGGAGGAGAGTCTTCTCATTTACCTTTAAAGATCAATCAAGCAGGAGTGATACCAGCAATTTTTGCATCAGCTTTACTATTACTACCTGTAACTTTTTCGAACTTTAATTTTTCTGAAAATGATACTTTTTTAAATTTAAGTTCTTATTTTACACAAGGTCAACCTCTTTATATGCTATTGTATGCTTCAGGAATAATTTTTTTTACTTTTTTTTATACTTCAATAACATTTAATCCTGTAGAAACTGCTGACAATTTAAGAAAATATGGAGGTTTTGTTCCAGGAATAAGACCAGGAGAAAGTACAGCTCTTTATATTGAAAATATTTTAACCAAGCTGACTACTATAGGAGCTTTGTATTTAACTTTAGTATGTTTAATGCCAGAGTTTTTAATTGCAAATTACCCAATACCTTTTTATCTTGGTGGAACTTCAATACTAATTGTTGTTGTTGTAGCCATCGATACTGTTACTCAGATACAAACAAGACTTATGAGTTCTCAGTATGAACAGTTGATTAAAAAAACTAAATTTGGTAGATAAAAAAAGTGAATTTAATTCTATTTGGCCCTCCAGGTGCTGGTAAAGGTACGCAAGCAAAATATTTAGTTAAAAAGTTAAAACATTTCCAAGTTTCAACAGGCGATATATTAAGAGAAGAAATTAAAAAAGATACTGAGATTGGAAAAAAAATAATTAAAAATATGGATCAAGGCAAGTTCGTCAATGATGACATTGTTAATGATCTTATAAAAAAATTTGTTTTTGACCCTTTAAAGAAAAATAAATTAATATTTGATGGATACCCAAGATCATTAAGCCAAGCTAAAAACTTGGACTTATTACTAAACGATTCAGATCAAAAAATTGATTTCATTTTTTTTCTAAATGTAAATAAAGAGACAATTATAAAAAGAATTGAAAAAAGAAAACTTTTAGAAAAAAGATCAGACGACGATTTAAGTACAATTCTCAAAAGACATGAAACTTATATGGAAACAACTAAACCAGTCCTAGATTTCTATTCAAAAAATTACAATTTCTTCGAAATTGATGGCGCTCTAAAAATCGAGGAAATTAAAGCTAAAATTGATGAAATTATCAATGTTTAAGAAGTTGACATTAAAATAACTTCTTATATAAAAGGCTAAATTTTATCACTTATATATGGCTCGTATTGCAGGTATTAATATTCCACAAAATAAACTTGTCCAGATTGGATTAACCTATATTTATGGAATAGGGGACAAATTCTCAAAGCAGATTTGTTCATCGCTCGAAATCCCAAAGAATAAAAGAGTTAATGATTTGACCGACGAAGAAATTCTTAAAATCAGAGAGTATATAGATCAACACTTTAAAGTCGAAGGTGATTTAAGAAGAGATTACTCTTTAAGTATAAAAAGATTAATTGATTTGGCGTGTTACAGAGGCTCTAGACATAGAAAAAAACTTCCTGTGAGAGGTCAAAGAACAAGATGTAATGCGAGAACAAGAAAAGGTAAAGCTATAGCAATAGCAGGTAAAAAATTAACACCACTTAAAAAATAAAATGGCTAAGTCAGAAAAAGTTGAAAATAAAGATCAGAAGTTAGAAAAAACTTCAAAAAAAATAAGTAAAAGTTCTTATTCAAAAAAGAAAAAAATTAAAAAAAATATTTTGAATGGAATTGCATATGTTCAATCAACTTTTAATAACACCATTGTTTCAATAGCTGATACGAACGGAAATATTATTTCATGGTCATCTGCTGGTCAAAAAGGTTTTAAAGGTTCAAGAAAATCTACTCCTTATGCTGCTCAGATTGCTGCTGACTCAGCTGCATCAAAAGCTTTAGAGATGGGAATGAAAACTTTATCAGTTGAAGTTAAAGGCCCGGGTTCAGGAAGAGAAACTGCTCTTAGAGCATTACAAGCAAGAGGTTTTAAAATTTTATCTATTAAGGACACTACACCTATGCCGCATAACGGTACAAGACCACCAAAAAAAAGGAGAGTTTAATGGAAACAGAAAATGTAAATGTAAAAAATTGGAAATCATTAATTAAACCAGCTAAGTTGGATGTAAAAATAAGTGACGATCTAACACAAGCAACTATTGTGGCTGAACCTTTAGAAAAAGGTTATGGATTAACTTTAGGAAACTCTTTAAGAAGAATTCTTTTATCTTCAATAAGAGGTGCTGCAGTAACGTCAATCCAAATAGATGGTGTTTTACACGAATTTACATCAATTAAAGGTGTTAGGGAAGATGTGACTGATATTGTTTTAAATGTAAAATCTCTCGCCTTAAAATGTGCATCAGAAGGTAATAAAAAATTAGTTTTAGATGCAAAAGGACCAGGTGAGATTAAAGCTTCAAATATAACTTCAGTAGCAGATGTTGAGATACTTAATCCAGACTTGGTTATTTGCAATTTGGATGAAAATACAAATTTTCATATGGAAATGAATTTAAACACTGGAAAGGGATATGTCCCTGCTGAATTAAATAAACCAGAGGAGCCACCTTTAGGTCTTATTGCAATAGACTCATTATATAGTCCTGTTAAAAAAGTTTCATATTCAGTCAGCACTGCAAGAGAAGGTAAGGCACTTGATTATGACAAGTTAACAATGCAAGTTGAGACTGATGGATCTATTTCAGCAGAAGATGCGGTTGCTTACTCTGCGAGAATTTTTCAAGATCAACTAAAGATGTTTATTAATTTTGACGAGCCAGTAGAGGCACCTGTAAAAGAAGTTTCATCAGAACCTGAATTTAATAAAAATTTATTGAGAAAAGTCGATGAATTAGAATTATCTGTGAGATCAATGAATTGTCTTAAGAATGATAATATAATTTATATTGGTGATTTAGTTCAAAAATCTGAGGGAGAAATGTTGAGAACCCCAAACTTTGGAAGAAAATCACTAAATGAGATAAAAGAAGTTTTAACAGGAATGTCTCTTTACTTGGGTATGGAAATACCAAACTGGCCACCTGACAATATAGCAGAGATGTCTAAAAAATTAGAGGAAGCTATTTAATGAGACATGGAATGGCTAACAAGAAGTTAAATAGAACTTCAGAGCATAGAAAAGCATTGCTTAAAAACATGCTGAATTCCTTAATAAAATATGAACAAATAAAAACTACTTTGCCTAAAGCAAAATTTCTAAGACCTCAAGCTGATAAAATAATTACTTTAGGAAAAAAAAACACTCTTCAAACAACTAAGCGGTTAGTATCTCAATTACAAGATATTAAAAATGCAAATAAAGTGAAAAAAACTCTATCAAAGAGATATGAAAAAAGAAAAGGCGGTTATACAAGAATTATTAAAGCTGGTTTTAGATATGGTGACAATGCACCGATGGCTATAATAGAGTTTGTTGATAGAGATATTGAAGCAAAAAAAGTAGATAAAAAGAAAAAAAATCCGTCAAAAGAAATAGAAAAAAAAGAAGAAAAAAAAGTAGCTTCAGCCTAGCTTATTCTCGTATAAGAATTGAATAATGATTAAGTCTTTTGTAGTTGATTCTAGCTGTAATAATATGCGTATAGATCGCTTACTAAGAAATAAATTAGGTAAAATACCACAAGGCTTGATCGAAAAGAACTTAAGACAAGGAAAAATTAGATTAAATAAAAAAAAGGTTAAAAGCTCTTTTAAAGTTAGTATAAATGATAAAGTTGAATTGTTCAATTTTGATTTTAAAGAATCAATAATTACAAAAAAAATAAGATTCAAACCATCTGAAGAAATAATTAAAGCTAACGAGAATTTAATAATAGAAAATAATGATGATTTTATAGTCTTGAATAAAAGCTCAGGTATTTCAGTTCAAGGAGGAACAAAGTCAAAAAAAAATTTAGTTGACATTTTTGCAAAAAGTAAAATTTTTTCAAATTCTAAACCATACTCAGTTCACAGATTAGATAAAGAAACGTCAGGAGTTTTTATTATGGCAAAGAATAGGGAAACAGCTCAATTACTAACATCTCTTTTTAGATTGAGAAAAGTACACAAAACATATTTAGCTATCTGCCATGGTGAAATAGACAAAACCTCTGGAGTGTGGAACGATAATTTAGTTAGATATGATAATGACAAAAAGATAATAGAAAAAGCTAAAACAATTTACAAGGTTATTGATAAAAATTCGAATTCAAGTTTAGTAGAAATGAAACCAATTACAGGAAGAAAACATCAACTTAGAAAACAGCTTTATAAGATAGGGCATTCAATTTATGGTGATAAAAAATATAAATCATCTTTATCAGTCAAGGGAATAAATAAAAACTTAATGCTTCATTCCTATCAAATAAGATTTATGATTAATCAAAAAAAATATACTTTTCGGGCTTTATTGCCAGATTATTTTAAAAAGTTATTAATAACTAAGAGACTTAATTTTTCAAACTAGATATTAAATTTTCAACTAAAATATCTTCAATATTTTTATAATCAAGTTTTTTAATATTCGTTAACGTAGTAACTCCTTTATCTTTAATGCCACAAGGAATTATAGCGTCATATTTACTTAAATCATTTTTAATATTTATTGAGAAACCGTGATAAGCAATCCACTTACTTACTCTCACTCCAATTGCGGCAACTTTTAAAATTTTAGAATTTTGCGTATGCCAAATACCAATATTTTTTTTATCTGCTTTGGTTTTAATTTTATAAAATTTAAGTGTCTCTATAATTGATTTTTCAATAACTGAAATGAATTTTCTAATGTCCTTTTCTCTTTTTTTCAAATCTAACACAAAATAACAAATTAATTGTCCTGGCCCATGATAAGTAATTTTGCCTCCTCTGTTGGTTTTGAATATTTTTATAGATTTATCTAAAATTTCACTTTCTAGAAAACTTTTTCCAGCAGTATAAATTTCTTCATGTTCTAAAATCCATATTAATTCTCGAGCATTATTTTTATCTACATTTACCAATCTTTCTTCCATAAGTTTAAGGGCATGCTCATATTTTACAGGTTTTTTCGACTTTTTGATCTCAATATTCATTTAAAAATTGTAATCTTTTTATTATGTATTAAAAGTTCCGACAGAATAATAGGTAAATTTATGACTT
>MDTG01423375.1_pt1 | contig 10950 bp, 5 predicted proteins | sample 811421 | NCBI WGS metagenome assembly MDTG01 (sample SAMN05326645, study PRJNA326480) | marine metagenome | isolation source: seawater | place: Pacific Ocean: South East | collected 2011 | reverse complement strand
GGCTCTTACATATCGTCCGTAAGAGAAGCAGCTTGAGAAAAGGGGCTTCGGCCCCTTTTTTCTTATACCAAGAAAAAATATTTCTTGACATTTTTCCTCATGTCCCTTATACTATACGGTACTAAAAGTGAGAGTAAAATCTCTTCAGAGAAAAGTAGATGGCAAACTATAGTTTCAAGAAAGAAGCGCAGGTATTTATAGTTTCGGGAGGCAATAGACACAAGTTAGATGTAAGTTCAATAGACTTTTCACAAACTTTTGCAGAAGCTAGCTTTCCGAGCAAGACTCTACACACTCAAACAAATGTATTTGAGAGTAGTGTAATTAATCGCGCAAATCCTGCTACCTTTAGCTTCGCCATACCTGCTTTAACGGAAGCAGATTTTACTATAGTAGAAACTCTTTTACTAAATGTAACAGAGTTTGATATGTTCGTACAAACTGCTGCTGATATTTTTAAAATAGCTGGATGTGTTATAACAAATGGAAGTTTTGTAATCGAGAGATCACAACCCCTGAGTATTGAGATTGAAGGCGAGGCAAGCAGAGTAACTAGAGGACAAACTTTAACAGGAAGCCTACAGAGTAGGTCAGCAAGTAAAACTTATACTATTCCACAAAACTTAATTGTGACTATAGAAGGTACTACTGTTCCAAATATAGTAAGTCTTACATTAGAGTTGCAGAATGATATTAATTGGACACCATATACAACAGTAAATGGTGCTATTTCTGCATCTACTCCAAATACAAGTATGTACCCTTCTTCCTTTTCTCTTTCTAAAAAAATACTCTCTGGATCTATCACTGCATATCTGACAAATGGGAATGCCTCAGAGGCACAAACATGGAATGATAATGCACAGATTCAAATAAAAGCAGGTAATGGTCTTTCATCCTCCTCTTTTAGAGGATTTAACTTTGGTCCAGCTATCTGTTCCTATACAAACAGAGCAAATACTGGTGATATATTCTTACACAGCTATGACTGGAGAATGACAGAAAATCCTAGTAGCTTAGCAAATGAACTTCAATACATAACTGACTGAGGAGGTCAATGAATGGAACTTAAAAAATTAATGGTCGATACAAAGTCTATGTGGATAGACTTTACCGGCATAGACGGATTTTCCGTAGAAGTAGTAAATCTTTCTCGAAAAGAATTAACAGCACTTAGAAAAAAGTGCACAACAACAAAATTTAATCGAAGAACGCGACAGCCAGAAGAAAATTTAGATGAAGATAAATTTGTATCAGAGTTTACCTCAGCGAGTGTAAAAAACTGGAAAGGCCTTACATTAGAAAAACTACAAGATCTTCTGCTTATTGATATTGGAGATCAAGATCCAAAAAGTGAATTAGAATACTCACAAGATAATGCGGAAACTTTGGTTAGTAACTCTTCAGAATTTGATACTTGGCTCAATGAGGTAGTCTTTGACTTAGATAACTTTCGTAGTAAGTCAACGGGAGGAAGCCCTAAAAAGACTAGAGAATCTACTAAAGAATAGTGAAACTGGAATGACTCGTGAAAAATATTTCACGATGATGGAACAGCTGGGTAAAGACCCTAAAGAACATGAAATCCCTCCAGATGGAGACGATTTACCAGAGATAATTGTAGATGCTATAAATACATTTAACTTACTAAATGATAGAATTTATGGTGATGTAGGATATATTGGAAAGGATTATTCAAACTTATCTTACTTTATTGAAATATACCAAATAGAGGATAAAGAGTACTTTTTAGAAATACTTCATTGGTTAGATTCAAGAGCAATTAAAAAATCTTCAGACACATTGAAGAGAGAGCATGAGAAGCTAAAGAGAAAAAACAGTGGCCGTAAATGAAGTTCAGTTAACTATTAGCGTAGGCGATAATGGCTCTCTTGGTGTTGTTGCAAAAAAAGCTGATGCGGCCGCAAAAGCTACAGGGAGACTTAGTAACCAAACAGGTGCCCTAGGAAAAACATCCACCAGAACTTATAGAGAAATGCAGGGAACTGCAGGCACTTCCTCTAATCTTACTAAAAACTTTGCAAAACAAGCTCAAGGTATTCAAGGCGGGCTTGTTCCTGCATATGCAACTCTTGCTGCAAACGTTTTTGCTATTACTGCTGCTTTTGGTGCACTACAAAGAGCTGCTCAAGTAGAGCAGTTAGTAGAGGGTTTTACTTTTCTAGGCAATGTTGCAGGTAGAACAGCAACTCTGGTAGCAGAAAGTCTTGTAAAAATTACAGATAATGCTTTATCTATGGAGCAAGCACTACGCGCTGCTTCTGCAGGCTTTAGTGCCGGATTTGATACCACCTCGATGGAAAGACTTTCTCAGGTAGCAAAGAATGCCGCTACTGCTCTTGGCAGAGATGTAGGCGATGCTACAGATAGGCTTATACGAGGTGTTGCTAAGTTAGAGCCTGAAATTCTTGACGAATTAGGTATCTTTGTGAGACTAGAGCCCGCGGTTGAAAAGTATGCTTCTTCATTAGGCAAGTCGGCCAATACTTTAACGGAAACGGAAAGACGACAGGCATTCTTAAATGAGGCTCTAGCTCAAGGTGAGAAAAAGTTCGGGAACTTAACAGGAGAGATAGGAGTAGATCCTTATACCAAACTTGCAGCAGCTTTTAATAACCTTGCTAAAAGTTTCTTTAATTTACTTAACCAAGGACTAACTCCTGTAATTAATTTCTTTTCCGAAAATATGGTTGCTTTTACAGGAGCACTTATATTATTTGGCTCAAGTGTTGCTAAACAAATGATTCCCGCACTTGGAGAGATGGCAGAAGCCGCAGAACGAGATAGTATAAGAGTAGCTACTGCTGCGGAAAAAATGTCAGCTAAAGCCGCAGAAAGCACTGTAGAGTTTCGAAAGGAAGTTACAGCTCTTGGAAAACAAGCTCCAATTGGAAAGAATACAATTTTTTCAAAATCATTTCTTCCTTTAATGGAAAAAGGGGCAGCAAGTGCAGAAGATTTTAAGAAAGGTATTACATCTATAGATGCTTCTATAAGAGCTCAGGAAGTTACATCTAAGTCAGCAGATACTGCAAAAGCAGCAAGAGCAAAACAGCAAATAGCTCTACTAGAGGAACTAAAAAGAAAGGTTTTAGAATTACAAGCAGCTGAAGAAGGAAGAGGTGCTCTGTTTAAAACTACTGATATCGCGGAATCAAAAGCTGTTGGCGATATGATGGCGGCGGATGAAGCTGCTGCGGTACAGAATGCTAATGGAATTATAGCTTCTTTTAAAGCCGCCGGCGAAGGTTTTGGAGCTTACAGAGAAAGAGTAAAAGTTACTCTTGCAGACGAAAAAAGTCTTTATGGCCCCGGAAAACTAAACGCTATTAAAAAGTTTGGAAAAGTTGCTCAACAAGGATTTGCTACAGCGGGCGTAGGTGCGCGACTCTTTGGAATAGCACTTACTAACTCCATTCCTATAATAGGCCAAATAATATTTATAGGTGGATTACTTCTTGGTTTCTTTAAAAAGTTATTTAATTCTATAACGGCAGTATCAGAAGAGCAAGAAAAATTAAATACTGTTTTAGATACTATGGCTGAAAAACAAGATCAGTTTGATAAGCAAACTAAAAAACTAAAAGAAACTGCAAATGCCACAAACCAGGCAGCTACAGCAGGTGAAATTTACGCAAATACCTTAAAACTTCAAGCAGGATTTACAGATGAGTTTACTTCTTCATTAATTGGAGTAAATGAAGCTCTAATTGAAGATTATGAAAATGTAGGATTTTTTGGTGCATTAAAGTTCGCGGTTACAAATAGTGTCTTTCAAAAAGCAAATGCAGGTCTAACAGCAATTTCAGATAGTCTATCCAGCATTGGAGATTCAATTGCTTCTACTTTTAGAGAAGGATTTGCTGAGTTAATGGAAACGGCAGAACTTGGTGCTCTAGCAAAAATGGTAGAAGACTATGTTAATGAGCAGAATGAAGCAAAATTAATGCAAGAAGGACTCACTGCAGCCACAAAAGCGTATAATGCACTTTTAGACCAGCAAGGAGATATAGCTGAAAGAGTTAAAAATCAATTTAAAGGTGGTATTGCTGCTAGACTTCAAGAGCTAAAAGACGAAGGAATGACCAGCGCACAAGCTATAGCAGCCTTAAATGAAGAATTAAAAACATTGGGGGAGCAAATAAATGCAAGAAGTGGAAATATACAAGAAATAGCTACTTCTTTTCCTGAGCTAACTCAAAGACTAACAAAATTTAGAGAAAAATTAGCGGCAAAAGATGATTTTCTTGAATTATCAACACAAATACAGAACCGTATTAACTTACTGGAATCAATATTTAAAACAGAAGGTGCTGAAAATCCAGAAGTATTATCGGAATTAATCCTAGCAAATGAAAATGCAGTTGAAGGATTAAAGGCTTTTGGAATTACTATTGAAGACTTAGCAGAGAATGGTACTGCTCCGTTAGAAAACTTAAGAGATAAATTTAAGAGTATTTCAGAGCAACAAACTGTTCTCAAACAAAAATCAAAAGAGTTAAAACTAGAAGATGCTTTAGTAAAAGCAGGCGCTGCAGCTGCAAATGCAGATGCAGAGCTACAAAATATGGTTAGAACTTTAGACTCTTTTGGAACCTCAGGTATTCCAGGTCTAGATTATTTTGATGCACTTCAAACCGCTTTTGGCGTAGCTAATCGATCCGCAGCACAAGAGTTCAAAACGAAAAAAGCTATAGCAGACCTAGAATATCGATTAATGGTGGACAAGTTAGAGCTAGAGATGTCCTTGAATTCGACAAGTGCTGAAAGAAAAGCCTCTTTGAGAGCGCAGCGTGCCCAAGTACTTAATACAAGGGATATTGTTTTTGAAACTCTGGACGCAGAAGAGAAAGCTGCATTACTTAGAAATGAAGCAACCTTTATTGGAAAGCAATCATCTCAACGAGATCAATTAGTAAGCTCTATAAAAAGTGCAGAAACATTAGCAGAAAAAATTAAGATTGCAACAGACCAAGTTGCAGAAGGAGGAAGTTTTTCAGATCAATTCAAAATATTTGGAGCCGATGGAGTAACTGAAATTGGCTCTGGTGCAAAAGCATTGGGAGAAGTTATAAAATCAGGCCTTCAACCCGCTATAGAAGAATTTAAAAAGCTAGGACCAGAAGGAGAGGTTGTTGTAGCTTTACTTCAAGGTATGCAAAGAATCACTGATTCATTTATAGCTCTTGGAGATACTATTAATTCTGTTATGCAGGATGCCGCAGAAAGACTTGGTACAACTGTAGAGGATCTTGTTGCCGGAGACGAGAGTATCTTCTCAAAATTAAACTTTAAAGAAGGAGCTCAAGTTGCTTTAGCTGCAACTGCACTGATAGCTTCAGGATTAAGCGCTCTTATGAATACTATGGCTGCAGCTACTCGAAATAGGATTGCACACGTAGATCAAGAAATAGAGGCAGAAAAGAAGCGAGATGGGAAATCTGCTGAAAGCATAAACAGAATATCAGCATTAGAAAAGAAAAAAGAAGCTTTAAAGAAAAAAGAATTTGATCAAAAGAAAAAAGCAATGATGGCAGAAGTCGTTATGAGTACTGCAATGGCCATTGCAGCTGCACTACCTCTTTTAGTACCGCCTACTACGGGTATAGGTATAGCTATGATGGCAATGATAGGAGCAATGGGTGCAGCTCAACTTGCAATTATCTCTGGCATGTCATACGCAGGGGGAGGAGCTGGGAGTGCTGGAGCGGGAGCACCGACTAAGATTTCTGCAGGACAAAGAGGAAGCACAGTAGATTTAGCTACTTCTCAGTCTTCTCGAGGTGAAATTGGTTTTATGAGGGGCGAGAGAGGAATGGGTCAAGCAGAAAGCTTTAGACCTACAAGCGCTTTTGCGGGGTATAAGAATCGTGCGGAAGGAGGAAATACTGGATTTATAGTTGGAGAACAAGGTCCTGAGTTGTTTGTCCCTCAGACTCCGGGAACAATAGTTCCAAACGATGATATGGCAGAGGCTGGCGGCGCAAATGTTACATTCAATATAAGTGCAGTAGATGCAGCCGGCGTAGAAGATTTACTTATTCAGCAAAGAGGAAACTTAATTGGAATGATTCGAGAAGCATCAAATTCCTATGGCCAGACTTTTCTTGAGGATGTAGATACTTCTATATATACTCCTCAAGGAACTGGAGTGAGTAGATACTAATGGCTTTTACTAATCATTTAAATATATTACCAGATCCTAACAATCCAATTGGAGATGCTGGAGAAACTGGTGGAGGAACTGCAGGGCCTGGGTTTGCATCTGTTCAACTAACTTCAGACCAACCCACTCTGAAGGATCTTACTAACTCTGGAAGGCTGTTGGGAAGAGCGATTGCTCGTCATAGATGGAAGATAAGTATTAATTATAATCCAATGACTCAAGCCGAATTTATGCCTGTCTATAGCTTTATTACAAATAGAAGAGGAAGTATAAAACCGTTTTTTGTTTCTTTACCCCAGCATAGAGTCCCACAAGATACTACATTTGCATCTTACTCTACAAATAATAACTTAGAAGCAATAGCTTCTTACCCTGCAGGAGCAACCCAGGCAATAATTGCAAAAACTGGGTATAATAATAGCACGAATAAAACTCCAAGTCCCGGAGATTTATTTACCATTGATGGAACTGATTCAAATCATAAAAAAACATATATGGTTACTCGAGTAGAAACAACAGCAAATTATCAAACAGGTACAACTCAACCTAGTGCAACACAGGTAAAAATAGACTTTATGCCTGGATTTGCAAAAGCTGTTGCAGGTGGGGATGATTTTGTGTTTCATAATCCCTTAATAAAAGTTATAGCTCAAGATATTCAACAATATTCTTTAAATACAAATAACTTATACTCCTATAAGTTGGGATTAGAGGAAGTTCAGTAATGCCAAGAAGTTTAAATACTGCTTTAAGAGATTCTTTATTAAAGGAAGACGCTTTTGCGTATGCTCATTTAGTACAATTTGAGCGCCCAAAACCTTTAGAAGCAGTTTCCTCAACCGCAAAAGATTATATTTATTTAACGGATGGTTCTCATGATATTGTATTTGATAGCCAAAACTATGTTGCAAATAAAATTAAGAAAGTAGGAGCTGTTTCAGAAACTACACAAGCAAGAGCAACAACCGTTTCTTTAAGCATGTCTGCGGCAGCTATAAATACTTCTATAGCTGTTGCTCGTTTGGCAATATCTTCAAGCTCCATAACTGCTGATCAAGATTTAGTAGAAGCAGGACTTAGAGAAGGAGATACAATTCAACTACTTACTGCATCTGGTAATAATGATACAGCAAGAGTTAGAATTGATAGTTTTTCAAACTCAAATACGACAGCAAATGTTACTCCTTTAGATAAAGTTGTTACTGCAGGAATACAAAATATTACAGCATTAACTGCAGAAGGTTCTTCGCCGTTAGCGACTAATGGCATTTTATATAGAATTGATTTAGACTCTCCCGAAATAGAGGGAGTTATAACTCCAAGTACAGGAAATAGATATGCAAGATATATAAATAGAGATATATTTATATATAAGGCACATTTAAATCCTGATACAGGAGCAGTTATTGGTGCGCCTTATCTTTTATTTAAAGGTATTATTGAAGCAGGAGATGTAAAAGAAGATCCTCAAAAAGAAGCTATTGTAACATGGAAAGTTACAAGTCATTGGGGAGATTTTTCACGAGTTACTGGAAGAATAACTTCCGACTCTTTTCATCGTGCTCTTGGACCCGATGGGCAGCCTGATATAGGGGCTCTTATTCGCCCAGAGTATGCAGGAGATTATGGGTTTCAACATTCTGAACAATCAATAAATCTTATTGCAACATATAATGCAAAAGAAAGACGAACTCGAATAAAAGAGAGCGGAGGTTGGTTTTTTGGATTAAATAAGAGTTATTCGCAGCAAGAATATTTTGTAGATGTCGAAAGAGAAACAGATTTATCATTTAATTTAAATGCAAGAAGTCTGCCTGTAGTATATGGCGTAAATAAAATTAGTAGTATACCAGTCTTTGTAGACACTAGAGCAACGTCTTCTTCTACTGTATTTCTTGCGTATGCTTTATGCGAGGGCCCAATTAGTGCGATTCTTGATATTTATCAAGATGATATGTCTAGTATTTGTGTTAATAATCAAGATTTAACAGGAAGAGGAGACTTAGCCGACGGTGTAGCAGATGGATTAATTCCTGGTACAATTGATGTTCCTTGTGTAGGAAGAATGGATGCTGGCTCTGTTTTAATGGGACATGATGTTTTAAATACAACTGCAAGTCCTGTTACTTTTGGATCTCACTCAAATGCTTTTGGAGCAGTTACTTTTGCAGATAGAAGAGAAGAAGGCTTAAATATTTTTTCACAATTAAGTACCTTTCCTTTAAATCCTTATTTTGGAGCTGCTTTTGATAGTAGTAATCCTACACGTTTTACAGGAATAGGCGCACTAACTGGAGCTTTAAGTGGAGTTAATTTAGGCGGTCAAACTATAAAAACTCTTTTTCATGAAAGAGGGATGCACTTTGAAACTCCAATAGATTTTAAATTTATTTTTCATGCCGGAAAAGCAGATCAAGAAGCAGATCCTTTGCTTCTCTTTAATGCTTCCAATATGAAGATAGGAAATGACTATCACAGTGGTTCTACTACAGATTATTGGGGTGCAGGACACCGTCTTCTTGATACAGCGTATATTGCTGGAGAGTTTAATATAAGTGAAGGTGAAACAACAATTCCTTCTCTTGATTTTGTAGTTAGAGGAAAAGGAGTAGAATGTTTTAATTATGATTATAGTTATTTTCCAGATCCTAAATATCAACCTAGTACTCAATATCTAAATTATGGCGGACATGAATCAGTTCAAGTGCGCGCCACTGGAACAGATACTCTCTTAGACACAGTTACACAAGTAGAAGTTTATCCTTTAACAAGTGTTGCGGGAGAAGAACAATATGTAGTTAGATTTCCAGAAAAACCAAATCTAGGCTCATCTAAAAATTTTTATATTGTTAAGCCCGGAGCTGCGGCAAATACTAGATATTATCTTACCACACACGATGCTTTAGAAGCGGGAGCCGGTACAGGAACTGTTCCCAGTGGAACAACTATAGTTTCATCTGCAATATCTTCGGCGAGTGCGAACGGAGGAAATACTGGCACTAATATTACTTTAACATCTAGCGGTATAAATGATGAAGTAAAAGCAGGGTTAGCTTTAGGGGCTCGTTTTGCAATAGCTTCTGGGATTGCGGATTCTCTAGATTGGCCAGACTTATTACATACTTTTAGTAAATATAATTATACGTCTGGTAGTGATACAATAACAAATGTTGGCCTTACAGGAACAGGTGCTTCTTCTATAGTTGGAAAAAGAGTTATATTAAAAAATGCAATTCCTCTTGCATCTAATGCAACTACTGATGTAATTGGTAAAACAATTGAGTTTACAATGGTGTCCTATGTAGATGGTTCTACATTTAAGATGAAAAGAAAGATAACTGCATTTGATAATACTACTAAAGTTGCTATTGTAGATACTGATTGGCACCATAAATATCTTCCTTTATCCGGTCGAAGTTATCAAATATTTGCTGCAGAGAATGGAGATCTACGAGTTACAAACAATCCTGCAATGCAACTACTTGACTATCTTACAAGTGATAGATATGGTAGAGGTTTAGATATTGAACAAGATATTGACTTAGAAAGTTTTCTTGAAGCTGCAAGACAGTGTGATACTCGATCTGATGTAACTATTTTAATGGATACAAACTACGGGAGCACTCCTTCTCAGGCAGATTACCAAGATATGATTGGTACTTTTTACGGATCTCCTTCCACAAGTACAAATGGAAGTAGCTGGTCAGATAGCACTCCTAGTCAAAATCATAGATTTATTGGAAAAGTTAAAAGCGTAACTCCAATTAATATAGGAGGAAATACCTCTCGTTATTTTAAAGTAGTTTTTACAGATTGTATTGGAAAATTAACACATCGATATCATAGCTGGAAAGGCTTTAAGCAAAAGATGCTATACTATGATGCTGCGGCAAATCTTGGAAGTGTAGCAGCAACCTCTAATTTAGAAGCTGATTGGGCTACTGTGCCTACTCCGCCACCAAGTGTTGTATCCTCTAATTTCTTTCTAAAATTAACAAAACAGGGAAGCGGAGCGGGTCCTACAGAACTAGGGGTTGATACAGATAAGTCTCGAAGAACTTTTGAAGGAAATCCTGTTGTAAAAGATATTTCTGTAGATTCTTCAGGAAGTATTACATCTATAACAAATGGATATAGTTTATATGACTCTGATGATGTCAAATATTGGAGATACTGTGGCTGGGAATGGCAAGATCAGCGCTGGGTAACTCGTCATCAGACAAATAATGTAATAAATACTGCTACTTCTATTTTTAATAATATTAATGGAATGCTTGGGCATTTCAATGGTATACTTCGATACTCAAATGGAAAATATGCTTTATCTGTAAAAGCTGCTGCAGGTTCTTCTGATTTTGCATCTGTTACGGTAGATGGAAAAGCTTATGTAGTCCAAGATATAGATGATACTGATATTATAGGCAGTATTTCTATTAGTGATCGCGGAGCAAAAGGAACGTATAATACTGTAAGTGTTAGTTTAGTTGATCCTCAAAATAAATTTGAGAATCGTTCTATAACTATGCTAAACTCAGAGTATCTAAAAGAAGATAAAAGAGTTCCAAAAAAAGGGGATGTTCGAAGCCCTGGTATAACTAACTACCAGAATGCTCGAATGAATGCAAAACAGTACTTGGATCAAGCTAGAAAATCCTTAAAAATTACTTTTACAATTGGGCCTAAGGGAGCACTTTTACATTCTGGTGATTTAATAAGAGTAACATATCCAAGATTCGGATTTTCAAATAAAACTTTTAGAATAG
>MDTG01414635.1_pt1 | contig 10950 bp, 8 predicted proteins | sample 811421 | NCBI WGS metagenome assembly MDTG01 (sample SAMN05326645, study PRJNA326480) | marine metagenome | isolation source: seawater | place: Pacific Ocean: South East | collected 2011 | reverse complement strand
TTTTACTAAAAAGTCATCACAATTATGGTAAAAATGATCTAAGTGGTAAATCTCTAAACCTGAACAATCTGCCAAATTTATTAACTTTAGACCTTTTAAATATGAATCTACTATAAAAATTTTATTATTATTTTCAGATAATCTTTTGGCTAAATTTGAACCAATAAATCCTGATCCACCAGTAATTAGTATATTCATTTATTGTTAATATTTTTTATAGTATTAGTTGTGGAGAATCCAGGCGTTAGAGGAATAATTATTGTGTCACCCCCATATGATCCCACAAAATCGGCTCCTACAACTTTATTTATCTTATAATCTCCACCTTTAACTAAGATATCGGGTTTAATCTGTTTAATTAAATTAATTGGTGTATCTTCTTCAAAAAGAAAAACTTTATCTACATATTTGATGCTTTCTAATAAATTTACTCTGAAAGATTGAGCGTTGATCGGCCTTTCTGAACCTTTAAGTCTTCTCACAGATTCGTCACTATTTATTCCCACATATAGCTTTTTTCCCATATTCTTAGCTTTTTTTAACAAATCTAGATGACCTTGATGAATCAAATCAAAACATCCATTTGTAAAAACTACAGTCATAAATTTATCTTTTAAAATTTAAAAATCTTTTTTTAGATTTTTCATATTCTGTTTCGGAAACAATATAGCTTCCTATAGTACCAATTGATTTTGAGGCCAATTCGCAACCAACCTTTGAAGCTAATGAAAGATCCATTCCTTCAATTAAACAGCTACTTATACTAGCTAATACTACATCACCAGCACCCGTAACATCAAAAACTTGTTTTACTTCAGAACTCATTTTCTCTATCTCATTATTGCTAGGATCATAAGAAATCATTCCATCTTTACCTAAAGTTACAATTAACTTATCGATCTCATATTTCTTTAAAATTTTCTGCAATTTTAGTAGTTCTAATTGAATTTTATCTGGATTTAATCCAAACAAAATTCGATATTCTTTGCCATTTGGCTTAATTAAGTAAGACTTTTTATATTTAGCTAAATCAAAGCCTTTTGGATCTACAATACATTTCGCATTCATAGAGTTTAAATATTCAATCAAATGACCACTACTATCAATCGCACCCTTGGCGTAGTCTGAAAGGATGATATGTTTCGAATCTAAATCAGTATCTGATAACTTATCCTTAACAAACTCTATCCAACCTTCTTTATCTCCAACATTTTCCTCATCTATTCTTATTAATTGATGACTACCAGATAAAAACCTAGTTTTTGTAATTGTTGGGGTAGATTCAATAACATATGGTACGATCTCAATATTTTTTTCAATACAAAGATTTTTAAAAACTGATCCCATTTCATCATTACCTATAATCGTTAAAAGTTTCACATCACCAACCATTGACTGAATATTCGCCGCGACGTTAGCAGCACCTCCTAATTTATATTTTTTTGAAATTACTTTACCAATTGGAATTGGCGCTTCTGGAGATATTCTTGTTACTTCAACATCTATATATATATCAAGAATTCCATCTCCAATTACTATATTTTTATACATTAATTTAATAATTTATAGTTCAATATTTAAAAGATTTAAAACTTTTAAATACTATCATAGAACAACACTAATATAAAATTTAATTAATAAAAAAGGAATTGTTTTTTTATATTTTAAAAGTTCTTCATTTTTCAAATTTATATTTCTCTTTTTTGCCTTTTTGTATTAAAATTTACTAATTTATATTAATAATCTTGAAAAGTTGCTGCGTTATTGGTTTAGGTTACATTGGTCTTCCTACAGCAATCCTAATCGCTAAAAATAATTGTAAAGTTATTGGTGTTGATATAAATCAAGAAGTATTAAATAAAATAAATTCTAATAATTATCAAACAAATGAGCCTGGTTTGCAGGAAAGTTTAAGAGAGGTTAAAGAAAATAATCTTTTTGAAACGAATTCAAAACCTGTAGAAGCTGATGTATTCATAATATGCGTACCCACACCTTTTAAAAAAAATAAAAATGAGTTTGGGATCCCAGAACCAAATATTAATTATGTTTTAAATGCAGCAAAAGATATAGCAGATAAAGTTAAACCTAATAATTTAATACTATTAGAATCAACTTCTCCAGTAGGCACAACTAATAAGGTTCTTGATATTATTGCTAAAAATTCTGGAATAGAATCAAATTTATTAAACGTGGCATATTGCCCTGAAAGAGTTATACCTGGAAACATATTTAAAGAACTTGAATTTAACAATAGAGTTATTGGGGGAATCAATAAGAAAGCATCTATTGAAGGGAAAAACTTTTATAAATTATTTTGTAAAGGGGAAATTTTTGAAACCGATTCAAATACAGCAGAATTAGTTAAATTATCTGAAAATGCATTTAGAGATGTAAATATTGCGTTTGCGAATGAACTCTCAATGATCTGCGATGAATTAGAGATTGAGACATCTAAAGTTATCGAGGTAGCCAATAAACATCCTAGAGTTAATATTCTTAATCCTGGTTGTGGAGTTGGGGGGCACTGTATCGCTGTAGACCCATGGTTTATTGCTCATTCTTCTCCAGAGAATTCAAAATTAATACAAAAAGCAAGGCAAATCAATAATAAAAAAAGTGAATGGGTATTTAAAAAAATAAAAATGTATTCACATGATTACGAAATAAAACATTCAAAACGGCCTACTATTGCATTAATGGGACTAAGTTATAAACCTGATGTAGATGATTTAAGAGAATCATCTGCAATGAAAATTGCTGATAAATGTAATAATGAAGGGTTGAATTTTATAGTTTGTGAACCATTTATTAAGAATTCTAATAAATTTAGATTAGTTTCTATAAAAGATGTTTTCAATACCGCTGATATCTTGGTATTTTTAGTTGGCCATACCTTGTTTAAAAATTTAGATATCAGCGATAAAATATTCTTAGATTTTTGTGGTATATTCAAAAATTATTCAAAAATAAATAAATTTATGTAACTCAATATATGAAAAAAAATTATTTTAGATTGAACAATTTTTTAAATTATAAATCTCAAGTTAAGCTCACATTACTAATATTAGTGGATATTTTTTCCATACTTTTAGCTTTACTTTCTTCATATTTTTTTAGTTCTTCAATATTTCTTTTTAGATTATCAATTAATTATCTTTGGGTGTTATTTTTCATAACAACTTTTGGCATTACTATATATGTGATAACTGGTCAATATAAAGGATTAACTAGATATATTAGAAGTAAAGAAATCTATATTTTATCTTGCAGAAATTTACTTGTTATTATTTCTTTATTTCTAACAGGTAATTTATTTAATCTTTATTTACCATCTCCAAAAACACTCTGCTTACTTTGCATATTTTTAACTATTTCTATTGGCATAAATAGATTTTTGATAAGAGATTTATTAAATTTATTCAGAAAAAGAAAAGATATTAATTTGCCAAAAGTATATATTTATGGTGCTGGTTCTGCTGGAGCGCAATTAGCAAAGTCACTAATTCTATCAAGAACTCATAATATTATTGGATTTATTGACGATAACAAAGACTTATGGGGAAGAACCATAATTGATATACCAATAAACTCTATTGAAATCCTTTCTAAACAAAATACATTCGATCATATCCTTTTAGCTATTCCTTCTTTAAATAGAAACGAAAGACGTAAAATCTTAAAGAAACTACAAATTCATAAAAAGTCTGTTTTCGAAATACCCTCTTTAGAGGAGTTGAGCTTAGGCAAAGCAGTTATAAATAACTTGAGACCCATAGCTATTGAAGATCTCCTTGGAAGAGAACCATTTAAAATAAATTTCGATTATTTACATAATGAATTTAATAATAAAAATATACTAATTACTGGTGCAGGAGGCTCTATAGGTTCAGAATTAAGTAGACAATTAATGATACTAAAACCAAAAAAATTAATTCTATTAGATATTAGTGAAGAAAATCTCTACAAAATTAACCAAGAATTAGTTCAATTAAATAAGAAATCAATCAATTTGCTTCCAATATTAGGAGATAATACCAACCTAAATTTACTAAATAAAATATTCTCAGAAAATAAAATTAATTATGTTTTTCATGCTGCAGCTTATAAACATGTTCCAATAGTTGAATTTAATCCACTGCAGGGAATATTTAATAATGTTATTTCAACAAAAAACGTATGCCAATGTTCAGAAAAACATAATATTGATAAATTAGTACTAATATCTACAGATAAAGCTGTTAGGCCAACCAATATTATGGGGGCTTCTAAAAGGCTTGCAGAATTAATAGTGCAAGCTTACGATTACGAAGCCAAAAGAAAGAGAACTAAAACTAATGATAAAACAACGTTTTTTTCAATGGTTAGATTCGGAAATGTACTAGGCTCTTCAGGATCCGTTGTGCCATTATTCCAAAAGCAAATTTCAAATGGAGGGCCAATTACAATTACTCATAAAGATATAATAAGGTATTTTATGACTATTCCAGAGGCTGCTCACCTTGTTTTAAATACAATAATTCTAGCTAAAGGGGGAGATGTTTTTCTTTTAGATATGGGAGACCCAGTTAAGATATACGATTTAGCTGAAAGGATGATAAAGTTATCCGGCTTGACAATCAAAGATCCCAAGAACCCTAATGGGGATATTGAAATTGTTACTTCAGGTTTAAGGCCTGGAGAAAAATTGTTCGAAGAATTGTTAATTGATGCAAAAGCAGAAAAAACAAATCATCAACTAATATTTAAGGCAAAAGAAAAAATTATTGAACCTGAAAAATTATTTAATTTAATCAATGAATTAGAATGCAACTTAGAAAAGATGGATATTGATTCTTCCTTAAAGATACTTCAAAATTTAGTACCTGAGTGGAGTAAAAATTGACAGACTTACATACAAATAACTTTTTTTAATTTAAATACAATTATGATAAATTATCCTTTAGTTACTTTTGTATTTGGAACAAGACCAGAAGCCATAAAACTTGCTCCTGTCATTTTAGCTTTCCAAAAATGTGATCTTATAAAAACAAGAGTTGTTTCCACTGGTCAGCATAAAGAAATTGTTGATGAATCTCTAGCCATTTTTGGAGTAAAAATTGATTTAAATCTCAATTTAATGAAAGAAAAACAAACTCTAAATGATATTACCTGCGGTGTTCTTAGAGGACTGGAAGTTGACTTCAAAGAAAACAAGCCAAATTTAATTATTGTTCAGGGAGATACGACTTCAGCATTTGCATCAGGTTTAATCGCATTTTATCAAGGAATAAAAATAGCGCATGTTGAAGCTGGTTTAAGAACAAATAATTTACTTGAACCATTCCCAGAAGAAGCTAATAGGAGATTAATTTCTCAAATAAGTAATTTAAATTTTTGTCCAACAGTAAACTCTAAAAATAATCTCATAAATTCAGGTGTCCCTGAAAATATCTGCATAATAACAGGTAACACCGTAATTGATGCTTTATTGATGGTAGCTAAGGATGTAAAATTACCTACTATTGAGGGATTAGATTGGATAAATAAAGAAATAATTTTCGCTACTGTTCACAGGAGAGAGAACTGGGGTGATCGGCTTATTGAAATAACAAGGGGTATTAGACTAATAGTGGAGAAATACCCCAATATCAATATTCTTATACCTATGCATCCAAATCCTATAGTTAGAGATACTTTAAAAACAGAATTAGCAAGTTACAAGCAAATTATCCTTACAGAACCCTTTGACTATAAATCTATGATTGGAGCGCTCAAAGGCTGCAAGCTTGTATTAACTGACTCTGGAGGGATTCAAGAAGAAGCCCCATCTCTTGGTAAACCAGTACTTGTCTTGAGAAATACAACAGAAAGAGAGGAGGCTATTGTAGGAGGAACAGCAAAGCTTGTTGGATATAAATCTAATAATATTTTAAAAAATGTTGAAATCCTTTTAGAAGACAGAAATGAATATGAAAAAATGTCTTTAGCTGAAAATCCATTTGGCGATGGTAATGCAAGTAAAAAGATTTTAGAAAAGTGTTTGCAAGAAATAATTTAAAGTATTTTTCAAAATAAAATAAATAGAGATTTTTTTTAATAAAAATTATTAATTTATTTTTTATATTTACTTATACTTTCAAATTAAATGGTTTTGCAAATCTTTTATCAAGAAAAATACCAACAAATATTGCCAACAAAGCCGTAAAAATTAATAATTTATATTTTGATAACAAAAATAATATTGATAAAATACATGAAGCTATACCATAAATTAGAGAAACTTTGCCATGACTCCAGCCGGCCTGGTGCAACCGTTGATAAAGATGTAATTTATGCGGCCTAAAAATATTCTGACCAGCTATTAATCTTCTGATCACACATGAAAAAGCATCAAACAGCAATGGAGTGATTACTAATATCAGAAAAAAAGCATTTATTAAACTTTCATTTTCTAAGAAAATTAAAACTGTAATAGATCCCAGAAAAGTACTTCCAGTATCACCCATAAATACCTTTGCAGGATTCCAATTCCAAATAATAAAACCCATCATCATCATCATTAAAGGTAAAAATGATAGAGATATATTTATAGATGAAACAAATAAAAAAATAATGAAATTTATGGCTACAAGGCCATCTATTCCATCCATAAAATTCACAAAATTTATTATTGCGGTAAAAAAGATTATTAACAAAACAGATAAAAAGTAAGCAAAAAAAACTGAGTTTTGCAGCATTCCATAATTTGGAATCCCCTGATTATTAATTAAATATATAACTGTAAAAAGCTGAGCTATATATCTTGCAAGAGGATTAATTTTATAAAAATCATCTAGGAAACCAATTATACCAATAGGGATACATCCAATAACTAAACTTGAATTTCCTAAAATTAAACTTGATGCACTTGCTATTAAAAGAAATATAAGTCCTCCACCTTGAGGTATGGGATCTTTATGAGAGCTCCTATGATTTGGTTTTGAAATTAATTTATTTGAGACATTTGATATAAATATTTTTGTAAAAAACCAAGTCAGTATAAAAGCTAAAATACTTGTTAATGATAATTTTAAAAAATACATAAATTCCATTTATAAAAACTTATTTTTTATTTTGTATTTTTTTATTTCTGATCTAATGCCCTCTTTGAAAGTAATAGATTTAAAATTAAAGGCATTTTTTGCAGATTCGTTTGAAAAAGATTTATCTTCATTTAGGCGTTCTAATTGTTCAGCCTTAATTGGAAATTTAATTTTCAATTTTTCCATAAATTTTAAAATAAAAATAAAAAAATTTGCAGGTAGATAAATTTCTATACATTTTTTTTTAAGTTCTTTTTTTATGGTTAATATCATTTCTTTGTAGGTGATAGGTTTAAGACCAGAGACATTAAAGGTCATATTAAATGTTTTTTTATTTTCAATTATATTTATGAATGTTTTTGCTAAATCATATACATAGATTGGTTGTTGAAGATAAGTACCTGTACCAAAAATTGGCAAAAAAGGATTTTTATCAATCCATTTAATAAGTCTTATAAGATTACGATCATCAGGAGTACCATAAATCATTGTAGGTCTAATTATCGTCCAAATAAATTCACTTTCAATAATAATTTTTTCTGCAGCAAATCTAGCTTCCTTTGATTTTGCATTTAGTTTAGTAAAGATTGCTGTAGAACTTGTAAAAATAACTCTATTTATATTGGCATTTTTACATGCCTTCAGAATTGAAGGAACATTACCAAAGGCAATAGATGCAACGCTGATTAAAACATCGTGACCTATTATTTTATCCTCTAAATCAAATGCATTTTCTAAATCCGCAAATTCATAAGAAATATTTCTTTCATTCATCCAAAAAGGGTCATTACCAGGTCTCAGAATTGCTGTAAAAGAGAAATTATTATCAATTAATTCTTGGCATAAAACTCTTCCTGTAAAACCATTCGCCCCACAAATAACTAATTTGAGATTAGAAAATTTCATTTTTTTAATACATTTTTATCAGATAAAAGGCCTTCAAATATTTCTTCATAAATAAGATTTATTCTTTGTCTAGAATAAATATTTTCAGCCATTTTTCTCGCTCTTATTCCCATTTGGAGTCTATCAAACCTTGATGTATTAAACATTTTTTTTACAGCAATTGCGAGATCCTCAGGATTGGAAGAAGATGCAGTAAAACCTAATTTATTAATAGAAACTTCATTATTAATATCACCATCAACTGTTGTAATTACCGGTCTTCCAATTGCATAAGCATCATAAAGCTTATTGGGAGATACACCATATTCAAAGAGTGCTACTTTTCTTAAAGATAGTAAAACAGCATCTGCATGAGAAAGGATATTTGGTATTTTTTTCTTTGATACAGGATTTCTAAATTCGATATTAATTAAATTTTTTGCTTTTTCTACCAAATCATTTTTCAAAGGACCATCTCCTATTAGTATAAATTTTACCGGTAAAGATTGTAAGAGTTTTGCAGCTTTTACAACATTTTCTAAACCATTAGCCTCTCCATGTGCACCAGTATAAATAATGGAGAATGGTTTTTCATTAGTAAATACTTCTTGATTAGAAATAACTTTATATTTAAACAAGTTCAGATCGGGCCCATTAGGGAGCCAAATTGTTTTTCTGGCTCCTTTACTTTTTACATATTTTTCTGAACCTTTAGCTAAAACTACAACGTAATCTGAATTTTTATAAAGAGTTATTTCCATCCATCTTAAAATTCTTACAATTATATTTTTAGAACTTAAATTACCAAGATCAATCAAGACTTGAGGCCATAAATCTCTTACCTCTAAAATAAAAGCTTTATTTAAAATTTTTGCAAATAGAAGGGATATAAATGCTACAGGTAATTGAGGGGAACTAGCCAAAATAATATCAGGATAAGTATTTTTCTTTCTAGATGTTATGAGCAAACTAACTGTGGATAATAATAGATTTAAACAAAAACTTATCAAATTAAGATACCTTTTCCAATTATTTTTTGTATAGGGGGATACTCTTATCCAATGCCATTTAATACCATTAATATTTTCTATTTTTCTAATTTGAAAGCCTTTAAGTTTACAGTAAGTCCTTTTTGTAAGATTAAAGTCAGAGGAAAAAACATTTAAATTCCAATTTTTTTGAGCTAATGCTAGTGCTATTTCATATTGTCTAGTATGCCCAGGTAAGTCTGGGGTATTAGCGAATTGATTAATAATCCATATATTTGGCATTTTTAAAAATTATATAATTTTTGGTTAAGTAAAATATTTACTTTAAATGAAAAAATACCAGGTTTGATCAATCCACTTATTATAAGACTTTTTCTTGGAATTCTTTTACCAAAATTTGTAGAATGCCATGTTTCTTTAATTTTATAATTGGAATAAGTATCAGTATTAAATTCTTTAATAATCGAATTTAAAATAACAGGATTCATACTAGGTCCTAAATGCCATAATTGTCTCCAAGCCATTATCCTAGAAGAATTTATTTGATCAATTAAGATTAAGTTAAGATTGTATTTTGAATCAATTCTTAAATAGATTTTTCTTAAGTGCATTGCTCCATATTTTTTAAAACCATCATGTGAACCTTGCAAATAAAAATTTCCATATTTATCTTTTTCTACATAATAATTCAATGACATAGCTTTTCTTGCAGCTCTAAAACTATCCCAAACCTCAACAGGTTCAATCCATTCTATATTTTTACTTGAGGAAGATTTTAAAGGATACGAAAGTTGAAATGAATTGTGTGCATAAGATGATCTTTCAATTTTTCTCAAATTACTATTTCCATAAACACTTGTTCCAAATTCACTAAATACAGGATTTCCTTTATGATTCAAATCAAAACTTAGAAGATCAGAATGACAATGAGCAGGAAGATAGTTTGGACATGATTTACCACATTTAAATAATAATTCCCATTCATAACCAGGTTTAATTATAGTCCAACCTGTTTCTGGAAGAACAATTAATTCTTTTTTCCTATAATTTTCGAGTAAATCTAATTTAAGATTTAAACTTATAGGATTACTTGACTTGGCAGTTGCACATATTTTAGACCTTGTGCCTTTTATTAATTTATCTTTTTGTTCAAGAAAAGATAGGGCATAATTTTTTATTGTATTTGGTTCATAATATTCTTCTAAACTACAATCATTGAATCTTGGAAATTTATCACATTTTAAACCAATCTTAAATAACCATTCAGTCATCTTGGTTATAGCTTCTATAATCGACTTTGGAGGAGATCCAGTATGTATCTGTATATAAAAAACAGAATCGACTAATCTATCCAATACCAATAAATGATAACTAGCGGTACGTTCCTCATGACCTCCATCTTCAAGGATTTGTTTACTCAATTCTCTTTCTAATAATTTCAAATTTTCTTTAAATATATATTTAGCTTCTTGACCTTTAAATTGCAATGATCCAATAATTAATGCAGTCAAATTTTCAATAAGATGATTTCCGCCATAACAAAATTCTTTGTGAGTATTTAGCCAACATATTTGTTCCCATAGAGATTTTAATCTTTCAGTATTTAAGTAATCTGGACAAAGTCTAAATATTAATACCCAATTTCTTATCCTTAAAGAAATAGTATAGCTATTCCATCCATCCCCTTTACCTATTTTGTTGCCATTAATCCAATCATCTAGTAAATAATCTAATAAATATAAGTTTTTATGATTACCTTTATTACTCAATTCTTCTTCAATCCAAATTCTTGCCCAATCAAAATAATGCAAATTAAATTGCCATAATCTTGTCCATGAAGGGTTATTCCACTTTATAGGTATAGAAAGAATTTTAGGTTCATTTAAAAAATTAAAACATACAGTATTATTTTTAAAATCTATTTTTTTTTCAATTTTAATTGAAGAAATAAAATTAAATCTTTTATCTTCTTTCCATTCCGGTATATAATTTGCGAATTTTGTAAATCGAAT
>MDTG01287825.1_pt1 | contig 10950 bp, 10 predicted proteins | sample 811421 | NCBI WGS metagenome assembly MDTG01 (sample SAMN05326645, study PRJNA326480) | marine metagenome | isolation source: seawater | place: Pacific Ocean: South East | collected 2011 | reverse complement strand
GAAAAGTCTTCGGTTGCTTTTTTCTCATTAGAGATGTCATCCGAGCAATTATCAACCAGAATATTATCAGAACAAGCTAGAATTAAATCTGACGATATTAGAAGAGGAAAAGTTACCGAAGAAGAAATAAATAGATATATAGAAACTTCAAGAAATATTTATGATTTACCACTTTTCATTGATGAAACTCCTGCAATTACTATAGCCACATTAAGTAACAGAGCCAGAAGAATAAAAAGATTATTTGGTTTAAGTCTAATTGTGGTTGACTACATACAATTGATGCGATCTAGTCTAAATAAAAATGAGGGTAGAGTTCAAGAAATTTCTGAAATAACTCAAGGCCTTAAAGCTTTAGCAAAAGAACTTTCTGTACCGGTGTTGGCACTATCCCAACTTTCTAGAGCAGTTGAAACAAGAGATGATAAACAGCCTCAGTTGTCGGATTTAAGAGAGTCTGGCTCAATAGAGCAAGATGCAGACGTTGTTATGTTTGTTTACAGAGAAGCGTATTATTTGGAAAGAAAACAACCGAAGCTAGGATCAATAGAGCACGCTGAGTGGCAGTCAAAAATGAATGACGTAAACGGGTTAGCTGATATTATTTTAGGTAAGCAAAGACATGGCCCAACAGGCACTGTGAAAGTTGAGTTCGAGGGAATTTATACTAAATTTAAAGATTTAAGTAGAAATTAAGCTTAATTTTCCCTTTAGTTATTAAGAATTTAAGATATATCTGAAATATCCCATGTTTTCTTATATTTATAAAAAAATAATATTAGACTTCAATAAAATTACTCTTTTTTTCATAACAGTTTTAATAGGGCTGGCTCTTTATCAATCAAAAGATTTTAATTTAGATGCTTCTTCTGATGCTCTTTTACTTGAGGGTGACCCAGATCTTAAATATTTAAGACAAGTTAATGATACATATGGCGCAAAGGAGTTTTTAGTTTTGACATATTCTCCTGTGTCGAGTTTTGTTGAAAAAGAAACTATACTTAATATTCAATTGCTTAAATCAAAAATAGAAAAACTGACTTGGGTGGATAGTGTAATAACAATAATTGATGTTCCACTTTTAAAAAGCTCTGATGAAGGCTTAATGGAAAGACTAAAAAATTATAAAACCTTAGCTTATCCAGAAATTGATAGGGAAAGAGGTTTTAATGAAATTATTAATAGTCCTATATATAAAAATTACGTCATAAGTGAGGATGGTAAAACATCAGGTATAGTTGTCTATCTGAAAAAAGATAAAAGGTTAGCTGAATATATAAAGATTAAAGATAAATATTTTAATCAAATGATTGAAACAGGTTTATCCAATGAAGAAAAAATAAATTATAAAAATTTTGTTAAAGAATATGAGGAATATAGAAATTTGTATAATATTAGAAATCATCAAAATATTACTGAAATTAGGGATGTTATAAATAAATACGGAGAAAACGCAGATATTCATCTTGGCGGAATACCCATGATTGCTAATGACATGATGAGTTATATTAAGAGCGATATAGTTGTTTTTGGTATAGGCGTGTTCTTTTTTATAGTTTTAACATTATGGTTCATTTTTAGAAATTTTAAGTGGGTCGTGATGCCTTTGCTAGGTTGTGCAGTATCCGTAATTTTTATGATCGGCTTGTTGGGTATGGTGGGATGGAAAGTGACAGTTATTTCATCAAATTTCATTGCTTTAATGCTGATATTAAATATGGCTATGAATATTCATTTAACAGTTAGATATTTACAATTAAAAAAAGAATTTCCTAAAATAAGTAAAAATGAGGCTATTTTTGAGACCTGTAAGAAAATGATCATGCCAATTCTTTACACGGTTCTAACTACTATATGTGCTTTTTTATCTTTAGTTTTTAGTGGTATAAAACCCATAATAGATTTTGGATGGATGATGACTCTAGGTTTAATAGTATCGTTATTCGTAACATTCTTACTTCTTCCCTCATTAATAAATTTATTATCTTCAGAACACGAAATTAATATAAAGGATACAGAAAAATCTTTCATCACATCTGCGTTAAGTTCTTTTGCGAAAAGAAGTAAAATAATAATTTTTGGTTCTACTGCTTTAATATTTATTTTTAGCATTGTCGGAATATTTAAATTAGAAGTAGAAAATAGTTTTATAAATTATTTCGACAAAAATACTGAAATTTATAAAGGTATGAAAAAAATAGATGACGACCTAGGGGGCACTACACCACTTAATATAATCTTAAAATTTCCAATAAAAAAAGATGAGGTTAAAGTTAAGAGTGATGAATTCGATGAGTGGGAACAAGAAGAGAATAACAGCATAAAAGATAAAGCAAAATATTGGTTTACAAGAGATAAAATGGATAAAATTTTAATAGTTCATGATTACTTAGACTCTCTTCCAGAAATAGGAAAAGTACTTTCATTTGGTTCTATTTTAAGAGTTGCAGAGGATTTAAACAATAAAAAATTACAAAGTTTAGAGATTGCAGTTTTATATAGTAAAATCCCTGACTCAATAAAAAAAGAAATCGTAACACCTTATATTTCTGTAGCCAAAGACGAGGCCAGAATAAATGTAAGAGTAAAAGACTCCTTGGAAAATTTAAGAAGAAATGAGTTGATTAAAAAAATTAATAATGATTTAAATTTAAAACTTGGTTTAAAAAAAGATGAATTTAAATTATCTGGCGTGCTTATACTATTTAATAACTTACTTCAAAGTTTATTCAAATCTCAAATATTAACATTAGGAATAGTTATTTTTGGAATTTTTCTCATGTTTTTTATCTTGTTTAGAAATATTATAATTTCGTTTATAGGTATTGTGCCAAACTTTTTAGCAGCGTTTTTTATTCTGGGCATTATTGGTTTAATGAATATTCCCTTAGATATGATGACGATTACGATTGCAGCTATTACAATTGGTATAGCAGTTGATAATAGCATTCATTATATATATAGATTCAAAGAAGAGTTCAAAAAGATTAAAAACTATAACAATACACTTGAGAGATGTCATAATACTGTTGGTGTAGCAATTTTAAATACGTCAATTACAATTATATTTGGTTTTTCTATTTTAGTCTTATCAAACTTCATACCAACAATTTATTTTGGAATTTTCACTGGATTAGCGATGCTGTTAGCTATGATTTCTGTTTTAACTTTATTACCAAAATTAATACTTACATTTAAACCATTTGGTCAAGAAGTTGATGCTTTTAAATAATGTTTAATTTTTTTGATCAGTTAAAAGGTAGTATTAACTTATTCGATATTTTATTTTTAACTATATTATTTTACAACGTAATACTATGTTTTTTAAAAGGTTTCTCTTTAAGTTTAATATCTTTTATGAAATGGGTTTTATCTACGGTCATAACTATAATTTTAGTACCTAAACTTCAACCGATAGTGAGTGAATACATACAGTCAGAATTTATAAATAATGTTGGTTTAGGTGTCTCAATTTTTATATTTACACTTTTTATCATTATTCTCATTGGAAAAACATTAGGCAAGGCTATAACTTGGACAGGTGTTGGGTCAATTGATAAAGTTTTTGGATTTTTATTTGGTTTTTTTAAAGGTTATATTGTTTCAGTGTGTTTATTTTCAGTTTTAAATTGGTTTTACCCATATCAAAATTGGGGTATATCTGCTGAAGATGCTTTATCATTTAATTATATCTATAAAGGCAGCGAGATGTTAATTGAAGAGTTTCCGTCTAGTGAGGATTTTATCGATACAAAGGAAAAAATTGAAAAAATTTGATTTAGATAAATTAAGAGAAGAATGTGGTGTTTTCGGAATATCAAACCATGATGATGCCTCAGCATTAGTAGCACTTGGTTTACATGCTTTGCAACATAGAGGACAAGAGGGATGTGGAATTGTTTCTTTTGACGGAAAAAATTTTCACTCCGAAAAAAGACAAGGTTTAGTTGGAGACCATTTCACAAATACTGAAACATTAAAAAAACTTCCCGGTAATTTTGCGATTGGACATAATCGATATTCTACAACAGGAGAGACATCATTACGAAATATTCAACCTTTTTTCGCAGATTTACACACTGGCGGATTAAGTATTGCACATAATGGTAATTTAACTAATGCGTTATTATTAAGAGAGTCTTTAGTAAAGGATGGTGCAATTTTTAGGACAACTAGTGATACCGAGACAATCGTTCAGCTTATTGCTAAATCAAAAAGAGAAAAATTCACAGATAAACTAATTGATACTCTTTTTCAAATTCAAGGAGGATATGCACTAGTATTATTAACAAATAAAAAATTAGTTGGCGTCAGAGACCCTTTTGGAATTAGGCCTTTAGTAATAGGTAAATTAAAAAATTCTTATATTTTTGCCTCTGAGACATGTGCTCTTGATATAGTTGGAGCCTCTTTTATAAGAGAAGTTGAAAATGGAGAAATCGTGATAATCGAAAATGAAAAAATTAATTCCATAATGCCTTTTCCAAAGCAAAAACCAAGACCATGTATTTTCGAATATATTTATTTTGCCCGACCAGATAGCTTAATTAATAATAAATGTGCTTATGAATATAGAAAAAATTTAGGTGCTCAATTAGCTGCAGAAACAAGAACTGATGCAGATTTAGTTGTTCCTGTGCCTGATTCTGGTGTACCAGCAGCTTTAGGTTTTGCTAAAAAATCAAACATACAATTTGAGCTTGGTTTAATAAGAAATCATTATGTAGGAAGAACTTTTATTGAGCCCACTCAAAGCATTAGAAGCCTAGGTGTAAAACTTAAGTTAAGTTCAACAAAAACAGTAGTAAAAGATAAATCAATTATTCTAATTGATGACTCTTTAGTAAGAGGAACCACTTGTCATAAGATCGTGAAAATGCTTTATGAAAGTGGTGCGAGAGAAGTTCATGTAAAAATTGCCTGTCCAGAAATTAAGTTCCCTGACTTTTATGGTGTTGATATGCCTACAAAACAAGAATTATTAGCCTTTGAAAAAACTAACAAAGAAATGTGTGATTATATTAATGCGAAAAGCCTAAGTTTTTTGAGCTTGAACGGTTTATATAATGCACTAATTGGTACTAATAGAAATTCAAATTATCCACAATTTAGTGATCATTATTTTACTGGAGAATACCCAATTAAACCGAGTGACAAGCTTCAAGGTCTAAAAGTAAAACAGCTATCTTTATTAAGTGGAAAATCTTCAAATTAATTAAACACAATTAATCTATTTTTCTTATTCAAGTATAAAATAGATTCATCAACAATTATCGGAAAGCTTTTTAACTTACTTGGTAGTTTAATTATTTCATTTAATGTTCCGTTAATATTAAGTTTTGCGATGTAATTATTGTTGAAAAAAATATAAATTTGATTATTTGCAATAAAAAAACTATTCAAATTAAAACTATTTTCTTTTATTTTTAATATTTTTTTTATTTCATTTAAAATTTTATAGGAGTATATAATTTCACCACTTTTGATGTTAACTAATATTAATAAATTATTATTAGTTAATGATAAGAAATAATCATTAAACGCTATGGGTTTTAATTTCAAAGAGAAATTTTTTTTATGTATTATTGAGCCTGATTCTGAATCAATAATGTATGTATGCTTATTTGAAGAGACAATCACTTTATTTCTGTAAGTGATTATTTCAATTCCAGAAAAAAAACTACTTGGATTTAAGTTTAGTGATTGATTTAAATTAATGAACCATCTTACTTTTTTTGTTTCGTTATTTATTGCATATAACGTACCGTAAGTATTTATATAGAATAAAATATTTTTGTTTATAGCTAAATTATTTTTAAATTGATTTTTTATAGTAGTTTCTTCAGTAGGTATTAACTTTATTTTGTCTCCAGTACCTATGTCAAAAAAGATCAAATCATTATTTTGATTTGAGATGATTAAATTTTTTTTAAATATCTTAAAATTTGATCGAAATGGTATTTTATAGTTTTTTGCCCAAATGATTTTGTTTTTTTTATAATCAAAAGCATATAGGTATCCAATGTTATCAGCAACATAAATTATGTTTTTTCTGACAATTACATTCAAATGTTTTTTATTTTTTTTGTATTTTTTTTTATAGAAATTGAACTTTGAAATTATTTTATTTCTACTTATTGAAAAAACTATTAGATTTCCTTTAATATCGGTAAGTATTAAATTTTCTTCTTCGTAAAGTGTAAATCTGTTAACCTCACTTCTAATAATTTTTTTACTTTTAAAAAATTCTTCTTCATTATTTGTAAGTTTAAAATTTTTATAATTATTTGTTTGATCAAAATATATATCCTTCCAGGAAATATTTCTGAAAGGCTTTTCAAATAATATTTTTGTGGAGCTATTTAGTTCAATAATTTCGTCAAATGGCTTATCAGAAACTGTTAAAGCTTCAAATTCTTTAAAAATTTCATTTTCTTTTTTTACGTTAATATTTTCATTTTTCCAAATTCCTGTTTTGTCGTCGAAAGAACAACTGTATAAAAAAAATGAAACAGAAATGACCAGGGCTTTAAATAATTTCATTACTTTATTTTTTTAAAAGTTCTTGTGCAATAGGCTTTAAATTTGAATTTTGGTCAATTAAAGATTTTAATAAATTGTTTCCTCTTTCTACTTCGAAAATTTTAATTAAGTATAATGCTTTTTTTAATTTTATTATGTCTATATTTTCTTTTAATGAAACTGTTTCTTCAATTAAATCAAAATAATTTAATATTTTATTTTTATCTTCGATTAAATTCTTTTCTATAATAGTATTAAGAGCTAAAATAGAATAAAACTTATTTTTACTTAATATAATTTCGTCGTATAGCAATTTCGCATTATTTTTATCATCAGCTGTTAACATTAGACCAGCTTTTACGTATTTTTCTGCTATTAAAATATTCTTTTTTTCAGTATTAATTTTTAAAATAAAAGTTGTGATAAAAAATATAACAAGAATTAACACTAATAAATAAATTTTAATTTTATTTAAACTATAAAAATTAGCTATTTTTTTTGAAAAATTAGATTTATGTTCTTCGCTTTGATCCATCTAAAAAGTTGTTTTTTTTTGGAAATTTATTTAATTTTACTTCTCTACTATATTTTTTTACAGCTTTTTCAATTATTCTATCAAGATTTACATATTTTTTTACAAATTTTGGATAAAAGCCGCTAATTCCGAGCATATCATCTGTAACCAATATTTGGCCATCACAATATAATGAAGATCCAATACCAATTGTAGGTATTTTTAATTTTTTAGTTATAGCCGCTGCACTATTTGCTGATAAGCACTCTAAAACAATAGAAAAAGCACCAGCTTTCTCAATAAACTTTGCTTCCTTAATAAGTTTGTTTCTTTCTTTTACTGATTGTCCTTCTATTTTAAATTTTTTTTTAAATTGTGGTGTAAAACCAATATGACCCATTACCGGAATTTTTTTTCTTACAATAAAATCAATTATCTTGTAATTTTGTTTATTACTTTCTATCTTGATTGCATCACATCCTGTTTTCTTCAATATCGTTTTTGCATTTTTTAGAGCAATTTTAGGATTAGAGTAACTTCCGATTGGCATGTCAGCCACGAGTAACGATTTTTTTACCCCCATTTTAACACTCAATGTATGCTGTATTATATTTTCTAAACTAATTTTATGTGTATTTTTATGGCCATATAAAACATTTGCCATTGAGTCCCCAACTAATATTATATCTACGTAATTGTCTAAAATTTTAGCAATACTTTTTGAGTAAGCTGTGAGACAGACAATTTTAATTTTACCTTTTTTTTTTAAAATTTTTATAATTTTTTTATTCATTATTCTAGCTCTATAGTACTAGGGGGCTTAGAAGTAATATCATAAACAACTCTATTTACACCCCTAACATTATTTATAATTTTGTTGGATATATTATCTATAAAATTTTTAGGAAAGCTAAAATAATCCGCTGTCATTCCATCCTCTGATGTTACGGCTCTTAATAAACAAATATTTTCATATGTTCTAGCATCCCCCATTACCCCAACTGTTTTAATGGGGAGGAGGGCCGCGTAGGCTTGCCATATCTTGTTATATAAACCACTTTTAATTAGTTCATTAATATAAATATAATCTGCTTCTTGTAATATTCTTACTCTTTCCATTGTAATATTTCCTAGAATTCTTATTCCTAAGCCTGGCCCTGGGAAAGGGTGTTTAAAATTTATTTTATTAACTAACCCCAAAGATTTTCCTAAAATTCTTACTTCATCTTTAAAAAACTCTTTAAGAGGTTCTACCAATTTTAACTTCATTTTCTTAGGCAAACCTCCAACATTATGGTGAGATTTGATTTTTGATGTTCTGCTTCCTGTTGATGACCTGCTTTCAATAATATCTGGATAAAGCGTTCCCTGGGCTAAAAATTTAATATCTTTATATTTCTTAGACTCTCTTTCAAATATATTGATAAATAGATTTCCAATTATTTTTCTTTTTTTTTTCAGGATTTGAAATATTTTTCAATCTTTTTAGGAAAATCTTTGAAGCATCTATTAGTTTAATATTCAGCTTATACTTTTTTTTAAATAATCTATAGGTATAATTAAATTCATTTTTTCTCATTAGCCCGGTGTCAACCATAACGCAAATCAAATTTCTTTTAATCGCTTTATTTATTAATAAAGCCACTACACTACTATCTACTCCCCCTGATAATGCACATATAACTTTATCCTTTTTGACGGTTTTCTTTATTTCAGATATCAGTCTAATTTTTTGAGATGAGACACTCCACGATTTTTTTATTTTACATATTGAAAATAAAAAATTTTTAAATATTTGCTTTCCATTGTCTGTATGAGTTACTTCAGGGTGAAATTGTACTCCATAAATTTTTTTTTTTTCATTTTCTATTATTGTAAGTTTTGAGTCTCTTGTATATGCAATAACTTTGAAATTCTTTGGCAACTTTACAACAGCGTCTTCATGGCTCATCCAAACTGATTTTTTAGAAATTAAGTAGTTTTTTATTAAAAGTGAATTATTTTTCTTTAAGAGAATTGCTCTACCAAATTCTCTTTTTTTTTTTGAAGGTTTGATTTTTCCACCAAATAACTTAGCTATAAGTTGTAAACCATAACAAATTCCAAATACTGGAATTTTTTTTTCAAAAATTTCTTTAGGTACACTTTGAAATTTTAAAGATGTAACGGTTGATGGACCTCCTGAAAATATAAAACCCTTAATATCATTAAATTTCTTTAATTTAGTTAAATCTTTAGGTGTAATAACCTCTGAATAAACACCTAGTTCTCTTATTCTCCTTGCAATTAATTTTGTAACTTGAGAGCCAAAATCAATGATTAAAATTTTTTCTTTATTAATTTGAAATTGCATTTATTTTTTGGATAAAGTTTCAATTTCAATTTTTAATTTAATACTTTGGCTACAATATTTCTTACATATTTTTTTTAGTTTTTCGTTTAATTCTAAACTACTTTTGTAATCTGATGTAGATAACTTTAATTTTGCTAAATTATATACTGCTTCTTCATTTTCTGGGTTAAGCAGAATTACTGTTTCTAAATTTTGTTCTTCTAAATTTTTTTTATCTTTCTCATTAAATATCTTAGACAAATATAGATATGATAGTTCACTTTTTGGATTAAATAAAATATCTTGTTCAAATTTGAGTTTCGCATCATCAAATTTTTTTTTATTGAATAAATTCACACCTTCCTGGAAATAATCAGACATAGCCAATAATGTATTTGATAAAAAAAATACGAAAATTATAAAATAAAAAAATTTTTTCATTACAATTTATAATTGATTGATTTTTGTGTCATTTCCACACTATGGACCATACTTTCATAAAATCCTGCTTTAGTTATTTTTACAAACTTAGCTTTTTTATAAATATCTAACAAATTTTTTGCCCCAATATAACCCATCGAGGACCGCAATCCACCTTGCAATTGGTATATTATCTTTGACACTTTGCCTTTGTACTCTACTCTTCCTTCTACTCCTTCAGGCACAAATTTAGATTTATCTTTATAATTTTTTTGAAAATACCTATTTGCTGATCCTGACGACATCGCGCCGATTGATCCCATGCCTCTATAATGTTTATAAATTTTTCCCTTAACCTTAAATGTCTTTCCTGGACTTTCGTCTGTTCCAGCAAATATTGAGCCCATCATTATAGCGTCTGCACCTGCTGCAAGAGCTTTTGCAATATCTCCAGAAAACTTTATTCCTCCATCAGAAATAATTTTTACTTTTTTTTTATTTAAAGCTTTTTTAACATCCATAATTGCTGAAATTTGAGGGACACCAATTCCTGCTACCATTCTAGTAGTACAAATTGAACCTGGTCCAATTCCAACTTTAATTATATCTGCTCCAGAATTATATAATTTTTTAGCAGCTTCACTAGTCGCTACATTACCTACACAAACAGGAATTCTTCTTATAATTTTTTTAACTTTAGATAACATTTTTAAAACTTTTTCACTATGTCCATGAGCGGTATCAATTACAATCAAGTCTATACCATTAGCAACTAAAGCTTTAGCTCTATCCAAGTCCTCAGCGTTAGTTCCAATAGCAGCTCCAACATATAAGTTTTTATTTTTTACTTTTTTAACTTCTCTTGATTGTTTTTTTATATCTAAGTTTCTATGGATGATACCCATGCCTCCCTCTTTTGCGATTGCGATTGCCATTTTTGACTCTGTTACTGTATCCATTGCAGATGTAAAAAAGGGAACTTTAAGTGAGATTTTATCAGTTAATTTTAGAAAGATATCTGTTTCGGCTGGAAGAACTTTTGAATATTGCGGTAGCAATAATACATCGTCAAAGGTAAGAGCTTCTTTAATTGTATCCATATAAACTTATATACAATTATTAAAATTTATAAAGTCTTTAAAATTTCACAATGTAAATAAGT
>MDTG01224413.1_pt1 | contig 10950 bp, 21 predicted proteins | sample 811421 | NCBI WGS metagenome assembly MDTG01 (sample SAMN05326645, study PRJNA326480) | marine metagenome | isolation source: seawater | place: Pacific Ocean: South East | collected 2011 | reverse complement strand
TAATTTACGTTCTATGAGCCAGGGTAGAGCAAGTTATACAATGACTTTTGATCATTATGAGCAAGTTCCTCACAATGTTGCAGAAGAAGTTAAGGAAAAAGTTTCTGGTTAATTTTAATTAAAGTAAGGAGAAAAATATGGCAAAAGAAAAATTTGATAGAAGCAAACCTCATTGTAATATTGGTACAATAGGTCATGTTGATCACGGCAAGACAACACTAACCGCAGCAATAACAAAAGTTTTGGCAGAGACAGGTGGAGCAACTGCAATGGATTATGCACAAATAGACAAAGCTCCAGAAGAAAAAGAGAGAGGTATAACTATTTCGACTGCACATGTTGAATACCAGACTGAAAAAAGACACTATGCCCATGTAGATTGTCCAGGTCATGCTGATTATGTCAAAAATATGATTACAGGTGCGGCTCAAATGGATGGTGCTATATTAGTTGTTTCTGCAGCTGATGGACCTATGCCTCAAACTAAAGAACATATCCTTCTTGCAAGGCAAGTAGGTGTCCCTTCTATTGTTGTTTTTATGAATAAAGTTGATCAGGTTGATGATCCCGAGCTTTTGGACTTAGTTGAAATGGAAGTTAGAGAATTGTTGTCAAAATACGAATTTGATGGTGACAATATCCCAATAGTAAAAGGGTCAGCTCTTGCTGCAATTGAAAATACTAATGAAGAAACTGGTAAAAAAGCAATTTTAGAGTTAATGGCAAAAGTTGATGAATTTATCCCACAACCTCAGCGACCGCTTGATCAAGATTTTCTTATGCCAATAGAGGATGTGTTTTCTATTTCTGGGAGAGGTACGGTTGTCACAGGAAGAGTGGAGCGCGGAGTTATTAATGTAAATGATGAAATAGAAATTACTGGTATCAAAGATACTCAAAAAACAGTTTGTACTGGCGTTGAGATGTTCAGAAAACTTCTTGATAGAGGTGAGGCTGGAGATAATGTTGGTGTTTTACTCAGAGGTACAAAAAGAGAAGAAGTTGAAAGAGGACAAGTTTTATCTAAGCCTGGATCAATTAAACCTCATAAAAAGTTTAAAGCTGAGGCTTATGTTCTTAACAAAGATGAAGGTGGTAGACACACTCCTTTCTTCAAAAACTATAGACCTCAATTTTATTTTAGAACAACTGATGTTACTGGAACAATAGAACTACCATCTGGAACAGAGATGGTTATGCCAGGAGATAATGTTTCTGTAACAGTTGAACTACTGACTCCAATAGCAATGGATAAAGGTCTTAAGTTTGCTATTCGTGAAGGTGGAAGAACTGTTGGAGCCGGTGTTGTTGCAGAGATTGTTGAATAGATTTTAAATTTGAGGAAAATAAAATGGCTAACCAAAACATCAGAATTAGGTTAAAAGCTTTCGACCATAGAGTGTTAGATCAAACTACAATGGAAATTGTCAGCACTGCAAAAAGGACAGGAGCTAATGTCAAAGGACCAATTCCTCTTCCAACAATCATTGAGAAGTTTACTGTTCTCAAATCACCTCATGTTGATAAAAAATCGAGAGATCAACTCGAACTTAGAACACATAAGAGAATGATGGATATCACTGAATGGACCCCACAAACAGTTGATGCGCTTCAAAAGCTCGAGCTTGCTTCAGGGGTAGATATCGAAATTAAATTATAGGTTTTTTATGAGAGTTGGTTTAATTGCAGAAAAATTAGGAATGAGTAGATTCTATGACTCGCTTGGTGTTAATCAGCCCGCAACTCTGCTTAGAGCAGATAAATGTCAAATCATTGATATTAGAACTGACCAGAAAAATGGTTATAATGCACTCAGAGTTTCCTTTGGACAATCAAAAAAAGACAAAAAAGTCTCTAAGGGTTTTTTGAAAAAGAATAATCTTAAAGGATTTAAAAACTCTAAAGAATTTAGAGTTGAAAATACCGATGGTTATAAAATTGGTGATGAAATAAATGTAGAAATTTTTACCGTGGGTCAATATGTTGATGTTTCTTCAAGATCAATTGGAAAAGGGTTTGCAGGTGGAATGAAAAGGCATAATTTTGCTGGGAATAGAGCAACTCATGGGGTTTCAATTTCTCATAGATCTCATGGTTCAACTGGTCAATGCCAAGATCCAGGTAAGGTTTTTAAAGGAAAAAAAATGGCTGGCCACCTTGGTAATAATAATGTAACCATTCAAAATCTCAGAATTTTAAAAATAGATAAAGAAAAAAATTTAATCTTGGTGAAAGGAGCTGTTCCAGGTCATAAGGGTTCTATGATAAATATTGTTGATTCAATAAAAAAAGAGCCACCCAAATTACAGAATTTAGCAGAAAAAACTCTGAAATCTGATGATGTCTCTTCACAAAACTTTCAGCCAACGAATTTAGCTAATGAAAATAAGGTTATTAATCCCGAATCTAATGAACCAAAGACTGAAATAAAAAAAGAGGCACAGCCCACCCCTGTTGAAAGTGAAGAAAATAATAATACTGAAAAAAACAATGAATCCTCTACCGAAGATGAAAAGAAATAAAAATGAAGCAAGAAATTAAAGATTTTGATGATAAGAAAATTAGAGAAATTAGTCTCGACAAATCTATCTTTGGATTGGAATCAAAAGATGAAATTATATATAGAATGATAAGATACCAACTCGCAAAAAAAAGATCAGGAAATCACAAAACAAAAGGTATTTCTGAAATTTCAGGTTCTACCAGGAAACCATTTAAACAAAAAGGAACAGGTAATGCTAGACAAGGGAGTAGAAGGTCTCCTCAAATGAGAGGAGGGTCCGTTATATTTGGTCCATTGGTTAGATCCCATTCTCACAAATTACCAAAAAAGATTAGAGTTTTAGCACTAAAAATGGCACTTTCTGTAAAATTCAAGGAAGGCAAATTAAAAATTCTTAATGATTTTAAAATTAGTAAACCAAAAACATCTTTACTAAGGAATAAATTATCAAACCTAAAAATTAACTCAGCTTTATTCATTGACGGTAATGAGATTGAAAAAAATTTTAAATTTGCCGCAAGGAATGTTCCTGACATAGACCTTCTACCCCTAATTGGTATAAATGTTTATGATATTATAAAAAGAGATTACCTTGTTCTATCTGAAGATGCATTGAAAGGTCTTGAGGAGAGGTATAAACAATGATCACTATTTCTAATGAAAAAACTTTCGAAGTTTTGAGATCTCCTCTTGTTTCAGAGAAAGCCACATTCATCTCTCAATTTAACTATTATGTATTTAAAGTTTCTCCAAAATCTAATAAATCAGAAATTAAACAAGCAATTGAAAAACTCTTTAAAGTTGAGGTTAAATCTGTAAATACTTTAAATCAAAAAGGTAAGCGCAAAAGATTTAAAGGCAAAATAGGAGTTAGACCTAATACTAAAAAGGCCTTTGTAAAAATTGCAGATGGTCAAACAATAGATACTAGCGTGGAGGTAAAATAAAATGGGCTTAAAACAATTTAAACCAATCACCTCCTCTCAAAGAGGCCTAGTCCTTATCGATAAAACGGAGCTTCACAAAGGTAAACCACTAAAGAAATTAACACGAGGGCTCACAAAAACTGGCGGTAGAAATAATTATGGACATCTTACAGCAAGAAGAAAAGGTGGAGGTCATAAGAGAAAATATAGAATTATTGACTTTAAAAGAAATCAATTAGATAAACCAGCAAATGTTGAAAGAATTGAATATGATCCTAATAGATCCGCTCATATTGCTTTGATTAAATATAACGATGGTGAATATTCGTACATAATAGCTCCTCAAAAATTAAAAATAGGGGATTCAATTGTTTCATCAGACTCAGCAGGAATAAAACCGGGTAACTGTATGTTATTAAAAAATATTCCAACTGATACCATTATCCATAATATAGAAATTAAGCCTGGGAAGGGAGCGCAATTATGTCGTTCAGCCGGTACATATGGAACTCTAATTGGTAAAGACTCAGACTATGCGCAAGTTAGACTTTCGTCAGGAGAAATAAGAATGATTAGGGTAAATTCAAAAGCAACAATTGGGATGGTTTCCAACCCTGATAAGAAAAATATAAAATTAGCAAAGGCTGGAAGAAAAAGATGGCTTGGAATTAAACCTGTTGTAAGAGGTGTTGCAATGAACCCAGTTGATCATCCTCATGGTGGGGGAGAAGGAAGAACCTCAGGAGGAAGAAACCCAGTTTCCAGAAAAGGTATTTCAGCTAAAGGTAAAAAAACAAGAAATAACAAAAGAACCGATAGGTTTATTTTAAAGAGAAGAAAGAAATAAAGGTGTTGTATGTCTAGATCAGTATGGAAAGGACCATTTGTAGATATGTACTTAATAAAAAAGGCACAAGCAGTCAAGAATTCAGGAAGAAATGATGTGATAAAAACTTGGTCAAGAAGGTCAACAATTCTTCCAGATTTTGTAGGCCTTACTTTTGGTGTTCATAATGGGAAGAAACATATTCCGGTTACGGTAAATGAAAATATGGTTGGTCATAAGTTTGGAGAGTTTTCCCCAACCCGCACCTATAAAGGTCATAATGCGGACAAAAAAACATCTTAAGGTTTGATTAAATATGGTAGAAGACACTAAAAATAAACAAGTTGCAAAAGCATTGGCAAAATCCCTAAAAACTAGTCCTCAAAAAGCTAATTTAGTTTTAAAAATGATAAGGGGGCTAAAGGTTGATAAAGCAATAAATACTTTATCTTTTTCCAGAAGAAGGATTTCAGAAGAAATTTTAAAAATATTAAAATCTGCAGTTTCAAATGCAGAAAACAATCATCAGCTTGATATTGATAGACTATTTGTTAAAGAAGCAACAGTTGGAAAATCTATGGTACTAAAAAGATTCCGACCCAGGGCTAGAGGAAGATCTGGAAAGATTCTAAAACCTTTTTCAAGAATTAGAATTTTAGTGGAAGAACAGGAAGAAAAAAAAATCATCAAGAATGAAAAACAAGAAATAAAATCAAAAGTAAAACAAAAAGTTAAAACAGAAGTAAAACAGGAAGTGAATAATGGGACAAAAAACTAATCCAATTGGTCTTAGACTTGGAATAATAAAACCATGGGAATCTATGTGGTTTTCTGAAAGAGAATATTCTCGCTTGCTCCAGGAGGATATTAATCTTAGAAAGTTTTTGCTTAAAAAATTGGCATCAGCAGGCATTTCAAAAATAGTAATTGAAAGACCTGCGAAGCTAGCAAAGATCACAGTTCACACATCCAGACCAGGTGTCATAATTGGGAAGAAAGGCTCAGATATTGAAAAGTTAAAGAAATCAATTTCTAAAATAGTTTCTGGAGATATAAGTATAAATATAGTGGAAATAAAAAAACCTGAGTTGGATTCACAACTTGTTGCCGATAATATTGCTCAACAACTTGAGCGAAGAATCGCTTTTAGAAGGGCAATGAAAAGAGCAGTTCAGTCAGCAATGAGACTCGGTGCAAAAGGTATCAGAGTAAATTGCAGTGGAAGACTGGGAGGAGCTGAAATCGCAAGAACTGAATGGTACAGAGAGGGAAGAGTGCCTTTACACACTTTAAGAGCAGAAATTGATTATGGGGTTTCAAGGGCCAATACTACTTATGGAATTTGCGGTGTAAAAGTCTGGATTTTCAAAGGTGAAAAATTTGATAAAGATTTGAATACTGAATCTGATTCCAAAAAAAATAATGATGAATTAAAAAATTTAGAGGATTAAAATATAATGTTACAACCAAAAAAGCCAAAGTTTAGAAAACAATTTAAAGGTAGAATGCATGGTAATTCCAAGGGAGGGAATTTACTCAACTTTGGTGCTTTTGGCCTCAAAGCTGTTACACCCGCTAGAATTACATCTCGACAAATTGAAGCAGCAAGAAGATGCATATCAAGACATCTTAAAAGATCAGGTAGGGTATGGATAAGAATTTTTCCTGATGTTCCTATTACAAAAAAGCCAGCCGAAGTTAGACAAGGTAAAGGCAAGGGTTCTGTTGAGTTCTGGGCTGCAAAAGTTAAACCAGGGAAAATCCTTTTTGAAATTGATGGAGTTCCAAAGAATCTTGCTGTCGAAGCTTTTTTGCTTGCTGCTGCAAAATTACCCAATAAAAATAAATTTGTTAAAAGATTAGGTGCGTAATAATGGAAAAATTTAGTGAGTTAGAAAAACTTGAAATGAAAGATCTTAAAGAAAAAGTGAATATACTTCGTAAAGAAGCTCTTAATTTAAGGTTCCAGATAAGTTCTGGTCAATTAGAGAAAACGGCACGCATATCTCAAGTGAGAAAACAAATAGCAAGAATAAAGACTGCAATAAACTTGAAAGGACAGAAATAATGCCAAAAAGAATAATGAAGGGTATTGTGGTTTCAGATAAGTCTGACAAAACAATTAAGGTTTTAGTGAACAGGAAAGTTATGCACCCTGTGTACAAAAAATATATTAATAGATCAAAAAAATATCTTGTTCATGATGAAAATAATAAGTTTAAGACAGGTGAGGCTGTTACCATTCAAGAGAACAAACCAATATCAAAAACAAAAAAATGGATAGTTGTTAACTAGAGGATAATTTATGATACAAATGCAATCAAATTTATTCGTTGCCGATAATTCAGGAGCTAAAAAGGTTCAATGTATAAAAGTGTTGGGCGGTTCTAAAAGAAGATTTGCATCTATTGGAGATGTTATCGTGATTACAGTTAAAGATTGTATTCCTAGAGGTAAAGTAAAAAAAGGTGAAATTCATAAAGCGGTGATTGTCAGGACAGCAAAAGAAGTTTACAGACAAGATGGTTCTTCAATCAGATTTGATAGAAATGCTGCAGTTTTAATTAATAATAATGGCGAACCTATCGGAACAAGAATATTTGGGCCAGTCACGAGGGAATTAAGAGCTAAAAAATATATGAAAATAATTTCTTTGGCTCCTGAGGTTTTGTAGTTATGTCAAATAAGATTAAAAAAGGTGACAATGTGATCGTTCTATCTGGAAAAGATAAAGGAAAGAATGGAAAAGTTCTTAAAGTGATTCGATCAAAAGCTGATTCTAGAGTTAAAGCTATTGTTGAAGGAGTTAACATTGTAAAAAAACATAACAAGCAATCCGCAACAAATAAGGGAGGCATTGAGAGCATTGAGATGCCTTTGTTTATCTGCAAACTATCCATAATGGATCCAAAAACATCAAAACCAACTAGAGTTGGCTTTAAAAAACTTGATGATGGGAAAAAAGTAAGGTTTGCAAAAAAATCAGGTGAAACATTAAATTAAAGTAAAATGGCAAGATTAAAAGAATATTATCAAAAAGAGTTGAGGCAAAAAATCAAACAAAAGTTTGATCTTAAAAATATTAATGAAGTGCCAAAACTATCAAAAATAGTGCTTAACATGGGTGTGGGTGAGGCAATAGTTGATTCAAAAAAAATAAACTCAGCCTCAGAAGATTTAATGAATATTACCGGTCAAAAGCCATTAGTTACAAAAGCAAAACAATCGATTGCTGGATTTAAACTCAGGAAAGGTTTGAGTATTGGTTGTAAAGTTACACTTAGAAAAACTAGAATGTATGAGTTCTTAGACAGGTTGATCTACGTTGCCTTACCAAGAGTAAGAGATTTCAAAGGATTGTCTCTAAAATCATTTGATGGCAATGGAAATTACTCCATAGGAATAAAAGAACAAATAATATTTCCTGAGATTGATTATGATAAGATTGATAAAGTTCGGGGGATGGATATCTCGATTGTTACATCAACTGATAATGAAGACCACGCATTTGAATTGCTTAAAGGTTTCAATCTCCCTTTTGCAAAGGATGTTCTCAGAAAATCAGTTGAGGTAAACAAAAAAAATGATTCCGCATCTTCAAATCAATCTTCCAAAGTAAGTTCTAAATCTAAAAAATCATCACCAACTGCACAACCTGATGTATCTGAACCTGAACAAGCAATAGTTTCAGAATCACGCGAGGCAAAACCAGAACCTAGCTCTAGCAAATCTGAATCAGAGAAAAAATCAGTTTCAGAATCCTCTGAGGCTGAGTCAGAAAAAAATGAATTAACAGAAAATAAAGGAGAATAGATGTCTAAGTTGAGTTTAATTGAGAGAAATAAAAAAAGGATAAAGCTTTATAATAAATATAAAGCAAAACACGATAAGCTTTTAAAACAAGCAAATAATAAAAAATTGAGTGCAGATGAACAATTTCAAGCTAGATTGAAATTGTCAAAGATTCCAAGAAATGCCTCAAAAGTTAGAATTAGAAATAGATGCGTTCTAACTGGAAGGGCAAGAGGAGTTTATAGAAAGTTTAAACTTTCAAGAATTGTTTTTAGGGAATTAGCCTCTATAGGTCATATACCTGGAATAACAAAATCAAGTTGGTAATAGAAAGGATGTTGATATGAGTATGTCAGACCCTCTTGGCGATATGTTAGCTAGAATAAAGAATGGTCAGCTTAGAAAAAAAGAATCAGTCTTAATGCCTGCATCAAGATTTAGAGGTAATGTTCTTGATGTATTGCACAGAGAAGGTTATATAAGAGGTTTCAAGAAAGTTGAAATAGAAAATAATAAAAATGAATTTAAAATTGAATTAAAATATGTTGATGGCGAACCAGTTATAAAAACTATTTCAAGAGTTTCAACTCCTGGAAGAAGGGTATATTCAAAAATCAGAGATTTACAGAGAAATTTCGATGGTCTGGGTATTTCTATTTTGTCGACTTCAAAAGGGGTTCTTTCAGATAATGAAGCAAGAACAGAAAATGTAGGTGGAGAAATTTTATGCAAAGTATTTTAAGAGAGCTATATGTCTAGAAGTGGAAGAATACCAATAAATATTCCAGATAATACTGAAGTTACAGTTGAAAATGGGATTATATCTGCCAAAGGTAAACTTGGTCAGTTGTCCTATGATTTTAATAAAAATGCATTGGTTTCTGTTAAAGAAAACCAAGTTGAAGTAACAAAAGCAGGAGATAGTAGACGCCTCAAAGAAATGTGGGGTACAGTTCGTTCAAGAATAGCAAATATTATACATGGGGTATCTTCGGGTTTCACTAAAGAACTAGAGCTGAATGGAGTTGGTTATAAAGCTTCTCAGAAAGGGAAGATTCTAGAGTTGTTATTAGGGTTTTCACACCCAATTAATTTTGAAATACCTGAGGATTTAAAAATCGAAGTTCCAAAGCCTAATCAAATTAAGATATTTGGAATAGATAAGCAAAGAGTTGGAGAAATCGCAGCTAATATAAGATCATTTAGAAAACCTGAACCCTATAAAGGTAAAGGTGTTAAATATAAAGATGAAACTATTCGAAGAAAAGAAGGTAAGAAAAAATAATGAAAGATAATAATATAAGAAAATCAAGAAGAGCAAAGAGGATTAGATTTAAATTAAGGACTAAGCAAAACCTCAGACTAAGTCTTTTTAGATCTAATAACCATATTTATGCTCAACTAATTGATGATGAAAAGGGTAAGACATTATTGTCGGCTTCATCAATTGAGAAATCTTTCAGACAATCAAAGGAATCACCAAAGAAAATTGCATTTCAGGTTGGAGAAAAGATTGGAAACAACATAAAAGAAAAAAAATTAAACACAAAGATTTGTTTAGATAGAGGTTGCTATTTATATCACGGCAGAATAAAAGAATTTGCAATGGGAGTTAGATCTAAAGGAATAAAATTTTAGGGAATAATTAAAATGGTAGATGAAAAAGATATAAAGGAAATAAAGAAAGTTCCTTCGGAAAAAAAAGAAACTAATAAGAATGAATCTTCTGCTAGTGAATCCCCAGAGTTTTCAAAAGAAGTTAAACCTTTGTCGGAGAAAGAAAATTTGCCAATTGAGAATAATGAGTCTGGTGAAGTTAAGTCAAAAAAGCCCCAAGATAAAAAAGTTGATGAGTTAAAGGATTTGTCAACAAAATCTGAAGAAAAAAAAGTTGAACCATCTAAAGATCTATCAAAAAAAAATGATAAATTAAAAACGAAAGTTCTTACTGTTAACGATTCAAAGGAACTTCAGCAAAAAGCAAAAGAAAAAAATAATAGTTCTAATGAACAAATAAAAAATAAAAAAAATACTTCATATTCAGCTTCTTCAAATGAAAAAGATGACCAAAATGAATATGTTGAGAAGTTAGTGAGTATAAATAGAGTTGCGAAGGTTGTTAAGGGTGGAAGACGTTTTAGTTTTGCAGCGCTTGTAGTTGTTGGTGATGGTAACGGAATGGTTGGTCACGGAAAAGGAAAAGCTAAAGAAGTTCCAGAAGCAATTAAAAAAGCAACTGAAGTTGCAAAAAATAATATGATTAGAGTTCCTTTAAGGCAAGGTAGAACTCTTCATCATGATATACATGGAAGATTTGATTCGGGTAAAGTTTATTTGAGAAGTGCCCCATCAGGAACAGGCGTTATTGCAGGTGGGCCTATGAGAGCCGTTTTTGAGGCTTTAGGTATTCAGGATATAGTTGCAAAATCAGTTGGCACTTCAAATCCTCATAATATGGTTAGAGCAACATTCCAAGCACTACAATTAGCTTCATCGCCAAAAATAATAGCCACTAGAAGAGGTCTCAAAGTAAATGATATAACAAAAAGACGAAAAAATATATTGGGAACTGAAAATGTCAAAAATTAAAATTAAACAAATCAAAAGTCCAATTGGTAGAAACAAAATTCAAAAAAAAATTCTTATTTCACTAGGGTTAAATAAGATTAATAGAGAAAAAGTTGTTGAAAGTTCTCCATCTATTCTAGGTATGATCGATAAAGTAAAACATTTAATTTTTTATGAAAAATTGTAGGTAAAATTAAAATGAAACTTAATGAAATCAAGATAAATAAACTAAAAGTTAAAAAAAGAGTTGGTAGAGGAATTGGTTCCGGAAAAGGAAAAACTGCTGGAAGAGGAATGAAAGGACAAAAATCTAGATCTGGTGTTTCCATAAATGG
>MDTG01440096.1_pt1 | contig 10951 bp, 11 predicted proteins | sample 811421 | NCBI WGS metagenome assembly MDTG01 (sample SAMN05326645, study PRJNA326480) | marine metagenome | isolation source: seawater | place: Pacific Ocean: South East | collected 2011 | reverse complement strand
CCTCTTTCTCCAGCGGTAATAAAAAGAAAATTATCTTTTACAATCATTCTCGAACCAAAATGATAACCTGAATTAATCGGCGGTTCAGCTCTAAAAATGTTTTTAAATTTTAATTTTTTATTATTATATTTAGCTTTTGCTACTGAAGTGCTTGAATTTCCTTTTCCTCTATTTTCAGAATATGAAACATATACATAACTATCAAAGTATAGAATCTCTAGAAGACCTCCTTGACCATCTTCTAAAATGTTTAAATTATGCTTAATTTTTTTGGATTTTCTATTTTTTAAATTAACATGAATTATTTGACCTGACTTCTCAGTAAGTAAAATTCTATCATTGCCAATAAATGAAAAGCTCCACGGTCTCTTAAAATCATTAATTATTTTTTCTAATTTTATTTCATTGGAAAATAATTTTGTATAAGAAGTTACAAAGATTATGATAATTAAAATAATTCTATTCATTTAACTAGAATAAACATTTTGTTTTTGTTCGCTAATTTAATTGACTTATCTATATCTAAAAAAATATTTTTTTTGTGCTTAAGAACTACACCTTTTAATCCTGAAATTCTACATTGATTTATTGTATCTAGACCAATAGTTGGCAGATCGATTCTATGGTCTTGTTTTTTTTTAGGATATTTAACTAAAACTCCATTTGAAACATTTTTAATTCTCTTAATCCTTTTAAGCATTTTTTGAGTACCTTCTCTTTTTTCCAAAATGATCTTATTATTTCTACTTACTGCGCCTTGAACATGATTAAGTTGATTTGAACCATTTAGTGAAGTTAACGCATTTCGTATATCAATTTTATCTTTTTTGTTAGGTTTATATTTAGAATAATTTCCCCTTTTTAAGCTAAGTTCTGGTGTCAACCAAGTTGAGCTCACAGTTTGTATTTTTTCTTTTTTAAAAATTTTTATAATTTCTTTTAGAAGAGCAGCATCGCCAAGTTTTGATTTTTTTATAATTCTCGGAATATAATAAATGCCTTTAAAGTCTAGTTTAATTTTTGTAAAATTTGGTTTGTGTACTTTTCCAGCAAAAAGAACTTTTTTACATTTATTTTTTTTGAGGATTGAAATAATTTTTCCAAACTCTCCTACAGAGACTGAGTAAGAATTCTTATCTTTTTTAAATAATTTTTTTCTAGTTAAATCAATTATAAGGTATTTGTTTTTTCCTTTTATTTTTTTGTGAATATATTTAGGAAAATCTGTTTCCCCAAAAATAAGACCAATCATAATTTAATCTTTTGGTGAGCAAATAGGTCTTTTTTTATCTTTTTCGATAAATCTTATGACTTCTGAAACTAGTTCATTGTCTTTATATTCGCCATTAATTTTACTTAAATTTTCATAAAGGTTTTTTGAAGAAAAAATTTCTTTATATGCTTTATCTAATCCTATTATTTTTTTATTATCATATTTTTTTCTACGTAATCCAATTAAATTTAATCCTTGCAAATAATTTCTATTCCCTATTGACAATCCAAAAGGAGTTACATCTTTTAAAACACCTGTCATTCCACCGATCATTGCTAATCTGCCAATTCTAGTGAATTGCTGAACAGCAGAATTTCCCCCTATAACTACTGAGTCTTCAATTGTTACATGGCCTCCTAATGGAACATTGTTTGCTATAATTACATTATTTCCAATTTTACAATCATGCGCTATGTGAGAAGAGATCATAAACAAACAATTATTGCCTACTGTTGTTATAGAACCTCCACCTTTTGTTCCTGGATTGATTGTAACGTATTCTCTAATTATATTATTTTCACCAATAGATAAGCTATTCTTTTCATTTTTAAATTTGAGATCTTGAGGTTGTGTCCCAATACTCGCAAAAGGGAAAATCTTAGTGCCTTTACCAATTTTCGTATAACCCTCGATGTGTACATTGGAAACTAATTCTACATCATCACATAATTCGACATTTGGTCCAACATAACAGAAAGGACCAATTTTTACTGATTTTGAAATTTTTGCATTTTTATCTATAACACTTGATTTATGTATCATTTTTTTCTGTCAACTATTGTTGCAGACCATTCTGCATCTGCCATTCTTTTTCCCTCGACTTTTGCCGTGCCTTTGTATTTCCATACTCTGCCGTGGGATCTTATAGCTTCAATCTCTAGATGAAGTTCGCAATCTGGAATTACCGGGTTTCGAAATCTGGCTTTATCTACTCCCATCAAATAAACAAGTTTATTTGCATATTCTTTAGGATCGATACCATGAGCAGTTAACGCTGCAGCTGCTTGACCAAAAGCTTCCACAATCAATACACCGGGCATTACTGGTTGACCAGGAAAATGACCTTGAACATAAAATTGATTTTTTTTTACATACATTATTGCTGTAGCTGATTTTAGATGAACAATATTTTTCAACTTGTCTATAAGCAACATTGGTTCTCTATGTGGAAGAAGAGCTTCTATTTCTTTTTTATCTAATTCAGTTTTGTTCATTATTCTTTATTCTTTTTTAAAAAATTTTTTAGTGAAACTGCAGGATATCCCATAACAATTTGATTATCTTCAATATCTTTTACCACTCCGCTTCCTCCACCGATTTTCACATTATTTCCTATTTTTAAGTGACCAGAGACACCCGCTTGGCCGCCAATAGAAACATTATTTCCAATAGAAGAACTACCTGCAAAACCAACTTGACCTGCAATCATGCAATTCTTGCCAATATGAACATTATGTGCGATGTGAACTTGATTATCCAAATAAGTATTTTCACCTATTTTTGTAATATCTACTGAGCCTCTATCAATTGTGCATCCTGATGCTATTTCAACATTATTCTCGATCATAACGTAACCTATGTGAGGAAATTTAAAATTTTTAATTTTATTTGGTATAAAACCAAATCCTTTTTGGCCGATTTTACAATTATCTTGAATAACAATAGAGTCTCCCATAATTGAATTCTTAATAATCACTCCTGAACCAATAATACAGTTTTTTCCGATTGTAACATTTTTTTCAATTATTGTATTAGATCCAATTATAGAGTTTTTACCAATTTTAACGCCTTTTCCTATTAAAACATTGTTACCAAATTTTACACTTAGATAGTTTTTTTTTTTTGGTGGTTTAATTGATAAATCTGGATAGTCAATATCAGCGTATGGATAAATTTTTTTTAAAACTATTGCAAGGTCGAATAAAACATTTTTTACGATGATTTTTTCTATACTAGTAGGTAAAAATTTATCAAGTTTTTCTGTAGTTATACAAAATGAAGCTTTTGTTTTTGAAGCTAAGGACTTATATTTAATTGAGTCAAAAAAAGTTAAATCATTTTTTTTTGCATATCTTAAGGAATTAATATTTGAAATAACCGCATTTTTAGTAAAGTTATGTTTAGGAAAAAGTATCTTAATTTTGCTAGGTTTTTTTTCAAAAAAATTAATGATTGTCATTAATTCATATTTAATAATTGATCGATTTCAATTTTCCATTAAGTAAATTAGTTATATCTTTTGTAATATCTAATTCTTTGTTAGCAACTAATAAACTTCTTTTATCTATAACCATCTTTATATTTTTTTCTTTCATATAAGTCTCGATTATAGGATTAACATTTTTCAAAAGTTCACTCTTAGCTTTTTGCCTTTTTTTAGCTACTGAACTTAATAATTTTGATCTTTCAGATTGTAACTTAGAGACTTGAGTCCTTAATTCATCTACTTTTTTTCTATACTCTTCCTCATTAATTAATTTTTTTTGTTGAATTATTTTCTTCTCTTCCTCTTGGATTTTTTTTTCTTTATCTTTAAGACCTTTCAAACCTGTCTCTAACTCAGCTTTCAAATCTTTTTGAGCTTTTTTTCCAGCTGTGCTTTCATTTAAAACATATTTGAAATCAATAAAATATGGGGTTTCTGCATGTAAATTAGAAAAGAAAAGAAAGGTTGTTAAAAGTATAAGTTTAATTAATTTCATTTTAAAACTGCGTTCCCAAGCTAAAATTAAATGACTCGGTTTTGTCTGTATTTGCTTTAGCTAAATTTGTAGCAAATGTAAAGCTCATTGGGCCTAAAGGAGAAAGCCAGTTAACATTGACACCTGTAGAGGATCTTATTTTGTTACTTTCATCAATTGAGCTATCATAATCTACGCCCCACACATTACCAAAATCAAGAAATAAACCAACATCAGCATTATAAGAGTCTGGTAATAAATTTGGTAGCTTGGCATCAAAATTAATAGCCGCTGCATAATTTCCACCAACATGATCTGTTCCATCTTTTGGACCGACTTTGCCTCTTTCAAAACCTCTTAATTTTTTTGAACTTAAAAATCTTCTTTTACTTATTCTCACGTCCTCATCATTTAATCCGTTAATTGCCTCTAAAGTAATTTTTCCTGATCCAACTAAATTTTCACCAAAAGCACGATAATTGCTGGAAGAAAATGAGTTAATTATGTAAGGCTTGTCCGCAAAAAATGGGAGTGATTGACTAAAACTTACTATTGATCCGTCTGTAGGTGCAAATTTTCTATTTCTTTGGTCGTAAGTAAGTTTATATTCACCTGCAAACTCTGAAAATTTACCTTTTTGTTTTTTTAAAGAACTCGATGCAGAACTGTTAGTTCTTAAATCGTCATGTGACGCAAATAAATAAAGGTTTGTAAAAATATCTTTATATTGCTCAAATCCTGTTCCTATACCCGCTGTAATAATACTATTTTCATACCCTTGATCTGGTTTGTCGTTTTTAGTACTTGAAACATTGTACGTTAATGAGTTTCCTAATAAATCGTAATTGGGATTAGTATAACTTAAACCGCCTTTAACTGATTCTTCCGAGAGATCAAGCTCAGCGCCTATTTTGATACCCTGACCTAGCCAATTATTTTCTTGAACATTAAATGCGAAGCTACTACCTGCGGTTCCAAATCCTGCTCCAGCGCTTATCTCACCGGTTGGTTGCTCTTCTACTCTAATATCTATAACTTTTAAATTTTTGGATGAACCATTTTTAACTTCTTTATTAACTGTTCTAAATATCCTTCTTGACTTAATATTAGCAATAGATTTATCTAATTTTATTTCAGTAAAAGGATCTCCTTCGTCTAATGAAAGCTCGCTTCTTACTACCTCTTCGTTAGTAATATTGTTTCCAAGAATATTTATTTTTTCAACGGTAATTTTATCACCCTCATAGATATTAAAAACTAATGATATTTTATCACCTGATACATCTTCTTGAACTCTATGTTCTATAAATTGTAAATTATTATCGTCTATTAATTCATCAATATCTTCTAAAATTTTTTTAACTTTAAAAGGTGAATAGTAATCACCAACTATTTTTTTATAAGTTTCTTTTAAAGGAAAAAATATTTTCTTATCAAAAACAGGATCAACATTTGTTGATATTTTATCAATGGTATACCTTGTGCCAGCCTCAATATTATAATTAATACTTATTTTAGTATTATCTTCAAGCTCTGCTGAAGTAGAATTTACTTCTATATCGTAGTAACCGATCGATCTGTAATAATTAATTAATAATCTTTTATCTAAATTTATTAAATTTTCACTAAATCTTGAGTTTCTTGAAATTATTTTCCAAAATTTATCCTCCTCACTAGCTATGATGTCTCGTAAACGTTTGTCTTTAATTTTCTTATCTCCTGTAAAAGTAATTTTAGATATTTTGGTAAGTTTTCCTCTCTCGATTTTATAAATTAAATCATAATTTTTTTTGTCAATTTTTCTAACTTCTGCTGTAACATCAGAAAAATTATATCCTAAAGATGAATATAGGTTTTTAATTTTATTGATATCTTCATTTAAATTGTTTTCGATAAATGAATTTTTTTCTTTTATTGTAATTATCTTTTTAATTTCTTCTTTAAATTTATTGCTTTTTTCGCCTATAATCAAAAGTTGACTTACAACTGGATATTCTTCTAATGTTATATAAAGAACATTGCCTCGAATATCTACATTAACGTTTTCAAAAAAATTTGTTGAATAAAGATTTTTTAAAATGCTATCAAGATCAGATTTTGAATAATCTACGTTTGTTCCTTTTAGATCACCATAGACCTTTATAGTTTCTTCACTGATTCTACTATTTCCTTCAATTTCAATTTTTTTTATTATTTCTGCCTTTAAGTTAGACATTGTAAAGGCAAATAAACATATAAGAATATTTAAATATTTTTTAACCATAATTAATAATAATTTTTTCAATAGTCCTTTGTTTTGCCCATGTATCAATTTTATTGATTTGACTAATATTTTTAGGTTTTCTTATAGCATATTTCTTATAATTTCTATCATTTAGAATGCTCATAATGATTTTAAAAATAGCCTTAAAAGGTATCTTTTCTCTAAGAAAATGATCAACTAAAACCTCGTTAGATGCATTTATAATTATTGGTGATGATGGGTGTTCGTTTAATTTATTTTTAATCCTAAAAACGGGAAATACTTTTTTATCTACTCTTTCAAATTTTAGATCTTTAATAGTTTTTTTTTCATTCAGATTATGAAATTTTTTAATGTTTAATTTTCCCTCAAAAATTCCATTAGCTAAAGGTATTAACATAGTAGTATCGTGATAAATAAATTCACTTAACCCATTATTAAGTTCTATAATTGCATGCACTAAAGACTCTGGGTGAATCAATATATCGATTTTATTGTCTGGAATATTAAATAATTTTTGAGCCTCAATTAATTCTAACATTTTGTTCATCAAAGTGGCTGAATCCACAGAAATTTTTTTTCCCATTTTCCACTTCGGGTGCTGTAGTGCCTGTTTGGGGTTTATATTTTTAAATTGATGAGGTTTAAATTTTAAGAACGGACCACCTGATGCGGTCAAATAAATTTTCTTAATTTCGTTTAAGTTATGATTTTTCAATAGTTGTAGCAATGAAAAATGTTCTGAGTCGACAGGAGTAATTGAAGTTTTAAATTTATCAGAGGTTTTTTTAATTAAATTCCAGCCGCAAATAATTGACTCTTTGTTCGCAATTAAAATTCTTTTACTAACTTTGATCATATTTAATGTAGGTTGAAGGCCAGAAATCCCAGGGATTGCAGATATAGTTAAGTCTGATTTTTTTATCTTTTTAAAATTGAAATTATTTAAAATAATTGTTTCTTTAAATATTTTCTTTTTTAATTTTTCAAAAATTTTTTTATCATTAACAACAAAATAATTTGGTTTATACTTTTTTATTTGGTGATAAATTTTCAAATAATTTTTATTCGCTGAAAGTAGATTTAATTTAAAATACTTTTTTTCTTTATCTATTATTTTAAAAACAGTATCACCTATTGACCCAGTCGAACCTATAATTGAAATTTTTTGTCTCATCAAAATATTATTACAAGTGAAATAAATCCAATTGGAACACCTAACAGTATCCCATCAACTCTATCAAGAACACCTCCATGGCCAGGTAAAAAATTGCCTGTGTCTTTTAATTTAGCTTTTCTTTTTAAAAAAGAAAAAAATAAATCTCCAATTTGACAAAATATCGATGTTATTATCGCAACTAAGATCAAAGAATAATTTAAATTTTTAGTAAAAAAATAAATTGATAACATCATAATTAAACATGCTAGGAAAATTGAACCTAGAGAACCGGCAACAGTTTTGTTTGGACTTATTTTAGTCAATTTTGGACCTTTAAAAAACTTACCAAAAATAAATCCACCAATATCGGAGGCTGCACAAACAAGGACTATAATTAACAAAAAAACTTTAAGTTGAAGAAAATTTGAAAAAAATAAAAATAAAAAACAAAAACTGAAAATATAAAAAATAAAAAAAGAATTTATACAAATTTTTAAAAATTCACTTTTTAAACTTTTTTTTAATAAATTCATAAATTCAATAATAGAAATTACACCTAGGATTATTAAGCTATATACGAGAATAAAATTACTAATATTAATTAAGATTATTAGTGCTATCAAAAAAAATGATGTCGCTAACCTTTTCTTAACATTCTGAGAAATCATATTGAACCAAAATTTCTTACTTCTTTTTTAAATGATTTTATTATTTTGATTAAATCATTTTTGTTGAAATCAGGCCATAATTTTTTCAAAAAATAAAGCTCTGAATAAGCTAATTGCCATAATAAAAAATTACTTAGTCTTTGATGACCTCCAGTTCTTATAAGAATATCTGGATGAGGTATATTTTTTGTATAAAGATTTTTTTCTATATTTTTTAAACTTAATTTTTTTTTACTTTTTTTTGCTGCAAAAATAATCTCGTTTTTTGAACCATAATTTATTGCGAGATTAACTAGAATTTTATCATTTTTTTTTGTTAATTTGATAGTTTTATTTAAAGTAGATTTAATATCTGAAGGTAGATTATTTATATTTCCTATAATATTTATTTTTATACCTTGTTTAATGACATTTTTTATTTCTTCCAAAAAATAATTTTTAATTAATTTAAATAAAAATTCGATTTCTTTTTTAGGTCTTTTCCAATTCTCAGATGAAAAAACATAAAATGTAACTATTGGTATTTTAAGTTTAATTGAATTTTTTACGACTTCTTTTACTGTTTCAACTCCCTTTAAGTGTCCAAAATTTCTACTTTTGCCTTTTTTTTTACCCCACCTGCCATTACCATCCATGATAAAGGCAATATGAGTAAGCGCATTCATATTTGACTAATCTCTTTTTCTTTCTCGATTACTATATTTTCAATATTTTCAATATTTACATCAGTAAGTTTTTGAATATTTTTTTCAAAATTTTTATTATCATCTTCAGTGATATCTTTGTTTTTTAATTTTTTTTTTAATTCTTCATTAGCTTCTCGTCTAATATTTCTTATGGAAACTTTGCTTTTCTCACTCATTCCTTTTAATACCTTTATCAACTCCTTCCTTCTTTCTTCAGTTAAATCAGGTATTCTTAATCTTATTATTTGACCGTCAATCTGTGGGTTTATTCCTAATTCAGATTTTTGAATTGCTCCCTCTATCAAATTAGTATTAGCTTTATCCCATACTTGTATTGAAATTAATCTTGCCTCAGGGACACTTACAGTCGCAAGTTGATCAATCGGCATTAATTGACCATAGACGTCTACTTTGATTGTATCTAACATGTTGGTATTTGCTCTTCCAGTTCTTAGTGTTGAGATATCTTTTTTGAAAGATTGAATGCTTTTTTCCATCTTCGATGAATAGTTTTTCTCATTAAATTCTGAACTCACTTAATTAAACTCCCTCTCCTACTTTATATCTAATAAATTGTAATATTTTTATTGGTTTATTTGTAGAATTTTCTTTCAACACATCTGATACTTTTTTTTTGGGATCCATAATCCATAACTGATTTAAAAGTGAGTTATCATTTAAAAATTTTGAAATTTTACCCTTAGAGATCTTTTCTGCTACTTCTGGTGGCTTTCCTGAATTTAATACCTCTGCTTTTATAATTTCTAATTCTTTATCGACTAATTTTTGATCTATACTTTCTTTATCTATCGCAAGAGGATTGGAGGCTGCTATATGCATTGCTATTTTAGTTCCTATATCACTATTTTTTTCTTTTGAAATTCCGTCTAATTTTACGATTGAAATTATCTTTCCTACCCCTTTTTCAATAGCTGAGTGAACATACGAAAAATTTGTACCACTCGAATTATCAAAAAAATCTGCTCTTCTAATGGTTATTTTTTCTCCAATTTTTGCGATTAAATTTACTAAATTATCTTTTACTATTGTTCCATTCTGCATTTTTGTATCATTAATTTTATTTAGATCTCCTTTTGATTTAAAATTGATTTCTGACAACTCTTTGCAAAAATTTATAAAATCTTTATTCTTTGCAACAAAGTCTGTTTCACTATTAATTTCGATTAATGATATTGTGCCATTACCTTCTTTGACTAATGCTAAGCCTTCAGATGCTGTTCTACTCATTTTTTTTGAAGCTTTTGCTATACCTTTTTTTCTCAGAAACTCTATTGATTTTTCAATATTTCCTTTCGTTTCATCTAGAGCAACTTTACAGTCTTTAAAACCTACACCTGTCATTTCTCTTAGTTTTTTTATACTATCTAGTAATTCTTTATTTGACATTGGGTAATTATCTTAGATTATTTTTTTTTTTCTTTGGAATTTTTTTCTTCAGTTTTTTCTTTGTCGCCTTTAATGAATTTTTCGGCATCTTTAATAGTGTTTTTTAAAAGCTCACAATACAAGTTTATAGATCTTCTTGCATCATCATTGCCAGGTATTGGGTAGTCTATTCCAGTTGGATCAGAATTTGTATCTAATACTGCTATTATAGGTATGTTTAATTTCTTTGCCTCAGCAACAGCAAGGGACTCAATGTTAGTGTCAATTATAAAAATTAAGTCCGGAGTTTTTTTCATTTCTGAAATTCCACCAAGAGACCTTTGAAGTTTTTCTTTCTCTTTAGTAAATTTGAGTATTTCTTTTTTTGTGAAACCTAAATTTTCTTTAGACAATTGATCGTCTAATTTTTTAAGCCTTCTTATTGAATTTTGAATAGTATTCCAGTTAGTTAACATTCCGCCAAGCCATCTATAATTTACGTAAAATTGACCGGTTTCTTTTGCTAATTCACTAATTTGCTCAGAAGCTTGTTTTTTTGTTGACACGACTAAAAGTTTTCCACCACTTGAAATAGTTTTATGAACCTGTGCTAATGCACTTTTAATGAAATCAACTGTTTGCGTTAAATCTATAATGTGTATTGAATTTTTTTCTCCAAAAATGTACTTTTTCATTTTTGGATTCCATCTTAGGGTTTTGTGTCCTAGGTGAACACCAGCTTCTAACAGTTGTTTTATGTCTACTTTAGGTACGTTCATATTTTTTCCGGTTAATCCACCACAGTAATTCCAAATTTGGACCGGTAGGGCAATGCCCTTATAACTGTGTGCGAAAT
>MDTG01085228.1_pt1 | contig 10951 bp, 10 predicted proteins | sample 811421 | NCBI WGS metagenome assembly MDTG01 (sample SAMN05326645, study PRJNA326480) | marine metagenome | isolation source: seawater | place: Pacific Ocean: South East | collected 2011 | reverse complement strand
TTATGAATAATTACGCTTCTAGAAACAATATAATAGTAGACTTCACCGTACCTGAACCAATTATGTCTGATAGCCTTCAAACAATTCAATGGATGCATGGTAAAAAAAAGTTCTCCAAGATTATTATGTGTTCAATACATCAATTACCAAGCAATAAAAAAGTAATAAAAAAATTAATATATAAACTTTCAAAAGTTGAATTTCATTTTGCTTTAGAGGGAATAAAGGGCAAAGGCAGAAAATTTTTATCCGATTGTATTATGCAAAGAAATATTTTTAAAAAAGCAAATAAAATTAAATCAAAAAAAATAAGTTGGGTAAAACTAAATAATTTAATTAAAAAAAAATAATATGAATTATAAGAAGGAGTCAATTGAGTTAGAATATTATATCAAGGAGGGAATTTCTCCAGTCCATTACAATCTCAAAAATATTAATAAACATTTTGAAATAAGAAAAAGCTTGTACCGTCTGTTAGGTCTAATTCCATCATTTATGTTTAAAAAAGATATATTAGAAGTTGCACCTGGATCTGGCCATAATAGTATATATACTGCTTCATTACTTCCAAAAAACTATGATCTTGTAGAGCCAAATCCAAATGGATGCAGAGATATAAAAAATTTATTCAAACAAATAAAAATCAAACATACTAAACCAACTTTACATGAATTGCCTCTTGATGATTATTCAAAAAAAAAATTATACGATTTGGTTATTACTGAGGGATGGCCTGGAGGACATCTAAAATATGATAGAAAAATGTTTAAAAAATTATCAGGTTTTGTAAAACCTGGAGGTCTATTGTTTATAACTTATTATCCCCCAATTGGCGGAGTCCCTACTTATTTGAGGAGACTTATTGGAAACAGATTAATAAGTAAAAAAGATAATTTAAAAATTAAAACTGATATATTGAAAAAATCTTTTTCAAGTCATCTTTTAAAGATGAAAAGTATGACAAGATCCCACGAGCATTGGATACAGGATAGTTTGTTAAATCCTTATATTGTAGTTGGCTATAATACTCCTTTAATATCAACAAAAATATTTGGAAATAAATTTGAAATATATAGTTCGGTTCCTAAATTCACTAATGATTGGAGGTGGTATAAATCTCTTCATGGTCAAAACAAGAAATTTAATAAAGCATTTTTAAAAGATTATTTTTCAATATCGCACAATATGATCGATTATAAAATTGAGGGGCTTAAAAGATCAGAATTAAAAAATAAAAAATTAGAAAAATTATGTATCAATCTATCTATTCTAACTAAAGATTATGAAAGTGGTGGAGTTGAAATTTATAAAAAAAAAATTAGACCAACATTTAAAAAAATAATTAATAATTTAAAAGATGATATACCTTTAAGAACTGTTCGTGGCTTAGAGGAGGCTGATAAAATTTTATTGAAAAAGAAAATTACTACTAAAGATGTAAAATTTATGAAATATTTTTCTAATCTTTTTGGAAGAGAACAGTGTTATCTATCGTTTTCCAAAAATGATTAAAATTTATGAAATATAGGAACTTTTCAAATACTGGATGGAAGGTAAGTGAGATTGGTCTTGGATGTTGGCAGTTAGGATGGTCATGGGGTGATTTACTAACAGAAAGTGTTGTCAATGAAATTTTAAAAAATTCAATTGAAAAAGGCATTAATTTTTTTGATACATCTGACACATATGGAGATGGAAGAAGTGAAAAGTTTTTATCAAAAATAATTAAAGAAAGTAAAGAAAAGAATAATATAATCGTTTCTACAAAGTTAGGCAGACGGCATAAAAATACCCCTTATGGTAGAGACAAATATCCCTTAGGGGTATATACGGAAGAGGCTTTAGAATACTTCTTAGACAGATCTTTAAAAAATTTACAAGTTGATAAAATAGATTTACTTCAATTACATTGTCCTCCAATTGATGTTTGTAGAAATTTAGAAACATATAATGTTCTAGACAATTTTGTTAAAAAAGGAAAAATAATCCATTATGGAGTAAGTGTTTACTACTTATCTGAAGCATATGAGGTTATTAAAAATACAAAAGTAAAAAGTATTCAAATACATTTTAATCCTATGAGACAAAAACCAAGTGAAAACTTTTTTGAAATTGCAAATAAAAAAAATATTGCATTAATCATTAGAGCACCATTTGCCAGTGGGGTATTGACTGGAGCATTAAAAAAAAATCAAAAATTTAAAAAAAATGATCACCGAAATTTTAATCTTTCTGGTGATTCACATAACTTAAGCGAAACTTTTTCTGGTATAAAATATGAGGAGGCAATTGAATTTGTCAATAAATTAAAAAAAAAATTACCAACAGATATAAATATTTCTCATCTAGTTTTAAAATGGATACTTTCTTACAAAGAAGTTTCTACAGTCATCCCAGGATCTTTAAACAAAAATCAGTCAATAAATAATTCAATAGTGTCTGACTTAAATGATAATGATTATAAAAGTTTTTTTCCTTATATAGATTATCTATATAACAATTTACTTAAAAATAAGTACCATGATAAGTGGGATTAATTTAATAAATATGACGATAAAATAACAATTAAGTTATAAGTGAAAAAAAATGAAATTAAATAGATTAGGAAGTTCAGATCTAAAAGTTAGTCAAATTGCTTTAGGAACAATGACTTTTGGAGAACAAACAAATAAAAAAGAAGCTTTTAAAATTCTAGATTATGGATTTGAAAAAGGTATAAACTTTTTTGATACAGCAGAAATGTATCCAGTTTATCCAAAAAAAATTACACAAGGTAGAAGTGAGGAGTATTTAGGAGAGTGGATTAGAAAAAAAAAATTAAGAAGTAAAGTAGTAATTTCAAGTAAAGTAAGTTCAAGTAATAAATATGGTACAGGAGCGTCAAATCTTGTGTGGTTAAGAGGCGGAGGTAAGAACCTTAATTTTAAAAAAAAAAATCTCAATGAAGCAGTTAACTTAAGTTTAAAAAGGTTAAAAACTGATTATATCGATTTATATCATCTACACTTTCCTGAAAGAATTGCTCCTATGCACGGAAAACTTGATTTTGAATTTAATTCTAAAGAAAAATATTGGACACCTATTCTGGAAGTAATTGAAAACATGTCTTATTTAATAAAAGAAGGTAAGATTAGATATTTTGGTATATCCAATGAGTCTCCATGGGGTATGATGAAATTTCTTTCATTAGCAGAAAGTAATAATTTAGAAAAACCAATTATAATACAAAATGCTTATAATTTAATAAATAGAGTTTTTGATATTGCAAGCTCAGAAATATCAATTAGGGAAAATTTAAAATTATTAGCATACTCACCACTTGCAGGCGGTAGGTTAACTGGAAAATATCTAAATGATCAAAGACCAAAAAAATCTAGATATACTATGTGGCCTGGTAGATTTTCAAGACATCTAACAGATAGAGGAGATAAAGCTGTTTTAAAATATTTTAAATTATCAAATGAATTAGGATATGAACTTAAAGATTTAGCCAATTCATTTGTTCTTAGTAGACCCTTTGTTTCAGGTAGTATAATTGGAGTTACCTCTTTAGATCAACTAAAAAGTAATTTAAAGTTTATAGATTTAAAGTTAGATGCAAGCACTATAATAAAAATAAATAAAATTCATAATATTGATCCAAATCCCTGTGCATAAAGAAATTTCACATTAACTTATTTATGAAAAGCATAATTTATAAAATAAAAAACTATTGTTTAAAATTATTAAAATCATTATTTTATATTTTTTCATTTATAATTTCATTGTTCAGTTTATTACATTTATTAATATTTAATAATTTAAAAAAAAAAATTGTATTTCTTATTCCAGAGGGTGGTTTTGCTCATACACTTTTGACACCAGAAGTATTGAGAAGATTGTATGAAGGAAAAAATTGGTGCATAATTTGTGCTTATCAGCCAGACAGACATAATTTTTTAACTAAGGAAATTTATCCAAAAAATTTTATTTGGTTAAGATTAACCATAAATATATTTAATAAATCTTTAGTAAAAGAAGAATTCAAATTTAAAATTTTTTCAATTTTAGAAAATTACTTGAAAAAAAATAATATTGAAAATTATTATTTTGGAGACTTTATACATAAATATAATAATTTTCATACTATTCAAATAAATCCTCTATATTCTAAAGAGGGTCTACCTATGAATGAGTATAATTCTTTTAGAATTCTTGATAAAAAGAACGAATATAATTTACCACATCGATCTTCAAAAAAAGTTAAAGATATTTTAATTAATTTAGGAAAGAAAAAAATTTGTGGTTTTGCATATAAAGAACATAAACAATTTAATTTGAATGAAAATGCTGCTTTACCAAACACATTAAACAATTATTCATACACCGGCAATATAAGTACTTACGTTACTGATAACATTGAAAATAAAATTATTAAAAATAATCATGATAATCTTGAAGAAGAATATAAAAATTACCGCTTTAAAAATGAAAGAGCTACAGATAATTTAGAAAATTATAAAAAAAGTTTTTTTAATATAGTAAATAAAGGATGGGATATTTACCTATATGGTGATCCAATCTTTAATGTTCCAAAATGGTTTGATGAAATTAAAAAAAATATACACTATTCAAGAAATTATTCTGAAAAGGATCAATTTAATTTTAAGGCTGGAATGATTTCAGATTGTTTTATTGGCCCAAGTTCTGGAGCAAGTTCATGGAAATATGTATTTCCATCCAGACCACAATTAATTATTGATAGTTATCCTATAGGCTATATTTATTATAATTCTATAATTGCTTACAAATTTATTGAATATCACCCACACAACAAAAAAATAAATCAAATAATAAACGATAAAATTTATTTTTTTAATCAACCTCCATTTAAATATAGATTTTCAACAGAGGAAGAAAAAAATGAAATAATAATAGATTTTATCGATAATTTAGATAATCTGGAAAATATATCTATGAAGCATAGTGATTTAAGTTTAAATCCAGATCATCCTATTATTTGGAGTAAAACATATATTTCAAAAAAGTGGTATGAGTTGCAGGAAAAATTTCTTTAATTTTAAATTCTTTATATATAATTATATTTTATGAAAAAAATCTGTGTAGATATTGATGGTGTAATATGTTTAACAAAAAAAAATTTATATAAAAGATCCAAAGCAAATTATAATGTAATAAAAACTATTAACAAATTATACGATGAGGGTAATTTTATTTTAATTTATACCTCTAGATTCATGGGAAGAAATAATGATAATGCCTCTTTAGCAAAAAAAGAGGGATATAAATTTACAAAAAATCAGCTAAAAGCATGGGGTTTAAAATTTAATAAATTATTAATGGGCAAACCTTCTTATGACATTATAATTGATGATAAGTCTTTAGGTTTTAAAAAAAATTGGTACTTAAATTTAAAAATATAAATATGGATAATTTTTTCGAAAAAAATAAGAAAATTTTAGTTAATTTATTTAATAGTTTCTCTGATAAACAACTAAAAGAATGTGCAAATATTTTTAAAAAATATAAGAAAAATAAAAAGAATAAAATTATTTTTTTTGGAAACGGGGGAAGTGCCTCAATTTGTAATCATGTATCTGTTGATTTATCTAAAAATGCGAGAGTTAAAGCAACAACTTTTAATGAAGCAAATCTAATTACATGTTTATCAAATGATTATGGGCATGATAAATGGATGATGGAGGCTCTAAAGATACATTGTGAAAAAAATGATTTGGTAGTTTTTGTTTCTTCTTCAGGCAATTCTAAAAATATTGTAAATGCAGCAAAATGGTGTAAGCAAAATCATATTAAAATAGTAACCTTTACGGGTTTTAGTAAGAATAATTTACTAAATAGAATTAATAAAAATGGATTAAGCTTCTGGGTAAATTCAAACGCTTACAACCATGTAGAGATGTGCCATCTATATTTGCTCTTAGCTATTGTAGACTTTATTATAGGTAAATTAATATATAAGTTTAATTAATATATAACATTATGTCTATCTTAATTACGGGATCAGCAGGTTTTATAGGATATCATACAACATTAAAATATTTGAAATCAGAAAGTAAAAAAAAAATAATCGGTATCGATAGTATTAATAATTATTATGATCCTAAATTGAAAAAAAAAGGCTAAATATTTTAAAAAAGTATAAAAATTTTGAATTTTTTAAAATAGATTTAGAAAATTACAAAAGTTTAGAAAAAATTTTTTTAAATAATAATATTAAATTAGTTGTAAACCTTGCAGCACAAGCTGGAGTTAGACATTCAATAAAACATCCCAGAGATTATGTGAATTCTAACTTAATTGGTTTTTTTAATATCATTGATTTATCAAAAAAATATAAAATAGAAAAATTTATGTTTGCAAGTACAAGCAGTGTATATGGAGATAATAACAATTACCCCCTTAAAGAAAAATATTCAGTAAATCATCCAATACAATTTTATGCAGCTACAAAAAAAGCAAATGAAGTAATAGCACATAGTTATTCGTCACTGTATGACTTACAATGTATAGGTTTGAGATTTTTTACAGTCTATGGTCCGTGGGGAAGACCAGATATGGTTTTGTTTAAATTTGTGAAAAATATTTTAAATAACAAACCAATAGAATTATTTAATTTTGGTAATCATTACAGAGATTTTACTTACATTGATGATGTTGTTGATATTTTGTTTAAATTATCAAAGATTCAAATTAAAAAAGAAAAAAAACAAAATTTTGAAGACTCTTCTAAGTCAAAATCAAGATTTGAAATATTTAATGTCTCTAGTGGTAAAAAAACTTATTTAAAGAAATTTTTAAATATAATTGAAAAAAACTTAAATAAAAAAGCTAAAATAAAGCTTTTACCTTTGCAAAAAGGGGATGTTGTTGAAACGCTATCATCAAAAAAAAAACTAAAAAAGTTTATAAATTTAAGACCTTCAATAAATGTTGAAACTGGGATTAAACAATTCATTTCCTGGTTTAAGAAATATCATAATTTAAAATAATGAATCCTCTAACTATTTTAAAATATATTGAGAAAAATTTTAATGTTTACATTATTTCTCTAATTATTTTTGGAATACCAATTATTTTATTTGAAGTAGTAGGTATAGCACTCATATTTCCAATTGTTTCAAATTTAACAGATGTAAATCAGACAAATATAATTTTATCAAAGCTATTTAGTTTTTTAGATGATTTTGAAATATCAACAAATATTTTAATTTTATCTGTTTTAATATTATTTTTAGCTAAAAATTTCCTAACAATACTTTATAATTTTTTTACTCATACATTTACACATCTTTTGTTTATAGAGGTAAGTGAAACTTTGATGAAAAATGAGCTAAGTAACAATTATTTAAATTTTATAAAAAAAACAAATTCACTTTTTTTAAGAAATCTTAGAGATGTACCATCAAGTGTTAGCACATATATAAGTTCCTATATTTCTTATATAATTGAATTACTAACACTAATATTTATAGTGTCATTGCTTTTAGCAGTATCTTTCAAGGCAACACTAATATCAGGAATATTTATTTCAATTATTTTTTATTTTATAAATAGGTACTCGAAAAATAGATCTAGGATATGGGGTGAGAACAGATTAGATGCATCAGAAAAACTTTCAAAAATATTAATTGCAATATTTAAAAACTTTATTGAGGTAAATTTTTTTGGAAAAAAAGATTTTTTTTTAAAATTTTATAAGAGTCAAAATTTTAAATTTTCAAATGAATACAGGAAAATTATTTTTTTAAGTTCAGTTACAAAATATATCATTGAAGTTGTAATTATTTTATTTTTACTATTTTTTAGCTTATTCTTTCTCATAGATGTAAACTTAAATAGTTATTTAGCAACTATTGCAGTATACGCATTTTCATTTTTTAGAATTTTACCATCTTTGAATAGAATTATTAATCAAAAATTGATTATAAATTATAATCTTAAACCATATAAAGAAGCAGTAGAAATACTACTAAATAAAAACAATGATTATAAAGTTAATAAAAAAACATCTACTGAAGAAAAATATAATTTTAGCAAAAATATAAAATTTGAAAATATATCTTTTTCATATCCAGCAACCGATAATAGGCTTTTTAACAAATTAAATTTTAAGATAAATAAGAATACCTTCTTTGGTATTAAAGGTTCCAGTGGATCTGGCAAGAGTACAATTTTAAAACTATTATTAGGTATAATTTCGCCTGAACAAGGAAAAATCTTAGTTGATGACAAACATGATTTGAAGGAAATAAATTTAAATTTTTTAAAAAATATTGGATATGTTTCTCAAAACTTTTATTTACTTAACGATACAATTGCTAAAAATATTGCTCTTGAGGATGAGGAAGAAATAAATTTGGACAAATGTTGGAAAGCATTAAAATTGGCAAAATGTGATGAATTTGTTAATAAATTACCAAATAGAATTAATACAAAAATCTCTGAGGATGCAGTTGATCTCTCCGGTGGACAACGTCAAAGACTTTCCATTGCGAGAGCGCTGTATAATAATCCACAAATTTTAATCTTTGATGAGGCAACAAGTTCTTTAGATCTTAAAACAGAGGAGCAAATATTGAATGACCTTTATAACTTAAAGAATATTTTTACTATTATAATAGTTTCTCATAAATTGGAAACAATGAAATATTGTGATGAAATATTGGAGTTAGACTAATGATAGATAAAAATGTATGCGTGTTTGGCCTTGGTTTCGTTGGTTTAACATTATCAATAGTTTTAGCAGAAAGAGGTTTCAAAGTTTTTGGTTTAGAGATTAATGATGAACAGAGAAAAAGAATATTAAAAGGTAATCCAAACTTATATGAAAAAAATATAAAAAGTAGATTAAAAACCTTATTAAAAAAAAAAAAAATAATTATTAGTAAAAAATTAAATGAATCATTTGTTTCTAGTACATATATTGTAACCGTAGGAACACCACTTAATAAATCAAAAAAATGTAATTTTGATATGATTAGAAGGGTATCAAATGAAATAAAAAAATACTTAAAATACAATGATCATATTATTCTTAGATCAACAGTTAAAATAGGAACAACTAGAAATTTAGTTAAAAAAATATTAGATCAAAAAAAAATTAAGTATGATATTTCTTTCTGTCCAGAAAGAACAATAGAGGGTAAAGCCTTAGAGGAATTAAGATATTTGCCACAGATAATTTCAGGAGACAGTAAAATTGCTATTACAAAAAGTAGAAATTTGTTTACCAAAGTTACAAATAAAGTAGTTAATGTTAGTAGTCTTGAAGCTGCAGAAATGATCAAGCTAGTCGACAATATGCAAAGAGATGTAAAATTCTCTATATCAAATGAAGTTGCGTTGATGTGCCAAAATAAACATTTAGATGTGAATGAAATAATTCGTAAAGGAAAAAAATCATATCCAAGAACAAACTTATTTGATCCAGGACCTGTAGGAGGACCATGTTTAGAGAAAGATACTTATATTTTGTCAACTTCTTTTCACAAAACAAACAAACCAAATATAGCATTAACAGCAAGAAAACTTAATGAATCTATTCCTAAAAATTCTGTATCAATAATAAAAAAATATTTTAATAAAAAAAATAAAAAAATTAAAAATTTAAATATATTAATATTAGGTCTTGCTTTTAAAGGTATACCAGAAACAAATGATACCAGAGGTACTACTGCAATTGAATTAATCAACCAATTAAGGTTAAAATTACCTAACTGTAAAATTTTTGGATTTGATGCTTTAGTAGAAAAAAAATTTTACAGACAAAATAAAATTATTTATATAAAAAAACTCAACAAATCATCTTATAGAAAAGATCTTATAATTATTCATAATAATCATAAAAGTTTTAAAAATTTAAAATTAAATAAATTTTTGAATTTTATGAATAAAGATGGTTTAATATTTGATTTCTGGAATAGCTATTCTAAAAGAATATATAGCAAAAAAAATATTAATTATATTTCACTAGGAAATATCTAAAATGAAAAAATATGTAGTAACAGGTGGGACAGGTTTTATAGGGTCAAATATCGTCGAACACATTTCAAAAGATCCAAATAATAAAGTATTAGTTTTAGATAATAATTTTAGAGGTAATTTAAAAAAAATAAAAAATAAGAAAAATATTTATTTTAAAAAAGTAGATATTAGAGACAGGGCAAAAATATTTAAGATATTAAAGGGTCATGATGCCGTCATTCATTTAGCCTACATTAATGGCACAGAAAATTTTTATAAAATGCCATGTGAAATTTTAGATGTAGCCATTCATGGTCTAATGAACATAGTAGATGGATGCAAATATAACAAAATTAAAGAACTTTATCTTGCTTCAAGCTCTGAAGTTTACAATATTCCAGAAAAAATACCTACTTCAGAAGATAGTGCAATTTTAAAAATACCTGATTTATATAACCCTAGATATACTTATGGAGGAGGAAAAATTTTAACAGAATTAGTGGGCATAAATTATGGAAAAAAATTTTTTAATAAATTAATAATTTTTAGACCGCATAATGTATATGGACCAGATATGGGTAATGAGCATGTGATTCCACAATTTATAAATCGACTTAAAAATAAAAGTCGAAAAAAAACTTCAACTTTTTTAATACAAGGAACAGGAAAAGAAATACGTTCATTTATATATATCGACGATTTTATAAGGGCATTTGACTGTCTACTAAAAAAAGGAAAACATAATAATATTTATAATATAGGAACAACAAAAAAAATTAATATGAAAAAACTTGCTTTATTAATTTCAAAAATAATGAAAAAAAAAATAAAATTATCTCATAAGAAACTACTAATAGGGAGCACACATATTAGATGTCCAGATATTAATAAAATTAAAAAAATTGGATTTAAACCTTTAACTTCTTTACAAAAAGGCTTAAATAAAACTATAAACTGGTATGTCTAA
>MDTG01318746.1_pt1 | contig 10952 bp, 12 predicted proteins | sample 811421 | NCBI WGS metagenome assembly MDTG01 (sample SAMN05326645, study PRJNA326480) | marine metagenome | isolation source: seawater | place: Pacific Ocean: South East | collected 2011 | reverse complement strand
ATGGCGGAGAGACTGGGATTCGAACCCAGGAAAGAGTTGCCCCTTTGCCGGTTTTCAAGACCGGTGCTTTCAACCGCTCAGCCATCTCTCCGTTAGTGATTGTTTATAACGATATTAATTAATTTCAACTAAAAATAGCACCATTTTTTTTAAGATTTTTAAATTAATTCATTATAAAGCTTATTTAAATTAAATTATTTCATGAAAATTAAAAATTTTACTAAAGGAATTTTATTTTCATCAATGGGATCTTTTTGGTGGGGATTTCTTGGCACATATTATTTTAAATATATAGCCTTTATAGGTACAGTAGAAGTTGTTATTCATAGGTCATTTTGGACATGTGTTATTCTTTTATTATCTACGTTGATATTTAGAAAATGGAATTCTCTATTATTAATTTTGAAAGACAAATTAAAAATTTTAATTTTATTTTTAACAAGTATTTTAATTTTTTTAAATTGGGCTATTTGGATTTATGCAGTTGAAAATAATCAAATAATTGACGCTAGTTTTGGTTACTTTATTTTTCCAATTTTAAGTGTTTTGTTAGGTTTTATCTTTCTAAAAGAAAAACTAAATAATAAAAGATTTCTATCAATTTTATTGGTATTTATATCTACAATCTATTTATTTTTTAATCTTAACACATTTCCATGGACAGGTTTTGCTGTAGCTATTATATGGAGTAGTTATAATTTATTAAGAAAAATAATAAATGTTGAAACTGATATAGGTTTATTAATAGAAAGTTTATTTGCACTTCCACTAGTAATTTTGCTTTTTTATCTAATAATGAAGTCTAACCAAAATGATTTTTCAATTTCAAATCCTTCTTTAATGTTATTGATTATATTTGCTGGTCCGATGACGGTGATTCCTTTATTTTTATATATCAAGGGAGTTGAATTATCAGGGCTAGGTCCCAGTGGAATGACATTTTTTATTGCTCCAACTGGACAGTTTTTATTAGGTTTTTTTTACTTTTACGAAACATTTTCATTTGAAAAGTTCTTAAGTTTTATTTTAATTTGGATTGCTGTATCAATATATTTAAGGGACTTGTATGAAAAAAATTAATTTTTTTTTAATAATTTTATTTTTTACTTTAAACTATAGCCTTAATCTAAATGCCACTGAATTTAATAAATGGGTTAGTAATTTTAAAAAAATAGCAATTAAAAACAATATTTCAGAAAAAACAGTAAATCTTGTAATGGATAGGGCTATTTTTCTACCTAAAGTAATTGAATACGATAGATATCAGCCAGAATTTTATGAAGATACTTTCACATATATATCTAAAAGAGTTAATAAAAAAAAAATTACTGAAGGATTAAAACTTTTTAAAAAAAATAACATATTAATAAATAATGTTGAAAAAAAATTTTCTGTTGAGAAAGAATTATTATTAGCATTAATGGCCATTGAAACTAATTTCGGTAAATATTTAGGAAAAATGGATATAGTGTCATCATTAGCGACCTTAAGTTTTGATAAAAGAAGAAGCGAGTTTTTTACAAAAGAATTAATTATATTACTTAAACTGATTGACAAAGGAATAATTAATCCCGATACGTTATATGGATCTTGGGCCGGTGCCTTTGGAAACTTTCAATTTATGCCCAGAACTATAGAAAATTATGCGATAGATTATGATTCAAATATGGTTATTGAATTAAAAAATTTAGAAGATTCATTTGCTTCAGCAGCAAATTATTTAAATAAAATTGGTTGGATAGAAAATGGACCATGTTATGTTAAGATTGAATTAAAAGAAAATATTCCAAAAAAATATCTTAATACATCTGCTAAAAAAATAAAAAATAAAAGAAAAATAAATTATTTTAAAAAATATATCAAAAATAATGATATTTTAAATACATATAAAAATATAAATTCTGGTATAATAACACCTGATAAAGATATCATACCGGATGCCGAAAATTTATCACCTGCATATTTAGTCTTTGATAACTTTGAATTAGTATTAAAATGGAATAGATCGCTAAGATTTGCGCTGGCTGTATGTAATTTGAAAAGAAAGTTTAAAAATGAACTTTAAATTAATTATTATTTTATTTTTCTTTTTATTTTCATGTACAACTGTAGAAAATTATAAAAAAGATATAGTATTAGTAGATTCAAAATTTTCTAATAAAGGATTTACTCTTGTTTATGAAAATACTGATAAAGTCAAAAGCATGGTTTCTAAAAATATTGAAGAAAGATCTTTGGTTGTCGCACAAAGAAATCTTGAAAAGGGAGCTGCTGTAAAAATTACTAATTTATTAAATGGAAAAAGTATTATAGGACAAGTAAGCTCAAACATTAATTATCCTAAATTTTATAACTCAGTTATATCTAAAAGAATTTCTTTAGAAATTGAATTAGATAAAAATGAGCCCTATGTTGAAATTGTAAAAATTGGTAAAAAATCGACTTTTATTGCTAAAAAAGCAAAAACATTTGATGAAGAAAAGAAAGTTGCTAATAAAGCACCTGTTGAAGGTGTTAGTATAAATAATCTTAATTCTGAATCAATTAAAAAAGAAATTAAAAAAGTACTTTCAAATAATTCAAAAAATAATTTTAAATATATTATCAAAATTGCTGATTTTTATTTTGAAAATTCTGCAAAAACTATGAAAAATAGAATTTTAAATGAATTAAAAATGAAAAATACTAAAATTTCTAAACTATCATCGAATAATTATAGGGTCTATATTGGACCTTTTAAAAATATTAATGATTTGAAAATAAACTATAATATTGTAAGTCAATTAGAGTTTGAAAATATTGAAATAATAAAAAAATGAAAAAATTAATTTTTAAAATAATTATACTTTATATAGCTTCATTAAATACTTTATCTGGTGCTCAATTTGATATAGAGGCAAAAACTGCAATATTACAAGACTATCTTTCTGGTGAAATATTATATGAAAAAGAACCTGATCTTAAAATTTTTCCTGCCTCTATGACAAAAATAATGACATCAATTATTGCTTTTGATTTAATTGAAAGTGGCGACCTAAGTCTTGATGATGAATTTTTAGTTTCTGAAAATGCTTGGAGATGGTCTCAAGCAGGCTATTCATCGATGTTTATTATGGTTGGTGATCAAGTAAGCGTAGAAGATCTTTTAAAAGGTATAATAGTTGCATCAGGTAATGATGCTTGTATTGCATTGGCCGAAGGTATAGCTGGAACCGAAGAAGAGTTTGCAATTATGATGACCGCAAAAGCAAAAGAGATTGGAATGACAAATACAAATTTTAATAATTCATCAGGTATTACAGATGCCTATAACTACTCTACTGTTAAAGATATTTTAATAATGTCTAATTATTTAATTAAACAATATCCTAAATACTATGAGTATTTTAAAGAAGAAGAATTTACGTGGGATAGAACAGGTGGAGATCCTATTAAACAAGGAAACAGAAATCCTTTACTTTATAAAAATATTGGAGCAGATGGTATCAAAACTGGATATCTTGGCACTGAAAAATATTCATTAGCTGCATCAATAATAAGAAATGAAAGAAGACTAATTTCAGTTGCAAGTGGTTTTGAAAATAAAAAAACTAGATCTAAACAGTCATTAAAACTACTAACATGGGGAATGACTAATTTTGATCTTATTGAAATTTATAACATTAAAAAACATAAAATTGAACTTGATGTGTGGCTGGGCAAAAAAAATAAAGTTGATGCATATATAAAAAAAAATATTTATAAAACAATACCTAAAGCCAGAAAAAGATATTTAAAAGTAGCAGTTCATTATGATGGCCCGATAAATGCACCAATTGAAAAAGATCAAAAAGTTGGAAAATATAAAATTTTTTATAAAGATGAGCTAATAGAAGAACATGATTTGTATTCTGCGGAAAAAATAGGAAGATTAAATATTATTTCAAGGTTAATAAAATCTATTAATTTTTTAGTATGGGGTGATGTCTAATTATCCAATAATAGTTTTTGAAGGAATTGAGGGATCTGGAAAAACAACCCTTATTAAGCATGTTACAAAATACTTAAAAAAGATAAAAAGAAATTTTGTTAAATTTAGAGAACCTGGTGGTAGCAAAAATTCTGAAAAAATTAGAAAAATAATTTTAAATAATAAATCTGATCTAAATACAAAAACAGATTTATTTCTTTATTTTGCCTCAAGATCAGAAAATTATCAAAAAATTATAAAAAATAATTATAAAAAAAAAATAATTTTAATTGATAGATTTACAGATTCTACTATTGCTTACCAACACTATGGCATGGGTATTAATAAAAATTTAATAATGAATATAAATGCTTTTATATTAAATAAATTAAAACCTAATATGACATTTTTAAATTTAGTTAATAAAGAAAACTTAAAAAAAAGACTAAAAAAAAGAATTAATAAAAATAAATATGATAATTTTAATTTTAAATTTTATAATAAAGTTCAAAATGGATTTATTAAAATATCAAAAAACAATAAACGTTACTTTATAATTGACTCAAATAATAAATTAAATGAAAATAAAAAAATAATTATTAAAAAAATAAATAAAATTATATAACAATGTCATCTAAACAAATTTATCAAAAAAAATTAATAGGATTTGAAAATGAATTTAATGAACTTTCAAAAATATATAAAAGTGAAAATGTGCCATCGGGAGTTATTTTTTATGGCAAGAAGGGAATTGGTAAAAGAACCTTTGTATTTCATTTAATTAATTCTATTTTATCAAAAAATGAAAATGGCGAATATAACAGTAAAGATAAAATAATAGATGCTAGTAACCCTTCATATAAACTGGCAGCCAATGGTATACATCCAAATTTATTTATAGTTGATACAAAAGAAGATAAAAAAACTATTGATATATTGCAGATACGAGAAATGTTTAGTTTTGCAAAAAAATCTACATTTGATAATAAATTAAAATTTATTGTTATAAATAATGCTGATAATTTAAATTTATTTTCGTCCAATGCTCTTTTAAAAATTTTAGAAGAACCAAACGAAAAGATTTCATTTATCTTTATTCATAATTCAAAAAAAAAAATTATAGAAACAATTAAGTCTAGATGCATTTTTTACAAAATGAATATAAATGAAAGCGATAAAATTAAAATTATAGAAAATATATTACCCCAAATTAATTTGCGTAGTGATATTTTCAATTACTATACAACGCCAGGTGAAATATATGAATTTTATAACTTTTGTGTCGAAAACAAGATTGATTATAATGATATAAACTTAGAATTTTTATTTAAAGTAATTTCCGAAAATATTTCGTTAATTAAAACAAATTATATTGTAAAAAACTTCACTTCATTTATTGAAGTTTATTTTTATAATAAAATAGTGTTATCAAAAAATGATACAAAATATGTAGAATTATATAAATCATTTTTAAAAAAAATTGATTCATTCAATAAATACAATCTAGATTTAGAATCATTGTTAATTGAATTTAACGGTAAAATTAAAAATGGATAAACATTTTTATATTACCACACCTATATACTATCCATCAGCAAAGCCTCATATGGGACACGCATATTCTAGCATTCTTGCAGATTTTTTTGCTAGATTTAAAAGAATTCAAGGACATAAAGTTTTTTTTTTAACTGGTACTGACGAACATGGTCAAAAAATACAAAAGGCTGCAAAAGAAAATAATATGGATCCAAAAGATTTTTGTGACAAAATATCAAAAACTTTTTTTGATTTATCTGAAACATTAAATTTATCAAATGATGATTTTATCAGAACTACTGAACTTCGCCATAAAAAATCAGTAGAGCATTTATGGAATATTTTAGAAAAAAAAAATGAAATTTATTTATCCAAATACTCAGGGTGGTATTCAATCTCGGATGAAGCATTTTATTCTAATGAAGAAATAGAGGATAAAGATAATAAAAAAATTTCAAAAATATCTGGCTCACAAGTAGATTGGGTGGAAGAAGAATCATATTTTTTTAAATTATCTAAATGGCAAAAACCTTTATTAAAATATTATGAAGATAATCCAAATTTTATTTTACCTGAATCAAGAAAAAATGAAGTTATTAGTTTTGTAAAATCAGGGTTAAATGATTTATCAATTAGTAGAAAATCATTTTCCTGGGGTATAAAAGTTCCATCTAACGAAAATCATGTTATATATGTATGGCTTGATGCATTAACTAACTATATTAGTGCTTTAAATTATCCCGATACCTTGAATAATCATTACAAATCTTTCTGGCCAGCATCTATTCACTTAATAGGTAAAGATATTTTGAGATTTCATGCTGTATATTGGCCTGCTTTTTTGTTAGCAGCTAATATTGAACCGCCTAAAAGAGTTTATGGTCATGGATGGATACTCTCTGGTGAAGAAAAAATGTCAAAATCAAAAGGTAATATACTAGATCCAATTGAAATTATTCAAAACTACGGTATAGATCCATTAAGATATTACTTAATAAAAGAAGTTTCTTTTGGTAACGATGGTAATATTTCACAAGATAAATTGGAAAATTGTATTAATAGCGATTTAGCTAATAACTATGGAAATCTTTGTCAAAGAGTAATCTCTTTTATAGAAAAAAATTTGAAATTAAATGTCCCTAAAAATTATAAATTTTTAAGTCAAGATACTAAGGTTTTAAAAATATATGAAGATGAATTTAGCAAATTAATTGACTCGATCGATAATCAAAATATAAATTATTATGTTAATTTTATTCAAAATCAATTATTTTCAGCAAACAAATATTTTAATGATCAAGAGCCATGGAATAAAAAAAGCGATAACAATAGATTAAATACTATTTTATATGTTTCTTTGGAATTAATTAGAAAAATATCAATCATGATGTACCCAATAATGCCCAACAGTACATTAAAGGCTTTAAAAATTTTTAATATAACTGAAAATATGATTGATATTAATTCAATTAAAAATCATGAATATTTAAAAATTAATGAAAAAATAAATAAAATTTCTATATTATTTAAGAAAATAGAAAAAAATGATTGATTCCCACTGCCATTTAGACCAACCGCCTCTAGATAAAAATATAAATGAAGTTTTATTAAGATCAAAAAGCATTGGTATAGAAAAACTTTTAACAATATCAACAACATTATCATCCTATGATAAAATTCTTAATCTTGTAGAATATGATCCTATAATTTATGGAACTTTTGGCATTCATCCACATGAAGCTGATAATGAACTTCTGTCAGTAGATGATATTGTTGAAAAATACTCGGTTAATAAAAAGATAATTGGTATAGGTGAAACTGGTTTGGATTTTTATTATAATAATAGTGCGAAACAACAACAGTTAACTAGCTTTAAAAATCATATTGAAGCATCAATAAAAATGAATGCACCTTTAATTGTCCATTCTAGAAATGCTGAACTTGAATCATTCAATTTAATCAATGATTATAAGTATAAAAATCCTAAAATATTAATGCATTGTTTTACTGGATCAAATAATTTTGCTCAAAAATTATTGAACTTTAATACTTATTTTTCAGCAAGTGGTATTATTACTTTTAAAAATTCAGTCGATCTTCAAAATACATTTAAAAATATTCCATTAGATAAATTGTTAATAGAAACTGATAGTCCTTTTTTAGCCCCAATACCAATGAGAGGGAAAAAAAATGAGCCAAGTTACTTAAAATTCACATTAGAGAAATTAGCTGAAATTAAAAATATAGATATTGATGAATTAGATAAAATTACTACAGATAATTTCAATAAACTTTTTTTTTAAATGTCCATTAAATTTACTATATTGGGATGTGGATATTCTATGGGAGTTCCAAGAATAGATGGAAGTTTTGGCAAATGTGATCCTAAAAATAAGAAAAACTATAGGACCAGATGTTCAGCTTTGTTATCATTTTTTAATACAAATATATTATTTGATACTTCACCCGATTTAAGATTTCAATTGATTAACAATAGTGTAAAACACATCGATTCTATTTTTTATACACATGAACATGCTGATCAAACGCATGGAATTAATGATTTAAGAGTCTTTTATTTAAAAAATAAAAAAAGACTTTCTGTTTATGCTGATAAAAGAACTAAAAAGTATCTTTTAAAAACCTTTGCATATTGTTTTAAACCTAGATCGGAGTATCCACCAATTTTAAAAATGAATGATTTAAAAAAGATTCATATATTTAAAAAAAAAAACAAAATTATTAGATTAAAAACTATTAAGGTTCAGCACGGAAATATTAAAAGCATATCATATATAATTAATAACAAATGTGCTTATGTAAGCGATGTTAACAAAATATATAAAAAAGATATAAAACATTTTATGAATTTAAAATATTTTATTGTTGATTGTTTAAGATTTGATTCGCATTACTCTCATTATAATTTAAGTGAAGTTTTAAACTTAATTAATTTAATAAAACCACAAAAAACAATACTTACAAATTTAAATAATGAAATGGATTACAGCAATCTAAAAAAAAAACTACCTAAAAATGTAGTTCCAGCTTTTGATGGCATGAGTTTTTCATTTTAAAACATTTTCAATAGCTTTTTTAACTTTATTTGATGTGGGTTTTGTGAATGAAGAAAATGTATCTTCGATTTCTCCATTTTTGTTAATTAAAATTTTGTAAAAATTCCATTTTGGCACAGATTTATTTCCGTAATTCCTCTTAGCCCATTTATATATATCATGAGCATTATCACCTTTTACATCGTATATAGATGTTAAGGGGAAAGTTATATTAAAATTAACTTCACAAAATTCTTTTACATCTTTTTCACTATCTTTTTCTTGGCCAAATGATTTAGATGGGATTCCTAAAACAATAAGGCCTCTTTCATTATAAGCTTCCCATAAATCTTGAAGATCTTGATATTGTTTTGTAAAACCACAATAACTTGCTACATTAACTAACAAAACAGCTTTGTTTTTATAAATATTTAAATCAACTAAATTTCCATCAATTGATTTAATTTTATAATCAAAAAATGATTTATCATAATTTGCTAATAAAGGTTTTAAAGAAAAAATCATAATAAAAAATATAGTTATTATTTTTACAAAAACTTTATATCTCATTTATTTTTTTTATTACTTGAAAATAATAATAAAACATATCCAAACACTGTAGATAATAATGATCCGCTTAAAACACCAATTTTTACTCCATCTATATATTGAGTGTTTTCAACAAATGCTAAATTTCCCACAAAAAGACTCATTGTAAAACCTATACCGGTTAAGATTCCTACTCCATACAAGCTTATCCAATTTGAATTATTTGGCATTTTTGCAAAACCTAATTTTATTGATGCAAATGAAAAAACAAATACTCCAATTTGTTTACCTATAAATAGTCCTAATAATATTCCTAAAGGAACAGGAGCTAAAAGAGATGAAAAATTCAAACCATCAAGGGATACTCCAGCATTTGCAAAAGCAAACAATGGCATTATACCGAAAGCAACATAGGGGCTTATCGAATGTTCAATTTTTACAAGTAAAGAAAAATCATTTACTTTTTTTCTATGAGGTATAGAACAAGCTAATAGTACACCCGCTATAGTAGCATGAATCCCTGACTCATGAGTAAAAAACCATAAAAACAAACCAATAACTAAGTATGGTAAAAATTTTTTTACTCCAAATCTATTTAAAAATAGCAAAAGTATAAATGAAACAATCATTAACCCTAAATTTAGAGTATTTAAATCTCCAGTATAAAAAAATGCAATTATTACAATTGCACCGAGGTCATCAATTATTGCTAATGCAGTTAAGAAAACTTTTAAAGATAATGGTACCCTTGATCCAAGTAACGATAGTATGCCAATAGAAAAAGCTATATCTGTAGCAGATGGTATTGCCCAGCCATTTAGTGTATCTGGTGTTTCAAAGTTAATGTAAATATAAATTAAAGCTGGTACCAGCATTCCTCCTATGGCTGCTATTATAGGTAGTATAGCTTGTTTTATAGATGATAGTTCTCCTTGTATAAATTCTCTTTTTATTTCTAAAGTTACAAAAAAGAAAAAAACAGCCATTAAAGCGTCGTTGATCCAGTGGAGCAAACTTAACTTAAGTCCAAAACTATTAATTCCTAAAAATAAGTATTTATTGAGTGTTCCAAAATATATTTCTGAATAAGAAGAATTACTGATTATTAAAGCTACTATTGCACTTATTAATAATATTAAACCACTAGCTGCTTCTAATTTAAAAAACCATTTAAATGGTGAAGAAATATATTTTAACATTGTTATCTTATTAAGTCTTTAAAGAATAAATTGATATCTGTTAAGGTTTCATAAAGATTATCAAGAACAATGTTTATAGAAGGAAATATATAGGAAATTTGTGATTTAAAGGTGTCTATTAAAATTATTAATGCAATTAATGAAATTATTGTCAAAAAAAATAATTTGAAATAATTTATAGGTATTTTTTTTTCAATTTTTATATTTTGATTCAATTTTTCATCTGTCTCATCAGTCTGATCTTCGTTTTTTAAAGATATGTCTTTTACTTTAGTAGGAGTATTATTTGTCCTACTAACTATTTTTTTATTTATATTATTTTCAATAGTTTCTTTATTTTCTTCTTCTTTTTTTTTAAAAAACCACTTATTATTACAGCTACCACATTGCAGTAGTCGTCCCTTGGAAGGAATTAAATTATCATTAACACTAAATGATTTTGTGCAATTTGGACATTTTATATGCATATAAGAATATATAGCAGATTCTTATTAAATTACTTTCATTTTGAGACTCAAAAAACATTGAAAATAATAGTAACTTCTGTATTAGTAAGCCAAACGGGGCGTAGCGCAGTCTGGTAGCGCATCTGGTTTGGGACCAGAGGGTCGCAGGTTCAAATCCTGCCGCCCCGACCATTTAATTATGAAAAAAGCAAAAATT
>MDTG01276292.1_pt1 | contig 10952 bp, 10 predicted proteins | sample 811421 | NCBI WGS metagenome assembly MDTG01 (sample SAMN05326645, study PRJNA326480) | marine metagenome | isolation source: seawater | place: Pacific Ocean: South East | collected 2011 | reverse complement strand
TATGTTTAAGATTATAAATGATAGTTATAATCAGTAATACTGCATAATTGTAATTCCTTTTGTGCATTTTACAACACTATTTGAGGTTAAGTATGGAAAGAGAAACTATGGAATATGATGTAGTCGTCGTTGGCGGTGGTCCTTCTGGATTATCTACAGCAATCAAATTTGCTCAAATGAATAAAGAGAATGGCACTGACTATTCTATATGTCTTCTTGAAAAGGGTTCAGAAGTAGGTGCACATATTTTATCAGGCAACGTATTTCAAACAACAGCGCTTGATGAATTGATTCCAAACTGGAAGGAATTGAATGCTCCTTTAAACGTACCTGTAAAAAAAGATAAACTTTTATTCCTGCTAGAAAAAATTAGCTTACCTGTCCCAGCATTCCTTATGCCGACTATGTACAACCATGGAAATTATGTAATAAGTCTTGGGAATTTATGTAGATGGTTGGCTGAACAAGCTGAAAGTCTTGGTGTCGAGATATTTCCTGGCTTCCCTGCTAGCAAACTATTATATGATGGAGATAAGGTTGTAGGAGTCCAAACAGGAGACATGGGTATAGATGCAAATGGTGAGCTTAAACCTGGAAATGAACCAGGTATTGAAATAAAAGCGAAATATACAATTTTAGGTGAAGGATGTAGAGGTCATTTAGGGAAAGAAATCATAGAGAAATTTGATCTATCTAAAGACAAAGATCCTCAACATTATGGCATTGGGTTTAAAGAAGTTTGGAAACTTAAAGATGAAAACCATGAGGAAGGACTTGTTATTCATACAAATGGCTGGCCAACTGCAATAGATACTCCTGCTGGATCATATTTATACCATGGAGAAAATAAAGAAGCATATATAGGTTTTGTAGTTCCTTTAGATTATAAAAACCCACATCTAAGTCCATTTGATGAATTTCAAAAATGGAAAACTCACCCTTCTATTAAAAAATACCTTGAAGGCGCTGAAAGAACATCATATGGCGCTCGTGCTTTGATAAAAGGTGGCCTTCAGTCTTTACCAAAAATGGAATTCCCTGGTGGACTTTTGGTTGGCGATAATGCTGGAACTCTTAATTTTTCAAAAATAAAAGGTTCTCATACAGCAATGAAATCTGGCCTAATCGCTGGAGAACATATATATCAAAACCTCAATAATGAAATCTCTACAGGCGTTTCATATGATGATCAAATAAAAGAATCTTGGTTATACAAGGAATTATATAAATCTAGAAACTTTGGTCCCATTTTTCATAAATTTGGAGCTTTATTAGGAGCGGCCTTAAATGTTATAGATCAATTGATATTTAGAGGTAACTTACCATTTACTCTAAATCACCCTACACCAGATCATGCATGTCTTAAAAAAGCTGATGAGATGCCTAAAATAGAGTACCCAAAACCAGATGGTATATATTCATTTGATAAACTCTCTTCTGTGTATTTATCAAATACCAACCATGAAGAAGACCAGCCATGTCATCTTCAGCTTAAAGATCCATCAATACCTATAAGCGTTAATTTACCTTTATACGATGAGCCTGCACAGCGCTATTGCCCTGCAGGTGTATACGAAGTAGTGGAAAAGGATAATGAGAAGAAGTTTGTAATTAATGCTCAAAATTGCGTTCACTGCAAAACATGTGATATTAAAGACCCATCACAAAATATTAATTGGGTAAGTCCAGAGGGTCCTGGCGGACCTAATTATCCAAATATGTAATGGTTAATAAAATATATCTATCTATAGCTTCATTAACACTTGTTGCATCTTGTCAGACTAATTATTTAGATAATAATCAAGTACAAGAAGCAATCATTGATGAGAATATAAGGTTTGAAGATTTTTTAGCAGATCAATGGGAACAAAATCTTGAAGACAGTCCAATTTTTGCTTCACTTTTAGGAAATAAAAAATTTAATCAAGATATTACTTCAAATAACATTAAGACATTTGAAAGTAATAAACTTAAATTGAAGATAGCTCTCAATAGCTTAAATTCATTTAATTATAATCAGCTTGATAGCGCTAATAAATTAAATTATCAGTTAAAAGAGATAAGTCTTTCAAATGCCATAGAAGCATCTAATTACCCTTCTTACTATTTAAGTCTTAATCAAAGAGGTGGGGTCCAAAGTTATTATGAAACTGGTGATAGGCTTGTTTATTCATCAAAACAGGATTACGAAGATTGGTTAATAAGATTATCTAAATATGTTGATAATATAATCAATACAAAAAATAACCTTGAGAAAGGTATACAGAATGGATACACACAGCCACGACTAGTTACCAGTCAAGTAATCGCTCAAATCGATAACATACTAAATTCTAATATTGAAGATAACCCATATCTAAAGATTTTTATCAATGCAGATGATTCATTTTTTGCAAAAGGTGAAAAAGAAGATTTAATTATTCGCGCTACAGAAATAATTAGAGTAGATATTATTCCTGCCTATGTCGAATTAAATAATTTTTTAAAAAATATTTACCTACCTAATTCAAGAGAGTCTATAGGTTTGAGTGATATACCTGATGGAGCTGCATGGTACGAATATGCTGCTAGATATCATACAACAACCAATCTTACGCCTGATGAGATTCATAATATTGGATTAAAAGAGGTTAAGAGAATAAGAAATGAAATGGAGCAAATAATTAACAATCTTCAATGGGATGGAGATTTTAAATCGTTTTTAAACTACTTAAGGACTAGCCCAAGATTTTACTACGATAATCCTGATGATTTATTAAATGCATACTTAATAATGGCGAAATCAATAGATCCCCTTTTGCCAAAAATTTTTAAAGTATTTCCTAGAGCGCCATATGGGGTAATACCAATACCTGCTGAGTCGGCACCTTTTACAACTACTGCATATTACAATTCACCAGCTAAAGGTAGACCTGGATATTTTTATGCTAATTTATACAAACCTGAATCAAGGCCTAAATATGAAATACCAGTATTAACAGTTCATGAGGCTGTACCCGGACATCACTTTCAGATATCAATCGCGCAAGAGTTGGAAAATGTTCCTACATTTAGAAAGTATCAAAGTTTCACTGCATTTGTTGAGGGCTGGGGCTTATATAGTGAAGAGCTAGGTGAATTCATGAACTTATATGATGATCCTTATGATAAATTTGGTCAGTTAACATATGATATGTGGAGAGCTATAAGATTGGTTGTTGACACCGGCATGCATTATAAAGATTGGTCAAGACAAGATGCAATAGATTTATTTATTGAAAATACAGCTAAATCAAGACTTGATATTGAAAATGAGGTTGATAGGTATATTGCATGGCCAGGTCAAGCATTGGCATATAAGATAGGCCAACTAAAAATACTTGAATTAAGAAATAAAGCTGAGTTAGAACTCGGTGATAAATATGATATTAAAGATTTTCATCATGAAGTTCTAAAGAGAGGATCACTCCCATTGGATATATTAGAGGAATATATTAATGAGTGGATTAAAGAATCTTTGAATTCTTAGATCTTTTACATCTTTCACTACAATATTTAACTTCCTTCCAATCCCTTTCCCACTTCTTTCTCCATTTGAATTCTTTTTTACAATTCAAGCAGATTTTAGATGGTAATGTAATTTTCTTATGCAATTGTTCCTATTGGATAATAATTTTGTCCACTTTTTATATGCAGTACATCATTAATAATAATGTCATCTTCAAGTGCTAAATCAACTAACTTATAATAAGTTGCTCTATTAAAAAAACCTTCGATTCCAGTTCTTACATGCACTAATGGAATCATTGTATTTTCATAATCTATAAGCCTTGTATTATTTTGATCATTTAGAGTAAATGAATAATCAAGGTTTGTATGAAGAGTAATAATATTATTATTAATACTAAAGTCTGTAATTACGTATGGTGCTAAGTCTGCATAAACTGGTACTTTCTCATAAGGAGTAACTAAAAAATATGTGCCATTATCATTTCTTAAAACTGAGCTAAAAAGTTTAACTAGTTTTTTATTTTTAATAAGTGATGAGTTATATAACCAATCACCCTCTCTATTAATTCTAATCTCTTGACCAATACATAAATCAGGATTCCACAGATGAACAGGAGGAAATTGAAAATCAGTAGTTTTTATATTATTAGCTAGTTTAGAAATACTCATAAATTGATTTTGTAAAAATAAATACTCCGATACTGCATAATATTATAGCTAATAACTTGTTTATTAAATTACTACCTTCTATATTAATGCCTTTTGATGAGGTTAATAAATAGCTTAGTAATATAAACCAAAGAGATGAAGTAATTGAAAAATATATAGGGTATATATAAAAAAATATTCCCTCAATTGAATCTATAAGAATTGAAAAAAGAGAAACAAAAAAGATAAAAGCTTTAAAGTTAAATAAATTTGTAATGAAACCTGATGCAAAGCTTCCGTAAGCAGATAAAGTATTAACTTCATTAGTATTAACAGAAATGCGGCTAGGTTTTAGCATCATAATTCCAAGATAAATTATATAAATACTACCAACCATACTAATTATAAATTTATATAAAACATTAGAAATAATAAATAATGAAATTCCATTAATAGCTAGAAGGCAATGGATGTATATACCAATACCAATTCCAAAAGCAGCAAAAAAACCAGCCCTCCTCCCATACAGATTTACCTGTCTAATAATGATTGCAGTGTCAGGGCCCGGACTAGTAAGGGCAATAAGATGTGCAATTGATGACCATATAAACATAATCAAGTAATTACATTAGGTTCTATATCTAGGACTATATTAAAACTCTTATAAACCAATTGCTTTATCTGAGATGCAAAACTTAAAACCTCTTCTTGTGTTGCTTCACCATTAGTTATTAATACCAAAGAATGATTTTTATAAATTGAGACATTTTTTGAAGGTTCTAATTTATCTCTTATTAACTCTATAAGACGGGCTGCTCCAACTTTAACTAGGTTATCGGAATATTCCCAAATAATTAATTGATCTTCATTAAAATCGTTAAAACTTATAAGATTTTTATCAATAATTGGATTTTTAAAAAAACTCCCAGCATTATGAATAATATTTGGATCTGGCAATACGTTTGATCTGATTCTGGATATAATTTTTGAGATATCTTTAAGTGTTAAATTATCCACGGATATAGAATTATCATCCATATACTTTTGAACAGATGAATATTTGTATGAAATATTTTTTTCAAGATTTGATTTGAAATTAATATTATGAATTAGATAGTGTGAATTTTTTATAGCAGAGTCCCTGTATAAGAAATTACATTCTTTGTTTGTAAGTGATTTCATGACGAATGTATCCAAGCAAAAACAGTCAATACTTTCTATTAACTTAGATACATCAGCACCATAAGCTCCAATATTTTGTATTGGACTTGCTCCGACACTGCCAGGTATATCAATTAAGTTTTCAAAACCATTAATTTTTTCATTAATGCAAAACTTAACTAATTCTGTCCAATTATGTGAAGCCCCAACACTTAATGTGTCTGCATTTTTTCTTATATGATCAATTTCAAGCTTTAAAATTAACCCATCATAGAAAGTAGGTGGAACAATATTTGTACCCTCGCCTTGAATATAATATTTTTTATGAGTATTTATTAAATCTTTAATATTGTCTAAATCATTAATACTTTGTAATGTAGCTAAAAGCTTGCATCGTGATTTAATGCCAAGAGAATTACAAATGAATGCATTTTCTTCAATTTTCATAAGTTGCTAAAAAATTGATAGCTTTAGTTACGTCATCATGAGTATCTATTCCAGAGGGTACTTCTGATTTATATGATGTCATATAGATAGAGTAGCTATTATCCATAAACCTCAACTGTTCTAATTTATGGGTTAGTTCATTTTCTGTTGGCTTTAAATTAATTAATTTTCTTAACGTTTTCATTTTATAACCATAAATTCCTATATGTCTCTTAGATGATTTGACGTTTGTTAGTCTTTGAAAATTTTCAGCATAGTTGTTTAAATTACATTGAACTTTAACGCAGTTAGGATTACTTAAATCGTCCAAATCACTTATTGGATGACAAGCACTTATTACATCACAAGGATATTTATAAAAGTCATTTACTAAATGCATAACTAAGTCTTTTGGCATAAATGGTTCATCGCCTTGAAGATTAATTATTAAAGTCTCATCTTCAATTTTTAGATTTTTAGCAGCTTCAAATACTCTATCAGTTCCTGAAATATGAAGATTACTAGTCATCACCACATTTTGTGTAAAAGTTTGAACATGATTTAAGATATCTTCGGAGTCTGTTGCAATAAATGTATTACTTGATATTGAAAAAGAATTTTTAAATACTCTTTCAATCAATGTCATACCACTAATATCAATTAAGGGCTTATTCTTAAGTCTAGTCGATCCAATTCTCGAAGGAATAAGAATTATAAAGTCAGTGTCCATGTTAATTAAGATTTTTTAATTTACTATCAAGTTCTTCTATGAACTTATCCGATACATCTGCTTCAATTGTTAAATACCAAATCTTATTATTATCAAAAGACCTACATTTTGAAGCATCTTTTTCTGTCATGATAATTGGCAGATGATCTAGATAATATATATCTGTTTCATCGAAATTATGGTGATCTGGGAAAGGATGTCTGATAATCTCAAAACCAAGTCTAGCAAGCAAATCAAAAAATCTACCAGGATTACCAAGCCCTGCAACTGCATGTACTTGTTTATGCATAGGCCATTTTTCAATGGGATATGACTTACCTGATTTCAAGTGAACAAATTTAGCTGGACTTACATTCATTAGAAACTCGTTATCTTGCGTAGGGCCACTATTGTTAACTACAAAATCAACACTACTAAGTCTTGATTTCGTTTCTCTTAATGGTCCAGCTGGAAATGTAAGATTATTTCCAAAACGCCTTTTCCCATCTATAACTACAATTTCTATATCTCTATTCATATTGTAATGTTGCAGACCATCGTCGGAGATAATGACATCACAATTATGATTATTTTCTAATGTTTTAACAGCACGAACTCTATTTTTATCAATATAAAATGGAAGATTTAATTTAGATAGAATTTGAGCCTCATCTCCGGTTTGTTTCACTGGTGTATCTTGAGTTACATTAAGAGTTTCACGAAATTTACCACCATAACCTCTACTAACAAGACCTGGCTTATAACCTTTTTTAACTAATTCAGCAGCAATATATGCTACTAATGGTGTTTTTCCTGTCCCACCAATAGTTAAATTGCCTACAACAATTAGAGGAATAGACGGTTTATATGTAAGTTTTTTAGATTTTAAATATTTTCTTCTTCTTCTATTTGTTAAATATAAGAAAAATAAAGAGAAAGGAAGTAATAAATAAAGCCACAAGCTTTTTTTATACCAGCTGTCTATAACAAGACTTGAATTATATTCATCTTCAAATTCTGGAATATATAATTGATTGGACTTAGAAATTTTAGATTTTTCTTCAGGAGAATCTTCGAATTTATTTTTATAGAGAGATTGATAAATACCATCATTATCAAGTAATTCTGAGTGGGTTCCTGTTTCAGAGATAACTCCATTATCTAAAACAATTATTCTTGATGCGTTTTCGATAGTAGATAGTCTATGTGCTATTACTATAGTTGTTCTATTCGTAATTAATTTTTCAAGAGCTTCTTGGACTATTAGTTCTGATTCGGTATCTAATGATGATGTAGCTTCGTCTAATATAATTATTGGCGAATCTTTGTAGAAAGCTCTTGCTATAGCAAGTCTCTGTCTTTGACCTCCTGAGAGCAGCACACCATCATCACCTATTTCAGATTCAAAGCCCTCTGGCAAGCTCTCTATAAACTCTATACAGCCTGCTTGTTTTGCAGATTCTTTTAACTTTTCAACATCTATCTCATCATCTCCATAGGCAATATTTTTAGCAATAGTATCGTTAAATAAGGATGGTGATTGGTTAACAATAGAAATAGAGGATCTTAAATGTTGAAGTGAGTAGTCATTAACAGAAATACCATCAATTAAAATATCACCAGATGTATGATTGTAAAAACGAGGTATCAAGTTAGCAATGGTAGATTTGCCAGAACCAGATTTACCCACAATAGCAATGGTCTCGTTTTGTTTAATAGAAAATGAAATATTATCAATTATTAATCCGCCAGTATTATAGGAAAATGTGACATCTTTAAATTCTATATCTCCAAATATTTTAGAATCTATATCACCTAAATTATTTTCATTTTGCTGATCTAGTTGATCAAAAATTTCATTTGCTGCAGCCAATCCTTTTTGAACAATAATATTAATATTTGATAGTTGTCTTATTGGTTTAGCCATCAACCCAGCAGCAGTAAAAAAAGCAACGAAAGTTTCAGCATCTAAACTTATACCAAGTTGAGAGCCTAATGCAAAATAGGCAACAAGCGATAAAGAAATTGAAACAAGTATTTGTATTATAGGTGTAGCGAGATTGCCAGTTGCTTCGAGTTTTAAGTTTTGATTTTTGTTAGAGGAATTAGCTTGAAGAAATCTTTTATTCTCATAATCTTCTGCATTAAAACTTTTTATTTCTACATGTCCGTCAACTGCTTCGGATGCAATATGTGTAACATCGCCCATAGCTGTTTGAATTTTAGTAGCAAGTTTTTTAAGTCTTTTGCCTGCAACATAAACAATTAGAGCAATTAATGGCGCAGTTCCAACTAAAAGTAAAGTTAATTTAAAATTTAAAATAGAAAGGTATATAAATAATCCTATTAAAAGAAAACCCTCTCTAACAAATGTTTTAACTGCATTAGAGGCGGCACCAGAGACCTGTGTTGTAGTAAATGTAATTCTATTAATTAATTGGCCTGACTGGTTAGCATCAAAATATGATTTTGGCAGATCATGTAATTTTTGAAACAATTCTGCCCTTAAGTCGTGCACTATTCCAAAACCAACTCGAGACATAAAATAGTTGCCAATAAAAAACCCTAGTCCTCTACCGACAGCAATAAATATTAATGACATTGCTAAAAGTGTATTTAAACTCTCGTCATCTGAATCTATATAACTAATAATTCTTCTTATCCATTCAACAGCTGCAATATCTGCAGCTGCAAAAGATATAAAACCAATAACACTAATTAAAAATGACCACCTATATCTATAGGTATAACCCAATACTCTTCTTAAACTACCTGATTTCATTTTTCTATAGTTCTTATCTGAACTTCATTAAATCCATTTTTATTAAGAATATCCATTATACCGACTATCCATACATGTAGAGAGGTAGCTTCAGCACTTAAAATAATTGCATTATTTTGATTGTTTAATTCAAAAATAGCCTGTTCTATCTCTTTAACATTATTAATATTGTAAATTGCATCACTTATATAGACACTTCCATCGGATGTCACAGATATTTCATTAATAGATTCGACAGCGTTATATTCAAAAGATTCAGTTTTGGGAAGATCTAAACTAAGAAATTGTGAGTCTCCTACTTTTGATGTAACGACAAAAAAAATAACCAATAAAAAAACAATATCTATTAAAGGAGTAATTTCGATTGAGAAAGATGATTTTTGTTGATTTATAAATTTCATTTATTAATTACATCTATAAAACGTGATACCTCAATTTGTAATCTTATTAAAAGATAAGATACTTTTTGTTCAAAATATTTATGTAAAACTAATCCGGGAACAGCTATAAATAAACCAAATGCTGTTGTTATTAAAGCTTGTGATATTCCTGCAGCAAGCGCATCTGGATTTGCTCCTGTTACTTCACTAAGTCCAGTAAAGGCTGTAATCATCCCTATAACTGTCCCAAGAAGACCAAGAAGAGGACTAATAGTTGCAATCGTTCCGAGCATATTTAGATTGCGCTCTAAAGAAAATTTAACTTCAATAGCTTTTTCTTCAATTTTAGATTCCAAATTTTCTCTAGGAAGATCCTTGTATTGGATGCATGAGATTAAGAGAAAGCCAAGGGATGATAATTCTGAGATTTCATCTGCCTGCTTGTTATTAATTAAGTTCTTGTTAAAAAGATTCACTATTTGATTAGTTAATCCTTTAGGAGATACCAATCTGATTTGTAGAAACCATAGTCGCTCTATTGAGATTGTAATAATCAAAATGCTGCAAGCTAATAATGGCCACATAAAAGGTCCGCCAGCAATAATAAATTCTGTCATTTAAGCCTCAAATTAAATTAAAGTCTTTTAGATAATAAATTTTATCAAAACTTTTAATAAAGTTATTATCATGAGTTGCTGCAACTAAAGCAATATTATTCGTTTTAGAGATTTCTAATAATAAGTTTTGAATAATAATGGCGTTTTCATCATCAAGATTACCCGTTGGTTCATCCAAGAAAATAAAGTCTGGATTATTAATTAAAGCTCTTGCTATGGCGACCCTTTGTTTTTCTCCTCCAGATAATTTCCACGGTAAGTGATTAATTCTTGAAGACAAACCTACTTGATTGATAATATCCATCGCATCATTTACAGATGTTTTGCCTAAGATTTGCATAGGGATTAAAATATTTTCAAGTACAGTTAAATCTTCTAGCAGGTGATGAAATTGGTAAACAAAACCAAAATTATTAAGACGAATATTACTTAATGCAAAATTCGTATGTTCTTCTATTGCTCTGCCATCGTATAAAATATTTCCAGAAGAAGCCAAATCCAATGATGCAATAATATGAAGAAGTGTAGATTTACCAGCTCCCGACTGACCTGAAATTGCAATCAAGTCTCCTTTTCCAAGTGATAGGTTTATATTTTCTAGAACCTTAATCGCATTACCCTCGACAAAGAAAGTTTTAGAAATATTTGAGCAGGTAATCTTATTCATGTCTTAAAATCTCTATCGGATTAAGCTTAATTACTCTTAAAGCTGGTAGCAGAGATGCAAGCAAACTAAAAAT
>MDTG01060551.1_pt1 | contig 10953 bp, 8 predicted proteins | sample 811421 | NCBI WGS metagenome assembly MDTG01 (sample SAMN05326645, study PRJNA326480) | marine metagenome | isolation source: seawater | place: Pacific Ocean: South East | collected 2011 | reverse complement strand
ATCTTCTGCAGATAAAAAAGAATTATTTTTAGAAGTCCAAAAACGTTTTAAAAAAGAAGGATTGACTTTAGAACTTAAATAAAAAATGTTAATGCTTTAATTAAACAACTCATAAATTAAGGATAATTATGACTAAAAGACTAAATAGAAATAACTTACAAGTATCAGAAACTCTTGTTAACTTTATTGAAAATGATGCTCTGCCAAATACGAATATAAGTGCAGAAAGATTTTGGAAAAAATTTGAATTAATTTTAAATCACTTTTCACCAATAAACAAAAAATTGCTCGAAACTAGAAATGAAATGAAGCAAAAAATTGACTCATTTTACCTCGAAAATTTTGGTAAAAGAATTGGCCAGGACCAATATATCAATTTTTTAAAGAAAATTAATTATATCGTCCCTGTTGGAAATAATTTTACAATAGAAACTCAAAATGTTGATCCTGAATTGGCATTAAAAGCAGGTCCTCAATTAGTTGTTCCTGTCACAAACGCTAGATACGCTCTAAACGCAGCAAATGCACGATGGGGAAGTTTATACGATGCCTTATATGGAACTGATGCTATTTCCGAGGAAGATAACGCTCAAAAAACAAACTCTTATAATCCATCAAGAGGAAAAAAAGTAGTAGAATATGGTAGAAATTTTTTGGATAAAAATTTTAAATTAGAAAATGGCTCTCATAAAAATGTAAAAAATTATGAAATTGAAAATGATACGCTTATAATGAAGTTAAGAAGTGGTGTTACTACCCATTTAAGCAACCAAAATCAATATGTTGGATATCAGAGTAGTAAGAATAGTCCCTCGTGTATTCTTCTAAAAAACAATAATCTACATGTAGAAATTTTAATAAATAGAAATGGAAATGTTGGTACAATAGATAATGCCGGCATTGATGATATTATAATTGAATCTGCACTTACAACAATACAAGATTGTGAAGATTCTGTTGCGACTGTAGATGCAGAAGATAAAGTAATGGCATATAAAAATTGGTTAGGATTAATGAAAGGAGATCTTGAAGATACTTTTGAAAAAAATGGTAAAACCATTACTAGAAAGCTTAATCAAGATAAAGTCTATATTTCCAAAAATGGTGAATATAGGCTACCCGGCCGGTCAGTAATGTTAATTAGAAACGTTGGTCATTTAATGACTAATCCTGCAATTTTAGACAAGAATGGAGAAGAAATTCCTGAAGGTATCATGGATGCTATGATCACTTCGTTAGTAGCTATCCATGATATAAAAAATAGTAAAATGAATTCCAGAACTGGATCTGTTTACATTGTAAAGCCCAAAATGCATGGACCAGAAGAAGTAAAGTTTGCTTGTGATGTTTTTTCTGCTGTAGAAGATGCTCTCAATTTAGAGAAATACACTCTTAAAATTGGAATTATGGATGAAGAAAGAAGAACCACGGTTAATTTAAAGGAGTGTATTAGAGAAGCTAAAGAACGAACTGTTTTTATAAATACTGGATTTTTAGACAGAACAGGTGACGAAATACATACAGCTATGGAAGCTGGACCAATAATTCGCAAAGGTGATATAAAAAATGCAAAGTGGATTTCAGCATATGAAAATAATAATGTTAAAATTGGTCTTGATTGTGGTTTGTCTGGCAGAGCTCAAATAGGTAAAGGTATGTGGGCAATGCCGGATTTAATGGATGAGATGTTAAAACAGAAAATTAATCATCCGAAAAGTGGGGCGAATACTGCATGGGTTCCAAGTCCAACTGCTGCCACTCTTCATGCACTTCATTATCACGAAGTGGATGTATTTAATATTCAGAAACAAAAATCTAATGATAGTAATAATTATCTTAATGATATTCTTGATGTGCCTATTTCAAAGGGTTATAATTGGTCACAAGAAGAAATACAAAAAGAAATGGATAATAATGCTCAAGGAATTCTCGGCTATGTAGTAAGGTGGATTGATCAAGGAGTAGGTTGCTCAAAAGTCCCAGACATAAATAACATTGGCTTGATGGAAGATAGAGCAACTTGCCGTATATCTAGCCAACATCTTGCAAACTGGATGAAACATGGTATTTTTACAAAAAAACAACTTTTAGAAACGTTAAAAAAAATGGCTAAAATTGTGGATGATCAAAATAAAAATGACACAAACTATATACCAATGTCCAATGATTTTGAAAGTTCTATCGCCTTTAAAGCATCTCTAGATTTGATTGTAGAAGGAACAGTAAGCCCGTCTGGCTATACTGAGCCAATTCTTCACAAAAGAAGAATAGAACTAAAATCTACGCTTGATTAACTGCCCTTGCAGCATGTCTAAGATTATCTATAGGTATCAATTTACCAGACCTTTTTATATGCCAAAATGTCCAGCCGTTACAAGCTTGAAGTCCTTGAAGATATGCACCAACTGAGTGGATTGACCCTTTGGCATCTTTAGAAATTAAGCTTCCGTCAGCCCTAATTTTTGCAGACCACCTATTTTGAGAATCTTGTAATAATTCACCAGGATTTATTAAGCCTCGTTCCAACAAATGACCAAATGGAATCCTTGGTTCAGCAATCTTTCTTGGTGTCTGGATAAGGTCTTTTGAAATAATTTCTTTAATAGAATTAATCCTTTTCTGAGCTTCTATTGCATAATTGGCATTTTGCTCAATTCCAATAAAATTCCTACCAAGTTTTTTTGAAACTGCACCTGTAGTCCCCGTACCAAAGAATGGGTCTAGGACAATATCTCCAATATTACTACTAGACATAATTACTCTGGTAAGAAGATTTTCTGGCTTTTGAGTGGGGTGAATTTTTTTTCCATCTTTATCCTTCAATCTTTCATCACCAGTACATATTGGTATTAACCAATCAGATCGCATCTGAAGATCACCATTTAAAGACTTCATAGCTTCATAATTAAAAGTATATTTAGATGAAGAATTTTTTGATGCCCAAATCAACGTTTCGTGAGCATTAGTAAATCTCCTACCACGAAAATTAGGCATTGGATTTACTTTTCTCCAGATAATATCATTTAACATCCAAAAATTTAAATCTTGTAAAATATAGCCTAACCTAAAAATATTATGATAAGAACCAATTACCCAAATTGTGCCATTAGATTTTAGAATTCTTCTTGCAGCTGTCATCCATTGTTTAGTGTAAATATCATAATCAAGTATAGACGAAAATTTATCCCAACTTTCATTAACACCATTTACCTTTGTTTGATCTGGTCTCGAAAGATCTCCACTTAATTGCAAGTTATAAGGCGGATCTGCAAAAATTAAATCAACACTTTCTTCGGGCAATTTATTCATTTGCTCAATACAATCACCAACCAAAACTCTATTAACATATTTCTCAACAAACATTATATAAATTTACCTTAATAAGCTATTAATATACTGTGGATAAAATGATAAATATCTATTAAAGTCAATGACTTAGTTTAAAAATTTTGATTTACACAATATATGTATATTTACAAAATTTATTCACTATATATAGTAGAAATCGGTTTAAATGACTTTCTATGCAGTCCTAAAATACCATATTTTAAAATAGCTTCCTTATGCCTAACTGTTCCATAGCCAAAGTGTTTATCAAAAGAATAATTTGGATATATTAATGAGTATTGTCTCATTATGTTATTTCTAGTCTCCTTAGCTATGATACTAGACAAAGCTATAGTTTTTGACTTGTTGTCACCTTTTACAAGTGGGATTATATTATTAGAGGTAAGTCTTAATTTTTTTATTTTAAATGATTTATCAAAATTTAAAAAGTTTGGTTTATATTTTCCATCAATAAATATTTGAAATTCATATTTTTTGTCAGTTATGTAATTATTGAAGATTTCAAGGAGACTAAATATTGATCTTTTCATAGCCATTGTATTTGCAAATGTAAGTCCATAAAAATCTATTTCTCTTTCAGATGAAATTGAGCTGCAATATTTTACTGAATTATTTAACGATAGTATTATTTTTTTACGCTGATTTGTTGTTAACTTTTTACTATCATTTATTTCTTTATTTAAATATTTATATTTTTTAAAATCAAGCCAAGCTGCTGTTGCTACTAATGGACCTGCCCAACTACCTCTGCCAGTTTCATCCACTCCAATCATTATAATGTTGTTACTTGATGAATTTCTTTCCAAATCAAAATTTGCCATTAATTCTTTGTTCGAGAAAATTTATGTTCTTTAAGCCTTGGCATTATTTCTACAAAGTTACATGGTTTATGCCTTATATCTAATTGGTGAATTAAAATCTGATCCCATCCATCACGGCAAGCAGAGGGAGAACCAGGTAAACAAAAAATGTAAGTTCCATTAGAAACACCAGCTATCGCACGTGATTGTAAAGAGGATGTCCCAATTTTACTGTAGGATAACCATCGAAACATCTCTCCAAAACCATCTATTGTTTTCTCAAATAGTGTTTGCATCACTTCTGGAGTTGTGTCTCTACCAGTAAGACCTGTTCCTCCTGTAGAAATTATCGCATCTATCTTTTCATTATTGATTAAATTTGAAAATTGTGTGTAAATTTCATCAAAATTATCTTTTACTATATCTCTGGAAATAATGTTATGCTTAGATTTGAGAATTCTTTCTTCTAAGACATCACCAGATTTATCGTTATCTAAAACTCTAGTATCGGATATGGTTACGATAGCTATATTTACAGGGATGAAATTAATATTAATTGACATATGCTTAACTTCCTATTTTTTCTCTAAAAAAAACCTTAAAATCTATGGGTTTGCCCGACGCTAATGTATTAAGAATATTATTGTCTTGATTTAATCTTATTTTATAAATCCATAAATTTGTTAATACCAACTTGACATAATTCCTTGTTTCTCGAGCAGGTAAACTTTCTAACATAAGAAGTACATCTTCATATTTATAATTTTTATTTTTTGTCCATTTTTTAAAATTTCCAGGACCAGCATTGTAACTTGCTAGCATCCACATCAAGTCTTGGTTAACTATAGGTAAATTTAGAAGAAATTTCATGTATTTAGAACCAATAAGTATGTTGTGAGGAGGATTATAAAGTAGATGATTTTTACTTCTTGTAAGTCTGTATTCTCTATTTTTCATTATAAAAGCTGCAGTTGAAGGTATTATTTGCAAAACACCCATAGCCTTTGACGAGCTTTTTGCTCTAGGGTTGAAACCTGATTCTTGACGAGCTATTGCATAGATAAGTGCTTTATCTTTTAAATTAAAGGTGTCCATTTTCCAAGAAGGTATAGGATATAAACCACCTAAATGGATTTGATTATAATCATTTCTTAAAATTGCTGCTAGTCTAAATGTTAATCCTGGCATGTTATTATTAGATATAAATGATAATAACTTAGGATAATCTTCTACAGGAAATTTAGGAATAATTTTTCTAAACTCTCTAGCAGCTTTGTAATGCTCTTTTACTTCAATAAGAGCTAAAGCCCTTATACCACCCTTATGTTTGGTAATTTTTTTTAATATATTTATATCGTATTTTGGTAAATCAAATTTTGGAGTATATTGATATCCTAAAGAAGCCATAGCTAATGAACCGTAAAATGTACGCTCTCGTTTTGCTGCTTTATTCAAAAAATAATTAGCTTTTTGGGGAATTCCTAAAAAGAACGAAATACGTGCTGACCAATAACCACCTGCTGCCGCTATCCCATCAGGCCCATTAATCTCTGCTAATTTGTTGAAAAAATATTTAGAGGATTCTATGTTTTTAGTCCTCCAAGACGCTAAACCACCTGCCCATAAAGCTAGTGGATTAGGCGTGTCAGACAGACTTATTGAAAGTCTTGCCTGTCTTAAGGATTTATAATCTTTATCAAATATAAAAAAAGCATGAGACAACTCAGCTCTAAGTTGAGACAATTCATTATTAGTTAAGTATTTTTTTACTTTCTGGCTATTTAATAAGTTTTCTGCATATTGTGTATGTTTTTTGTTGATAGCTCGTCTTAATTTAATTGATGTTTGATAGGAATATCTTTTATATTTTTTGTTATCTAATGGAAATCTTGGCTTTAAAGAATTAGTTTTATATGTACCATATCCATTTAAAAACCCTGCTGTCGGTTTTTTAGGATTTTTATAGTTTTTAGGCTTTCTTTTAAGAGCTATTCTTGTAATTCTAGTCGCATCCGGATGATCATTATATTTTTCTAGCCAAAGTCGAAGATCTCTATATGAACTTCTCCATCCAGTAGGATGTAAATATCTTTCAGCATAGACATTACCCAATAATACTTTATTTTTTAATTTTTTAATTAAACTATCAACTTTTACCCATTCTTGAGATTTTTTACTTTTAATAGATTGTTTTTGTATAGCAAAAATTTGTTTGTAAGTTTTAATATCCTCGAAAGATAAAATATTTTTATAACTTGCAATTTCTGCTAATGCATAACTACTGCTTACACTTAAGTTAAATAAAATAGCAATAAAAGCACATATTATTTTTTTTGATATAATCATAGAATCTTTAAATTTCCCTAATTTTATCTCTTAATAATTTCATATCTTCCCATGCTTTTCTTTTCATATCAGGTCTATTTAACAAGTAAGAAATACTAAATGTTGGAAGGATATAAGGGTTATAAACTGTATCAAAATGTTTAATTGTATCAGATTTTAAGGAGTGCCATTTTCCTCTTGTTTTAATAATACTTTGATTTAAGTCTAATATCTGATTAGTGGGAACTTCACCCATACAAACAATTATTTTTGGTTTTAGCAATATTATCAAATTAAAAATAAAGGGTCTACAAATTTTTATTTCTTGTTCAGTTGGATATCTATTACCTGGTGGCCGCCAGGGTATTGCATTTACAATAAATATATCATTATATTTCAAATGTATTGCATTAAGCATTTTTTCAAACAGATCCCCTTTTGAAGAAATAAAAGATTTGCCAAACTTATCTTCTTCTGTATCAGGAGTTCCGTCAATAAATAATAAATCAGCACTCTCACTTCTCCGAAATCTAACAAAATTGGTTGCTGTTTTTTTTAGGTTACAACCATTAAAATTTTCAAATAAGTTTTCTAATTCATTAACATTGTTAGCTTTTATGAAAGTATTGTGTGTTTCTTTTATTGTATTATTTTCATTCAGTTTAAATAAATTTTTTTTGGTTTCATTTTTGAATTGATTAATTTGGAAATCAATCCCAATATCTTTATAAAATTTTAGTATATTGAGGATATTTTCATGATATGTTTCGTCTAATTTTTTCAATTACTTATTCTCATAAAAATTATTTAATTATTAGATTAAAGTGTAATGATTTCATGTTACAGTCATTATTTATTTTTTGGAAAGTTTTATGATTAAAATCATTGTTATTTTTCTTCTGGTATTAAATATAGCTGGTTGTAATGTTACTAAAAAGGATCTAAAAATTTATAAAAATAGCTATGAAGAAAAGAAGTCTTCAGATAGCGCCACATTTCTTACTGCTAATTATTATATTTCAAAGGGAGATGCCTATACAGCAAGTAAAATCCTAAATAAAAAAATTGAAAGTTCAAAGCTTTTACAACTGAAGTTTTTTTCTAATTTAGTCAGTGGGAATTTTGAAGTAGCACATAATATTTCAACTTTATTAGCACATGATTTTACAAAAAATAGTCTGTATCATTTACCTAGATATATTATAAAAATAAAGAAAAATAAAATTAATCAAAATTTTGAATTTTTTGACAAGAATAATCCTAGTATTGGTTTAAATAATTTAACTCCTTTAATTAAGTTATGGGTTTTAAAAGAACAAAATAAAATAGATCTGCAATTTAATAATGACTATCGGAAATGGTCTATACATAAACTGCTGATATTGGAAAATTTTCATAAGCCTGCAAAATTGAAAAAAATAGCTGATACAATTTATAAATCAGAAAATTTAAATAGTAACGATGTATTGTTATTAGCTGGTTTCTTTTTCAGATTGAAGGATTTTGATAAATTTAACAAAATTGTAAGAACCAAGCTATCTGATCAATTTGACAAAGAGTATATAGTGAAAAATTTTTCTGTTAATGATAATATTTTTTACAAAACACCAACATTACATACAATTTTAGCGTCAAAAATATATAATATTTCAATTTTTAATAATAAACAAAATGAAACTTCATATTCGCACTCATTTCAGAAGATTTTGCTTGAAATGAGCCTTTATCTATGTCCAAATTTGAATATTGCAAAATATTCTTTGGCTGAAATATACAGTTTAGAAAAAACAAATGACATTGCTTTAAAAAAGTTAAAATCTATTTCTTTAGGTTCATTTTATTTTCTACCTAGTAGTCTAAAAAAATTATCAATAATAAAATCTCTAAATAAAATACATGATTATGAAAAATTATTGTTTAAATTTAAGAAACGTTGGCCGACAAATAAATTTCTCTTGTATAGATTAGCTACTTACTACAAATCTAGAAAAAAATATTACCAATCTATAAAAATATATAAAAGCATTATAAATATTTATGGAGAGACTGACCGAGACCTTTTTTTATACGCTTCAAATTTAGATAAAATTGGTAAATGGAATGACGCTAAAATTTTATTTTTAAGCCTATTAAGAAAAAATCCAAAGGATACATACACTTTGAATTATGTTTCTTATAAGTTAGCTTTAAAAAATCAAGATTTGGACTTTGCTTTGAGTTTAATTAAAAAAGCTTTGAATTTAGATCCAGATAATGGTTATTTTCTCGATACCATTGGTTGGGTAGAATTTAAAAGAAAAAACTATAACAAAGCAACTTTTTATCTTGAAAAGTCTATTTCAATTTTGCCTAAAAGCTCAGAAATTTTAGATCATCTCGGTGATACCTATCTAATGCTAAACAGGAAAAATGAAGCAATATTTGAATGGAAGAAGGCAATAAAATATGAGAAAAATGAAAATATAATTAAAATTATTCAAGAAAAACTACGAAAATATGAATAATTATTATTCCATTACTGCTCCAGCAAAACTTAATCTAAATCTATTGGTTCTGGGTAAAGCTAATAATGGTTTACATTTATTAAAAAGTGACGTTTGTTTTTTGGAGTTAGCAGATAAAATTTATTTTAAATTTAGTAAAAATGATACTTTCCTACAAACAAATACAAATAAGTCATTATTAATTAATTCTAAAATAAATTTAATTTTAGAATCTTTGTACACCTTTAGAAATCTAACCGGTTGGAATAAGAAATTTAAAATTTATTTAGATAAAAATATTCCAATTGGTGCCGGGCTGGGCGGCGGCTCGGCAGATGCTGCTGCTACTTTAATATTATTAAGAAAGCTATTTAATGATGAAAGAAAGTCAAAGAAAATATCTATTTCTTTTTTGTATGAAATTGCCAAGAAGCTTGGATCGGATGTACCAGCATGTTTGGAAAGTAAAAGTTTAAAAATAAATGGTAATGGAAATAATATTACAAGAAAAGTACTATCTAATAATTATTACTATTTATTAGTTAACCCCAATATTAAATTATCTACCAAAAAAGTTTTTTCACATTTCAACTCTTCATCCAATAAACAAACAGTTGATAAAAAATTAATTTTTGAAAATATGAGTGTTTATAATTCTCTTCTACCATCAGCTATTAGTTTAGCCCCACAAATAAGTGATATTTTATCTATTTTAAAAAATATTCCAGATATAGTTACATATGGTATGTCTGGAAGTGGCTCAACATGTTTTGGTATATTCAAAGACATCAAAACCTTTTTACCTATTTCTGATTACTTTAAGAATAAATATTTCATTTGGTATGGGAAAAAAAAAGATTACAGTGTGAATAGGGTTCGTTTTTCTAAAATGCTTGAAAATAAATTTTAAATAATGTAATTCAATAAAGTAATTGGGGTGTAGCCAAGTGGTAAGGCATCGGGTTTTGATCTCGTGTACCGTAGGTTCGAATCCTACCGCCCCAGCCATATATACAAGTCATTGATACTCTAATAAGTTTGCGTTACTTTCTAACAAACTAAATTTAAATAAGTAAACTTCTATCCTTTAATAGTTTCTCATGAGAAACTATTTTATTTTAAACTAACGCAAAACTTTCATATTTTTTAAATTTTCTATACATTCATTAACAATGTCAGGAGGTATATCTTTAAATTCCTTGGAAAGGGATTTAAAATTAACAGATTTTTTGTTAAAGATATATTCTATTAATTTTAAATACTTAACTGGAATCTCAACTTTGTTTTTGCCATTTATTAAGTAAAATTTATCTCCTATTTTATTAAATTTAACATTCTTATCAACGTCATATTTAATTCCTTCAAAGACGATGTCTTTTATTGAGTATTCTCTAATTTCATAAGGCCAGTTTTGAATATTATTATTCAAGTCTGTTAGAGTTTCATCTCTATTTAAAATAGTATCTATTTCTTTTGAAAATTTAATTAACAAACTTTTTAAATCTTTTTTATTATAATTTATATCAACATCACTTCTCATAAATTCGTTTAAAACAAGTTTTTCCCACAAACTTGACATAAAATCTATAGGTTTAAAATACGTCAAACCAAATGCAATATGAATAGCACCATTTTTTGAAGCTAAAGCATCATGAAATTGTCCTCTAGGAATATATAATAAATCTCCTGGTTTTAATGTAACTTGATCAATTAATTTACCAGCTCTTTGAACCCTCTCTTCTGAGCTGATAATAAAAGCAGGGTGATTAATGGGAGCGTTCTCGATATTTTCATATATATTCCAAATTTTTTCTCCTTCAAAATGGATTGCGAAAACGTCGTGTAAATCAAAATGAGGTCCAAAAGCTTTATGACTTGCCATCGAAAAATATAAATTACCCTGACATCTGCCGTTGGTTAAATTTTGAAGCTCATTAGCAATTTTAAGAAGGTTTGAATTATATTTTTCTATGTCGTTTAGAATTACAGATGCGCCT
>MDTG01253390.1_pt1 | contig 10954 bp, 11 predicted proteins | sample 811421 | NCBI WGS metagenome assembly MDTG01 (sample SAMN05326645, study PRJNA326480) | marine metagenome | isolation source: seawater | place: Pacific Ocean: South East | collected 2011 | reverse complement strand
TTATTTGATTTTTTTTTTAAATGTAATAGCTTAACAAAGTATTTTATGCGAAACTTTTTTTCATTTTTTTCTCAAGATATTGCAATTGATTTAGGAACAGCAAATACTCTAATTTATGTAAAGGGTAAAGGTATAGTTCTTAACGAACCGTCAGTTGTAGCATTATCTAATGAGAAAAAAGATTCTAAGCCAAAAGTTCTGGCTGTCGGTCATGAAGCAAAAACAATGTTAGGCCGCACTCCTGGAAATATTGCTGCTATAAGGCCAATGAGAGATGGAGTAATTGCAGATTTTGATGTTGCTGAGGAAATGATTAAACACTTTATAAGAAAAGCACATAATAATAATAGTTTTTTTAGTCCAGTAATTGTTGTGTGTGTACCCTCAGGTGCAACTTCAGTTGAAAGAAGAGCAATCGAGGGCTCAGCAGCAGCAGCTGGTGCCAGGAAAGTTTTTTTAGTAGATGAACCAATGGCTGCAGCACTTGGTGCGGGTTTGCCAGTTACAGAACCTTCAGGTTCAATGGTTGTTGACATAGGTGGAGGAACAACGGAAGTTGCTCTATTGGCATTAGGTGGCATTGTTCATGCTCATTCTGTGAGAGTAGGTGGAGATGCGATGGATATTGCAATTATAAATTATATAAGGAGGTCTCACAATCTCCTCGTCGGAGAGAGTAGTGCAGAAAGAATTAAAAAAGCTATTGGAGTTGCTGCTGCGCCATCATCTGGTGATGGAAAAGTCCTGCATATAAAAGGTAGAGATTTACTAAAAGGTGTTCCTAAAGAGGTTGTAATTAATCAAAGACAAATTGCTGATGCACTTCAAGAACCTGTTCAAGCAATAATTGAGGCGGTAAAAAATACACTAGAAAACTCTGACCCAGAACTTGCTGCTGATATTGTTGATAAAGGTATTGTTCTTACTGGAGGAGGCTCATTGCTTGGCGAATTAGACCAGGTTATCAGAGATTCAACCGGATTGCCGGTTACAATTGCAGATGACCCTTTGAGTTGTGTTGTGCAAGGAACAGGTAAGTGTGCTGAAAATCTAAAATCATTGAGATCAGTTTTAAGTAGTAGCTTTTAAATATGGCATATAAAACATCCTTTTCTAGGGGATTTAAATCAAGTTTACTAAACCCTTATGGAGTTGAGATGTTTTTTTCAATTCTTCTATCAATTTTTTTCTTAATTAGTTCTTTTTCTAAAAATAATTTTTTTCTAAATATAAAATATTATGTGATTTCTTTCAGTAAGCCTGGTTTGATTTTGGTTGGAAAGCCATTTGAGTTAATAAGTAATACCTTTCACTATTTTGGGGATCTTCAAGAGGCAAAAGAGATAAATTTTTCTCTAACGGAAGAGAATAAAAGATTAAAGGAAGAAGTTAACGAAAAAAACTTTTATTTACTAGAAAACTATAGGTTAAAAAAACTTCTTAAAATAGATGAAAAAAGTTATTCACAGAAAATTATAGGAAGGATTTTAATAGATCCATATAAAAGTAATGAATTTATTTTTTTCATAGATCTTGGAAAACTTAATGGTTTAAAGTTAAATGATATTGTTTTTAATGAAAATGGTATGATAGGAAGAGTTTCAGAATTAGGAGAATTGTCTTCAAAGATAATGACAATTTATGACCAAGATTCTGTAATCCCTGTTTTTTCAATTGAGTCTAAAAAACCATTTTTTGTAAAAGGTGGAGGGAAAAGATTAACTCTCAAACATATAGAGGATTTTTTTGATTTAAAGCATAATGAAATAGTAGTTACAACCAATGCAGCTGGATATTTCAAAGAAGGGATTAGGATTGGAAGAGTTAAGAAAACTTTAGATGATGTTTATGTTGAACCATTTGCAAAAGTTTCTGATTCAATTTATGTTAATGTCTTGGTCTACGATTTTGAAAGGCAACTAGACTGGTAATAAAATATAAAGATGATTAATAGTTTTTTTATCAAGATTTTTCCATTTATTTTCATCTTATTTTTTATTTATTTTGAGTTTTCTCCGGTTTATTTCTTTGAAAATAAATTAATAAAACCTTTTTTAGTATTTTCTGTTGTTTATTGCTGGATTTGTCATGATATTAGAAAGTTTAGGCCAATTTGGCTTTTGATATTTGGTTTATTCTATGATTTTCTCCAAGACGGTATTGTTGGTATTACTTCCTTGTTTTTCTTATTAATTTATCATTTCCAGAGGAAACAATCTGGTAATTTATTATCTTATGATTTTAAAGAAACTTGGGTGAGGTTTGTAATGCTGTTACTCTTTTATGTTGTTTCAAATTATGTAATAAATTCTTTATTAGAGGATTTTGATTATGACTTAAAAAAGAATTTTATAAGTTTTTTCCTCACAGTACTTCTTTTTCCAATGATTTTCATTTTAATTGAAAAAATTACATATAGATTTAGGGGTTATGATGAGTAGTGAATTCAATAAATATCAACAACTAAAGAGAAGATCATTGATTTTAGGGGCAACTAAATCACTATTCACATTTTTAGTTTGTGGAAAATTGTATTATTTACAGATACTAAATAAGTCTAAATATGGAAAACTCTCTGACTTAAATAGAACTAAAGTTAAAATTTTATATCCAGAGCGAGGAATGATTTATGATCTTTATAAAAAACCAATTGCCTCAAATAGGCTTGACTTTCAGTTAAATATTTTTAGGGAAAAGAAAAAATTAATAAAAAAATATATATCAACTCTTTCTAATGTCATTTCTTTTTCTAATAGAGATCTTGAGGATTTAAAAAAAAATATTGTCCGAAAGGATCTTTCAGATTTTATTGTAATAAAAAAAAATTTGACATGGAAAGAATTAGAGGTTTTTGAATTAATATCAAATAAATTTCCTTTTTTATTTATAACTAAGGAAAAAGTAAGAAACTATGAAAATAATCTGATTTTTTCACATGTTTTAGGTTATGTAGGTTATAAGCAAGGTCTTGAGGAAGAAAAGTTAAATAATCTCAAATTTGGAATTGCTGGGATAGAAAAAATTTTTGATTCAGAACTACTTGGTTCTGATGGTTGGATTAAACTCGAAACAAATTCGAAAGGAAGGATTAAAAAGGAAATCAATAAAAAACTCGCAATACCTGGAAAAAACATTGATACGAACTTAATTACAGATATCCAAGAAAAAGCATTCAATCTGCTAAATGGTATCAGAGGAGCTGCGGTTATGATGGATTGTGAGACAGGGGGTGTGAATTGTATGGTGTCAACACCATCCTTTGACAATAACGAGTTTAGCAATGGTGTTACAAGTGAAAGGTGGAAGGGTTTGATTGAGGATGAAACAAAACCTTTGCTTAATAGATGTATAGCAGGCCTTTACTCACCTGGATCTACATACAAAATTTTAACTGCCTTGTATGTGCTTGAGGTTCTTGGTTTTAATTATAATAAAGAGTTTCTTTGCCCTGGATTTGTAGAGTTTGGTAACAGAAAGTTTCATTGTTGGAAAAAAAATGGTCACGGAAAAGTTAATTTATTTGATGCGATAAAAAAATCTTGCGATTGCTACTTTTATAATTTAGCAAAAGAAATTGATATAGATTCATTGTCGAGATTTTCTCAGATATTTTCTGTAGGTAGGTATACCGGAATTGATATTCCAAATGAACATATTGGGATTATGCCAAACAAAAAATGGAAAGTTTTAAATAGAGGAGAAAAATGGCAAAGAGGAGAAACTCTCAACACAGTAATTGGTCAAGGTTTTACTTTGTCTACTCCGCTTCAAATAACCCTTATGACAGGAAAAGTGGCAACAGGAAAAAATATTAGACCAAGTATTATGAAAACTAAAAATACATTTTTTGAAAATTTACCCGTAGCTGAAAAAAATTTGGATTTTGTTAGAAAATCAATGTATTCAGTTGTAAATGATTTTGATGGTACAGCTCATAGTTCAAGGCTTAAAAATAAACACAAAATGGCTGGGAAGACTGGAACTTCTCAAGTCAGAAGAATTAGTAAAAAAGAAAGAGAAAGTGGCGTGTTAAAAAATGAAGAATTGAAATATAAACTCAGAGATCACTCTATTTTTACATGTTTTGCACCTTATGATAAACCAAAATTTGCCCTTACTGTGATTGCCGAACATATGGGAAGTGGTTCTAAGGTTGCTGCTCCAATTGCGAAAAATATAATGGAACTAGCATTAAAAAAATTTATTTGATGAATTATGAATGAAATTTTTCTAAGAATTAAAAATCTTTATTGGTTTTTTATAGCACTAGTTTTTTTTCTTTCATTTGTTGGGTTTGTAATGATCTACAGTGCCACCTCTGGAATGGAATATGACATTCTTTATTCTCACATATTAAAAATTGTTTTTGGTTTCTCTTTGATGTTATTGGTTGGTCTCATAAATATTGATTTTTGGAAAAAGAATGCATTTTATTTTTATTTGTTTTGTTTATTATTATTAATCTGGGCATCATTATTTGGATATATTGGAAAAGGTTCAAGAAGATGGATAAACTTCCAAGGTTTTTTTTTCCAACCATCGGAATTAATGAAAATTGTTATAATTCTTGCTTTGGCAAAGTTTTTTGATGAAAAAAAATTTAAAGAAAAAAGAGATTATTTTTTTTTAATACTGCCCATAACTATGGCTGTAATACCATTTGTTTTAATATTATCTCAACCTGATCTTGGAACAGCATCTATATTTCTTTTTGTATGTTTTATAGTTTTTTTTCTTGCTGGATTAAGTTGGAAGTTTTTTATGTCTCTTGGTTTGATATTTCTAATAATTGCTCCGTATTTGTGGAACTCATTAAAAAACTATCAAAAGCAAAGGATATTAACTCTTTTTAACCCTGAAAATGACCCACTTGGTTCAGGTTATCATATTATTCAATCTCAAATAGCAATAGGATCAGGTGGTACATTTGGAAAAGGTTGGATGAAGGGCACTCAATCACATCTTGATTTTTTACCCGAAAAACATACAGATTTTATTTTTTCTATGTTGGGAGAAGAGTTTGGATTTTTGGGAACAATTTCAGTTATTGGTTTAATTCTTCTAATTACTTATCTTACTTATCAGATTTCAAATTATTTTACTCATGATAACTTCTCACGAATAATAGGTTTTGGGATAATATCAAATTTCTTTTTTGCATCCCTAATTAATATGTCAATGGTAATTGGTATATTACCAGTGGTCGGTTTGCCTTTGCCCCTAGTATCATATGGTGGATCATCAATGTTATCTTACTTTATTGGATTTGGGTTGATATTATCACTTCACAGATATTCGAAGTTAAGATTATGAATTTTTATTAATCCCTTTTTCAGACAAAAGGATTGCAATTTTTTTTGTTTCCTTAAAATTATTAAAAATTATCAGTAAAACCACTAAGGTTGGTACACTTAGAAACATTCCAGACAAACCCCAAAGTTTTCCCATAAGAGATAAAAAAATAATCAAAATCATTGGACTAAGATTAAGTGCTTTGCTCATCAATCTAGGTTCTATGAAATTTCCAAAAACTGTCTGAGTAATAAATAAAAAAAAGAGAGTAAGAAAAGAGTTTGATGGATCTAAAAATTGAACATAAGAAAAGATTGCTGGGAGAATTATTGATAATAGGGAACCGATATAAGGAATGAAATTTAAAAAAAATGAAAAAATACCAAAAACAGTTGATAAGTCATTTCCAAGTATAAAGAGTATTAAAAAAGTGAAACTCCCAGTAAAAAAACTAGTAAATATTTTTATTCTAAAATAGTTGTAAATATCATTATTAATTTTAACAAAAACCTTCATTTTTCGTTGATCATTAAGAATTTCTTTAATTTTTTTTTCGAAAAATTTTTCCTCAAAAACAAAGAATATGAGATAGATCAAAACTAATGAGAAGTTTCCTGCAAAGTTAGTTAAAAAATTTAAAAAACCTGTAAATATTTCTAAAAGATCAATCTTTCCAATAATCTCATTTGTAGAAAGAATTTTATTTAAAAATGTCTCGGAAATGAAATCAATTATACTTTCTAAGTTTTGTTGATAAGAGCCAGCATTATAAATTACATTGTTTAAATTAATTTTAAAAATTTTAAATGAAAAATAACAAATAAATGATGCAAAAAGAAAAATCAAAATAATAGAGACAACTCTATTCAATTTAATTTTAAATTTTAATGCGAGTTTTATTAGATCTCTAGATAATGATTTAATTACAATATATAAAAATAAAGCTAAAAAAAGCGGTAATAATATGAATTTTCCATAATATAGTAGGAAAATAGATAAAAATATCAAAGCTACAATTGGAAGTATTTTCATTTTAAAACCTTATTTCGAGTGAAAGTGCTCAAGTAATTGGACCATTTTTGTTGTACCAAATAAATCAGTATCTGTTTCTTCAATCCTTACCATTTTAACTAAACCAATATTTTTTGAATACCATTCCTCAGATATTATTTTAATGTCTATAGATCCTATTTCATTATCAATAAATTTAGTGCTACCCTCTCCTCTAATTAGTAGGCATTCTTTGAATTCCCCATTTGGCGTGATTACAGATTCATTTAATGATACTACTTTATAATTAAGCTTGAAATCAGTTGTAGCTCTATAATCATAATAAGGATATCTTCTCAATATCAGATATGTTTTACTGTCAACATCCCACTGCTTATTTTCTTCAACTGGATACGGTAAAACAATTCTTTTTTCTTTCTCAAGTTTTATCTTGGAATCTTTTAAAAACTTAATACCATTTCTGTAAATTCCTTTATCAGTTATTTCATAGAAAAAAGTTGTTCCATCTTCACGCATAACTGGGTAGAGATATTTTGATTTTCCTAAAATTTCAATTTTTTTACCCCCAACGGAAAGATTAGTTTTTTTATATAAAACTTTCTTTTCGACTTCAGGTATTATCTCAACACTATATGTCCAAAAATCAATTTTATCTAATGGGTAGTATTTAGAATATTCTTCTGAGCAAGATATTAAGAAAAAAAATAGTAAAAATAGTCTCATTACTTTTCAGGTAATAACTGATTAGGCATATCAAAGAAATTTAGTTCAGAACTTGCGCTCGAAACCTTCTCTTTCTTTATAATAGATGAAATGATCCCAGTTTTTTCCTCTGATGAGTTTTCACCCATTTGAGGGACACCATTTTTAAGGTTGACAAGAGCTTTTGAAATACTTTCATGTATTACTTTGTTGTAGGGAATTGAATGTGAACGAGGTGTACTTAAACCAGCTAAGTTATTCATATCTGTAACCCAAAGATAAATTGCTCCTTCGGAGTTTATAAGTGCATTAGGTTCATATATCTGTGCTGCTACTAATCTAAATCTATCGGGTAAAGGGTTGTTTGAGGGCCAGCCAACAAGATTTGAAAAAGATTTATATGTTAGAAGATAAAATAAAGTTACTATTGCAATCATTGAAGCTTTGAGAAACCAGTTAAAATTTGTTCTTAAATTAAACAAAACCAAAAGGAAGCCTATAAGAACATAACAAATTATAATAATAAAGATTTCAGTATTCATTTTTTTCTCCTAATTTTCTGGAACCAATTTTTTAAATAAATTCCCTGTGACATTTACTATGCCATCTTGTGTAATATTAAATCTTGTAGCAGTTTTTTCTACACCTTTTTTTTCTAAATTAATTGTTCCATAATAAATAACTTCAAGTTGGGGATTAACCTTCTCAACTTTCACATTAACATCAACTGGCAGGTTTGTTACAGTTGCATAATAATGGATGTTTACAATGTATTCTCCAGGAACTACAGCTCTTAGAGTTATAACCTCCTGGTTCAAAGGGTTTTGAACTTTTTCACCATTTACAACAATCGTATCATTTAATAGTCCTCTATCATCTCTATCTAAATGAACAACCCCCGCCTCTTTTCCCCTAAACCAAACTAAATCTCCAGTTGGGCTTTGTACATATGTGTCAATATCATCAGGATTATTGTCTTTCCAACTAACTGTTATTATGTATTCCGCTTTTGGGTTTATCACCCCAGATTTGGGAATAGGATTCATAAATATAATTGCTAAAAACATCAATAATGTGAAAGACAAGAGTATGTTGAAAAGCAAATCAGTAAATGGATCAGTACGTAACCTTCTTCCTGAGTAAGACATATCACATACTATTATCAATGCTAACTTCAGAAATTTGATTCAGAACAGAAAAAAGCTCTTCACAACCACTTTCTAAATTATAATATTGTACTGCAATTAATACTCCTGTAACTAATGCAGAGAGTGTAGTATATAATGCAACGCCCATTCCACTTCCCATAGTTGTAAGAACTCCTTGGAGTAAAGTTACATCAAAAGTAGTAATATCTGAGAGAGAGCTTAGCATTATAATAAATCCAATTACAGTACCTATTAATCCAAGTTTAAGCATAATATCAGAACAAAACCAACCGAACTCATAATACCCAACTGTTTTTTTTATATAAGTATCTAGGATTTGTACATGGGAAGAAGCTCCATTTTTTTTCAGACCAATCAAATCTTTGAAATAATCACAAACAATTCCAGATGAAACTTCGCCCTTTGAAGTTAGAATTAGATTATCTTCTATTATTCTCAGTTTTACATTTTCCTTTAAAAGGCTCTTTTTTATTATGTGTGCTTTATTAAGCTCCTCTGAAATTTTAAAAGTACAGAATGCACAATGACTTGTGATGCCAATAAATGAGATAATAATTAAACTTGTGATATAACTCTTATCGGACGACAAAATTTTAAAAATTAATCCTTGATCATAAATAAAAAAAATAAAAAAGAAAATCAGACTGAACTGAAGCAGCCATTTAAGGAATAATTTGTGCGCTTTTGTCATAATTTAATAATGAATAAGTGTTTCAACTGGAACATCAATTTTTTCTTTGCCTTTTAAAAATTTCAGTTCTATTAGAGCTAAAAAACAACTAATGGTGCCCCCTGATTTTTTTATCAACTCAATTGCTGCTTCTGCGGTTCCTCCTGTGGCAAGAAGATCGTCAACTAAAATGAATTTTTTATTCTTTGCTTTAACATTTATCTCAAGTGTGTCAGTACCATATTCAAGATCATAGCTGTGACTCATTACTTTACCTGGTAGTTTACCTTTTTTCCTGATCATAACTAGCCCTAAACCAAGTTTGTGAGCTATTGCTGATCCAAAAATAAATCCGCGTGCATCAATTGCAGCTATACAGTTGAAATCAAATTTCTTAATTGTCTCTGTAAGTAATCTTATAGTTTCTGAGAAAGCCGTATTATTGATAATTAGCGATGAAATATCATAAAAAAGGATCCCAGGCTTAGGATAGTCGGGGATTTTATTGATTTTAGCTTCAATTTCTTGGATATTCATTTGACTATCATATTGTATAGTAAAACTTGAAAGTATTTTCTTCTTTTTATTTACAACTATTCAAGAATATATATATATATTTGAAAAACAACCAGAAAATCAATGAATTCTTTAGAAAATGAACATAAGATAATAAAAAAAGCATTCAAAAAAATTGAATCAATCGGCTGGCAAAAATTCAACCTTCAAATATTTTCTAAGGATGAAAAGATACCAATGGAAAAAATAACTTCTTTTTTTTCGAGTAAAACAGTTTTACTAAAAAAGTTTTCCAAAATGATTGATTATAATGTTGAGTTAAATTTTTCTACTCAGGATATGAGTGTGTCTTCAATTAAAGATAATTTATTTGAACTAATAATGTTGAGATTTGAACAAATGCAAGATTATAAAAACTCATTAAGGATTATAATTAAAAATTCTAGAGACAAACCTATTTTATTAACTCGAATTTCAAAAAATATTTTAAATACTCTAGATTTATACCTGGAAATATCTAATGGTTATGATAAATCAGTTTTAGATATCTTTAAAAAGAATATTTTATTTTTGATATACTCTTATTGTTTTAATGTATGGTTAAATGATTCTAGTGAGGATCTTACAAAAACAATGGCAGAACTAGATAGATTGTTATCAATGGCAGAGAAGTTCTCAAAAAGATTTAAAGAAATTCTACCAATTTAGATTTTTTTAATACATTTTGTTGGTTTTTTAATAATTTTTTTTCATTAAAATCCTCTATTAACTCATTAAAAACTCTATACCAATTCAATTCTGCATCTAAATGAAGAAAAACTGAACCCAAGCCAATGGCAGCTCTATCCATAAAAACGAATTCTTTAGGGGGTTTAACACCTCCGATCTTTTTTAATTCTTTATGGACTTTAGATGCTGCTTCTGCACCGTATGCAGTAGAATTGGTTTCCTGCATTTTTCTTACTTTATCCTCAAGAAGTGGGGAATACAAAAATTTAGCCCATATATTTAATATACTTATTAATTCTTTATTAATATTTTCAAACCCCCAGCTTTCATATGCATTTACAGCAAGTTCTTCATTATCATTCATAATTGCAAAGTACAAATTTATTACTCCTTTTACAAAAGATGGTTTAAAGATTCTTATACACCCAAAATCTAAGAGATTTATTTTAAGATTACTATCAGCAGAATAATTTCCCAGATGAGGGTCCCCGTGAATAATTCCGAATTTGTAAAAAGGATAATACCATGCATTGAACATATTTAATGCCAACTTTTTTCGATCTGAATTAGATTTCTTTTTGAAATTTAATAGTTTTTTACCTTCTAAGTAATTCATACATAAGAGTCTGTTAGTAGAAAGTTCATCATAAACTTCTGGTATTACAATATTGTCTGATTTTGAAAAAATTGTAGCAAAAAGTTCTATATTCATCTTTTCTCTTTTATAATTTAATTCTTCACGAACTCTCAATGAAATTTCTTTCTGTATCTCTGAAGTATCAATACTAGAGTCTAATTTTTTATATAGTGAGAAAAGTAGTTTTAATTGATTAAGGTCTGCTTCAACAATAGATAACATATCTGG
>MDTG01029153.1_pt1 | contig 10954 bp, 10 predicted proteins | sample 811421 | NCBI WGS metagenome assembly MDTG01 (sample SAMN05326645, study PRJNA326480) | marine metagenome | isolation source: seawater | place: Pacific Ocean: South East | collected 2011 | reverse complement strand
GTTTCATGCAGCAAGTATAGGGGAATTAAAAAGCATAATACCAATAATTAAGAAATTGGAAAAATCTCTTAAAAATTTAGAATTTTTAGTTACTACTGTTACATTGAGTTCATCAAATTTAGCAAAGGACGAATTAAAAAAAATTAGAAATTCTCATCACAGATTTTTACCTATTGATGTAAATTTTTTAATAGAAAAATTTTATAAAGAATGGAGACCAAATGCAATTTTCTTAGTTGACTCTGAAATTTGGCCGAATTTAATTTTAAATTCTCGAAAACTAAGAGTTCCAATAGCAATTATTAACGCTCGATTTACACTTAGCTCCTCAAAAAAATGGATGATGTTTCCTAAAACAGCTAAAACAATATTTGAAGTTTTCAATTTATTTATTTGCTCGAGTATAAAAACCAAAAATTTTCTTGAAAAGTTGAATATAAAAAATGTTTATTACAAAGGAAATATTAAACTAGTTGATCAAACTAATGAAACAAAAATTGTAGATGTAAATGAAAATTACCTTTTTAAAAAAAGATTTTGGTTAGCAGCAAGTACGCACGAAGAAGAGGATCTCTTTTGTATTCAAACTCACCTGAAGCTTAAAGAAAGATTTTCCGATATTTCAACTATTATTGCTCCTAGACATATTGAAAGATCAAAAAAAATTAAATCTTTATCAGAAAAGTACAATTTAAAAGTTCAAGTATTAAATAAAAATGAAGTCATATTAGATAGTAGAGAGATCATAATTATAAATTACTTTGGATATTTGCAGAATTATTTCAAATTTGCAAAAAGTGTTTTTATAGGCAAATCTATGATTAAAAAACTTCAAAACGCAGGAGGACAAAATCCTATAGAAGCAGCAAAATTCAATTGTAAAATTTATAATGGTCCATATGTGAGTAATTTTGAAGAGATTTATAAAATTTTGGAGGAGAATAATATATCAAAAACAATATTTAATTACGATCAATTAAGTGAAAATTTAATTGATGACTTGGCTTTACCTCGAAAAAAAAATAGTGAAATTGCAGACACAATAAATAATCTTGGACAAAAAACTTTGAATGATACAATGAAATTGATAAACAATTTTTTAAATGAAATTAATTAAACCTAAATTTTGGGGAAAAAAAATAAATTTAATATCAATTGTTTTATTACCAATCTCTCTATTCTACATTTTAATAATAAGAATAAAAAAAAAATTCACTAAAATTAAAAAGTTCAATATACCAATTATATGTGTTGGAAATATTTACATTGGAGGAACAGGCAAAACACCTACCTCTATTATTCTATGTAAAGAAATTTTGAAATTAGGAAAAAAACCAGCATTGTTAAGAAAATATTATGATAGCCATTCTGACGAGCATGAACTCATTAAAAGTAAATTTAATGATTTAATACTAGGTAAAAATCGTGTTGAAGAGTTGAAAAAGTTAGATCGATCAAGCTCAGATTTGGTAATTATGGATGATGGTTTGCAAGACTATAAAATTAAAAAAGATCTAAATATAGTTTGCTTTCATAGTAATCAACTAATAGGCAACGGCTTTACTTTACCTGCTGGGCCTCTTAGAGAAAATTTGAGTGCACTAAAGCAAGCTCACATTGTTATTATAAATGGTCATACAGTTAAGAATTTTGAAGAAAAAATTTTGAATATCAACAGTAAATTAGAGATTTATTATTCTCACTATGAGCCTATAAATATTGAAAAATTTAGGAATAAGAAATTATTTGCTATTGCCGGGATTGGCAACCCAGAAAATTTTTTTCAAACATTAGAAAATAATAACTTAAAAGTTGAAGAAAAATTGGTATTACCTGATCATCACATATTTTCGAGAGTCGAAATTGAAAATCTCGTTAAAAAGGCTCGCGAAAGAAATTATAAAATTATTATGACTGAAAAAGATTACTTTAAAATCAAGGACTTTAAATTAGATAATTTGGATTATCTTCAAGTAAGACTGCAAATAAATTTTAAGGAAAAACTAATTTCTAGAATCATGAAACTTTATGATCAAAAAAATTAACTATTTTTTTCAGGCTCTATTTATTTATTTATTTTTTTTTATTGGTAGGCTATTAGGACTTAAAATAAGTAGATTAATTTTTTCAAATATTTTTTCAAAAATTGGTCCAATTTTTAAATCAAAAAAAATTATCGAAAATAATTTAAATATTTTTGCCCGTCAATTTCCTCATATAAATAAAAGAGAAATTACCAAAGACATGTGGAAAAATTACGGAATGACTTTTATAGAATATATTTTTTTAGGACATTTTAAAAAAAATGACTCACATATAAAAATAAAGGGCAAGGAAAGCTTAGCAAATATAGTTAAAAATAAAAAACCAGTTATTTTTATTTCTGGTCACTTTGCTAATTTCGAGTTAATGTCTATGGAAATCACTAAAAAAAAAATTCCACTAGCCACTGTCTATCGACCTTTAAATAATATTTTTATAAATCCCTTAATGGAGTATTTAAGAAAAAAACATATTTGTGAAAATCAAATAAAAAAAGGTATTAATGGAGTAAGGGACGCTATTAATTTCATTAAAAATAATCATAGTGTTGCTTTAATGATTGATCAAAGAGTAAGTGAAGGTGAAAAAATAAGTTTATTTAAAAAACCTGCATTAACTACTACTTTACCTGCACAATTATCGATTAAATTTCAATTAGATATAATTCCAGTTTACATTGAAAGAGATAATGATAATAATTTTATAATTGAATTCCAAGAAAAATTAAATTTCCGAAACTACAAAAATAAGTTTGAACTCACTAAAGAATTAAACAATGTTTTAGAGAGAATGATAGTTCGAAATCCAAATCAGTGGATTTGGACACATAACAGATGGAAATAAATATTATTTTTTTGCATCTTCATATCTAGTTTTAGCTTCAATAGGTGAAAAGTAAGCTTCTTGTAGTTCTACATTCCAGTAACTCAGATTTTGTAACTTAATTTCTTTTCCAGAGACTGCACACAAGACATGGTCTCCTTCTTCAATTATTTCAAAATAATTGTGCTTAAATATAAGTTTAGCTTTTTTTTTATTCACCAATAAATTATACAATAAATAAATTAATATGAATATTGGATTAATTGGAAGCGGTGGAAGAGAACATGCTTTATGCAAAAAGATAAAAGAGTCAAAATTTGTAGATAATATTATTTGTTTTCCTGGTAACGCTGGCACATCTGAGTTTGCAACCAACATTGATGTAGATGTTCTAGACTTTAATAAAGTCCTAAAATTGATAAAATTTTTTCAAATAGACTTAGTAATAGTCGGGCCTGAGGAGCCTCTGGTTAGAGGTATAGTTGATTTTTTAAAAAAAAATAAGATTAGTGTTTTTGGCCCAAGTAAATATGCTGCAAAATTAGAGGGTTCAAAAGCATTTATGAAATTAATATGTGCGCAAAATCAAATACCTACAGCTAAATTTAAAATTTGTAATAAAAAAGATCATGTAAAGAAATTTTTAAGCAGTTGTGCTCTGCCGATAGTTGTAAAAGCTGATGGTCTAGCTGCTGGTAAAGGTGTTACTATTTGTAAAACTAGGAAAAAAGTAATCGATACATCATTAGAAATATTCAATGGAAAGTTTAGTTCATCTAGAACAGTAATTTTAGAAGAATTTTTAGAGGGAATAGAAGCAAGTTATTTTGTAATTGTAGATAACAAAAGTTTTAAATTCTTCGGCTCTGCTCAAGATCATAAAAAAGTTTACGAAAATGATAAAGGTCCTAACACTGGAGGTATGGGCGCTTATTCTCCAGCTCCAATAATTACAAAATTACTAGAAAGAAAAATTATTTCAAAAATAATTAAACCAACTTTGCAAGCACTCAAAAGGGGAAATGAGTCTTATAATGGTTTTTTATATGCAGGTATAATGGTTAAAAATAACAATCCGTATTTAATTGAATACAATGTAAGAATGGGAGACCCAGAGTGCCAGGTAATTTTGCCAAGATTAAAGACTGATTTAATTCATATTTTTAAAAATACTATTAAAAACAATCTTAATAAAACTAAAATTAATTGGAAAAAAGATAAAAGTATGACAGTGGTTTTGTGTTCAAAGGGGTATCCAGGCAAATATAAAATAAATTCAAAAATAAAGAATCTAAGAAAAATCAAACTTACAAAAAATGACTTTATTTATCATGCTGGTACAAAATTTGATAATGACCAGCTTAAGTCTAGCGGAGGAAGAGTGCTTAATATCACATCCAATGGAAAAAATTTTAAAAGTATTAGAAAAAATATTATCTCCATTATCAAAAAGATTAATTGGAAAGATGGTTTTTATAGGAAAGATATTGGATGGAGAGTAATTAGAAAAAAATGAGAATAATCAGCGGTAGATTAAAAGGAAAAAATATTAATTTTCTAAAAAATTCTACCACCAGACCACTCAAAGATGTAGTAAAAGAAAATATTTTTAATATTTTAGATCACTCAAGTTTAATTAGAATAAGCCTTAAAAATGCAAAAGTATTAGATGCATATTCTGGAGTTGGATCTTTTGGTCTTGAGTGTTTATCAAGAGGAGCGAATAAAGTATCCTTTGTTGAAAATAATAAAAATGCATCCTTGAAACTTAAAGAAAATTTAAAACTACTAGATATAAAAGATAATGCATTAGTCTTTGATTATTCAATTGAGTTATTTCTCAAAAAAAAGAAAGAAGAAAAATACAGTTTAATTTTCTTAGATCCACCTTACTCTGATAATTCTTTTGTGCAAAATATTAGTGTTATTAAACAAAATAAAATGTATGAACAAAAACATATTGTTATTATTCATAGAGAAAAAAATACTAAAGATAATTTAAGTGATCATATCAATATAATGTTTTCAAAAAAATACGGTAGATCAGAAATTTTTTTTGGAGTTTTTACCTAGTTTCTTTTTTGTAATTAATTTTACTAAATCAACAGCGGGTTGACTGTAAGGATTAATACCAGTCAACTTACCAACTAATATTGTTTCAAGAATAAAATAGGAAAATATCTCTCCTAAATTATATTCATTAATAGAATTAATTTGAAACTCTCTAAAAGGAATATCTTTATTTTTTAGAACATCAATAAGTGCTTTTTTTTGAGCATTTTTTATTTGCTCTAAACTTTCACTTGTATTTTTTTTTTGAAATTTTTGATCAATACTGAAAAAATAAAATATTTTATTTTTAGGTCCATCGAGATAAAGTTGAAGTAAACTATGATAATCTTTTGGAACGTTTGATATAGATGGCAAAAAACCTTTTTTTTCTTTTCCTAAACTTTCTGCCAATAATTGTTGACACCAGAAAAGAAACTTCTCTAGTTCAGGTGCATAGTTTAAAAAAATTATATTTTGTATCTTTTTTGTCTTTAATAAATTTGCTAACTTAATGGTGCTCTCTTTCAAAAATAATTTATGCTTTCCTTTAAAAAATTTAAGAGTATTTTTCCTTAATTTTTTGAAATTAATACCCATTAATATTGCAGGTACTAAACCTATTTCAGATAAAACTGAATATCTGCCTCCAATATTTTTTTTGTGTTCGATGAAAAATAAATTAAACTTATTTGCTATTCTAAAAAGTTGATTATTATTTTTTTCTGAAATTATTATAATATTTTTTGCATTTTTTTTTAAAATTTTTAAGTCTGTTAGGTTTGATAATGTTTCAATAGTATTTCCAGATTTTGAGATAGCTATAAAAAGTACTTTATTAAGATTCTCTTTTTCTTTAAATAATAAATTTTTTTTAGTATTTAAATCATCAAAAAAATAAAATTTTTTTTTAATCTTTGTTTTCAAAAAACTATAAATTGCTTCTGATCCTAAAATTGATCCACCCATTCCTATAATTGCTATTGTCTTAAACCTATTGAATACTTTAAGATCTTTAATATTGAAGTTTAATTTATATTTATCGTTGAGTATATTGAGAGTTTTATTATTGTCTTTAATATCTAAACTGATGTTATCAAATATTTTAAAAAAATTCTTTGTTAATTTTTTAGAAAGTTTTTCAATTAAAAATTTTTTTTGTATATTGTTTTTATAAAATATATCATTCATTTTTACTGAATTTTTTCAATTATACTTTTTTCTATAGACGATGAAGGCTTTTTATCTGTTTGATTATTTTCATCGACCCTTAAAATTTTTTTAATTTTTTCTTTCTCTTGATTTGAAATATTTTTATCCCCTATACTATCTGGAAGAGGTAATTTTTCAAAATCAGGTGGTAAAATAAGCGGTTCTTTTTTTTTTACTAAAAATTCATCAGTAGTTATAACTTTTTCATTTTTTAAAACTTTTTTTGCATCGCTTAATCCACTACACGCTGAAATAATTAGTAAAAGTGATATAAGAAGTTTATTTTTTTTCATTATTTTTTTTTGGAGAACCCTTAATAATTAATATGATTATTCCAAGAGATATAAATATATCAGCTACATTAAAAGTAAACCAGTGGATACTATTATAATGTAAATCAATAAAATCTGGTACAGCTTTAGTGGTCAATCTATCGTAAAAATTACCTAATGCTCCTCCTATAATTAATGAAAAAATATATTTTTCAGTTTTACTTACAAATAATATTAAACCTAACAAAATAGAAATTATTACTCCAATCAATGATGTAATTATATTATATAAAAAACTTGAGCTTGAACTAAAAAAACCAAAGCCAATACCAGTATTCCAAACTAAGTCTATATTGATAAAATCATTTATGTAATAAATGCTTTCATTATAATTATTAATAATGTTCAATTTTGATAATCTATCAAATAGAAAAATTAAAAAAATCACCGTTAGATACGAAACATTCTCTTTTTTAAAAATGTCTTGTTTCTTATTAATTAACTCTGTTAAAAAATTCATTTCATATTAAATTAGAGCATCTGCCGCAGTTATTTTCCAAAATTTTCCAACATCTTGGACATTTGTTCCCTTTTGCTTTGATGACTTCAATTTTGGTTTTATCATCATCAGATAAAATTTTTTCTGCTTTTGATGTAATTAAATATTCTGCAAGGTCTAGGTTTTTTAGTAGCTCAAAATTGCTCTTGTTAACTGTTAATCTTAATTCTGCCTCTAAACTTGATCCAATTTCTTTGTTAGCTCTTTTGGCTTCTATGGCAATATTCGCCTCTTGTTTTATCTTAAACAATTTTTCCCACTTATCATTTAGTTTTTTATTTTCCCAACTTTTAGGGACTTTAACAAAAGTACATTCGTGAATATTTTTTTCATCCTTATTTATTAAACTATGAACCTCATCGGCTGTAAAAACTAAAATTGGGGCAAACCATTTGAGAAGGCTTTCTAAAATTATATTTAAAACTATAACGCAGTTTTTTCTTTTTTTTGAATTTAAACTATCGCAATAAAGAACATCTTTTCTAATATCAAAATAGAAGGAAGAAAGATCTAAAGTACAAAAATTTAATAACTCTTTATAAAGTTTATGAAAATTATAATTTGCTAAATTATGCTCTACAGATTTACTTATTTGATAAATTTTGTTTAAAATATATTGTTCTAATTCATCATATTCGTTTAGATCTAATTTTTCAAAATCTTGTGGTTCAAATTTATCTTTCAAATTCCCAAGCATAAACCTAAAGGTATTTCTTATTTTTCTATAAGACTCTGCATGTTGAGATAAAATGCTTTTATCAATTCTTAAATCCTCGGCATAATCAGACGATGCTACCCACACTCTTAAGATGTCTGCTCCATAGTTTTTTAGTATCTCATCTGGAGAAATAACATTACCCATTGATTTGGACATTTTCATACCTTTTCCATCAACAACAAAACCATGCGATAGAATACTCTCAAATGGCGCTTTTCCTCTTGTGCCACAGGACTCAAGCAGAGATGAATGGAACCAACCTCTATGTTGATCAGACCCCTCTAAATACATATCTGCTGGCCACTTCAAATCTTTTCTTTTTTCTAAAACAAAACTATGTGTAGATCCACTATCAAACCAAACTTCTACAATATCATTTAACTTCTCATAATCATTTGCATTATATTCTTCCCCTAAAAAAACTTTAGGGTCATCTGTAAACCAGCAATCTGAGCCCTCTTTTTCATAAATAGAAGCTATTCTATCAATCACCTTTTGATCTTTTAGAGGTTTCTTTGTTTTTTTATTTATAAAAATAGGTAATGGAACACCCCAAACTCTTTGTCTGGATACGCACCAGTCTGGTCTTCCTTCTACCATAGATAACAATCTCTCTTTTCCTTTATTAGGATAAAAAACAGTATCATTAATTGCTTTGATTGCTTTTTCTCTAAGATTATTTTTTTTCATTGAAATAAACCATTGAGGTGTTGCTCTGTAAATTAACGGTGCTTTTGATCTCCAAGAATGTGGGTAACTATGATTTAATTTATCACTTTTAAGTAATTTGTTTTGCTCCTTTAATTTTTCTATGACAATTGGATCAGCTTTAAATATATGGGTATTTGTAAAGAAAGGAATTTCTTTTGTATAAAGACCAGAATTATCTACAGTATAAAGTGAGGGTATATTATTCTTCAAACATAAATTAAAATCATCTGGTCCATGACTTGGGGCACAATGAACAATTCCAGTACCTTGATCTAGATTTACAAATTGTGCATCCAACATTGGAACATCATAATTAAAATTCATTTTTATAAATGGATGGCTGCAAATTGTTCCTTTAAACTCTGAACCTTTGAAAGATTTTAATTCTCTATAATTATTAATATTACATTCCTTAGTAATTGAATTTATAAGATTTTTTGCAACTACTATTTTTTTATCTTTAAAATAATCAAGATTATCAATTTCAAGAATTGAATATTCAATATTGCTATTAAACGCTAGGGCTTTATTAGCTGGTATAGTCCATGGAGTGGTTGTCCAGATAATTATACTGGTATCTTTTAAAAAATCTTTATCTGTTTCTTTAACCTTAAAAGCAACATAAATTGTATTTGAAGTGTGATCCATATATTCAACTTCTGCATCAGCCAAAGCTGTTTTTTCAACTGTTGACCATAAAACTGGTTTAAAACCTTGATATAAGCTTCCATCAATAAGAAATTTACCTAGTTCTCTAACAATTTGAGCTTCTGCCTCATAACTCATTGTTGAGTAATAATTTTCAAAATCTCCAACGACCCCCAAACGCTTAAACTCTTTTATGTGAACATCAATCCAACTTTTCGCAAACTCTCTACATTCCTGCCTAAAATCTTTAATTGGGACTTCATCTTTATTTTTTTTCTTCTTTTTATATTGTTCCTCAATTTTCCACTCGATGGGTAAACCATGACAATCCCAGCCTGGAACATAAACTGAGTCTTTTCCATTCATTTGATGAAAACGAGTAATCATATCCTTTAAAATTTTATTAAGAGCGGTACCCATATGTATATGTCCATTCGCATATGGCGGTCCATCGTGTAAAATAAATTTTTCTTTACCCTTTGAATTTCTTCTTAATTTTTCAAAAATTTTATTTTTTTCCCATTTTTTTAATATTTCTGGCTCTCTAGTTGGCAAGCTTGCTTTCATAGAAAAAGCTGTTTTTGGAAGTTGTAAAGTTTCTTTAGACATCTTAGTATTTTTTTGCCTCTTTTATATCAAGTTTTATTTGTTTTTTTAAATTTTCAAAACTCTTAAATTTTATTTCTGGTCTAATAAATTTTTTAAAACTAACATTAATTACTTTATTATATAAATTCTTATTAATTCTAAAGATATTCGTTTCTAATAACAAATTTTGTCCATTAAATGTTGGTCTATAACCAATATTTGCAACACCATTTTTATTAAAATCATTAGTGCTCACTCTAACCGCATATACTCCTAATTTAGGAATCACGTAGTTATTGAGTCTTACATTACAAGTTGGGAAGCCTATTTTACGACCTCTTTTTTTTCCTTTAATTACTTTTCCTTCCACACACCAATTGCGATTTAATAATTTATTTGCTAGCTCAACGTTACCTGCTCTAATTTTGTTTCTTATAAATGTAGAAGAAATAGTCTTGTTACTTTTTTTATAAGGTTTTGTTATAATGTTCTTATAATTGAATTTATCTTCAAATTTTTTTAAAGTTTGAATGTTGCCTTTACGCTTGAAACCAAATTTAAAGTTTTTGCTTACATACAAATATTTACATTTTGTTTTTTCATAAATAATTTTTCTTATAAATTCCTCAGCTGACAAAGATGAAAATTTTTTGTTAAATTTGATAATTATTAAAAAGTCTAATTTTAATTTTTTAAACTGTTTTTTTTTCTGGTGTAAAGAGTTAATTCTATGATCTTTTTTTATTTTACTGAAGAACATCACTGGGACTGGCTCAAAGGTCATTACACCAAAAGGAAGTTTGTATTTTTTTGCTTTTTGTTTTGCTTCATTAATAACTTTTTGATGACCAAGATGTAATCCATCAAAGTTTCCAATAGCTATTACACCATTCAAATGTTTTTTAATTAGGTTTGCATTATTGTAAATTTTCATTACCATTGAAGTTCTCTTTGGAAAAAGTTTGCTTTAACTTTATACCTTTTTAAAAGATCATTTAGTTCTGAAATGTTGCTATATTCATCTCGGTGAACACCTTCAGATATAAATATACAATCAATATTTAAATTGTTGGCTCCTCTAATATCGGTTCTTAAATTGTCTCCAATAGCCAAGACTTTTTCATCTGCTTTAAAACACATATTATAAATTTCTTTATGTGGTTTTCCAAAATAAACTACTTCTCCACCAAGTTCCTCAAAAACTTTTGCTACCGAACCGGCACACAATTCTTCTACGTTTCCTCTATGCACAGTTAAGTCTGGATTAGTACAAATTAATTTTTTTGTAATTTGATTTTCTAAAAATTTTTTATAATAATTTAAGTCATTTTC
>MDTG01251133.1_pt1 | contig 10955 bp, 12 predicted proteins | sample 811421 | NCBI WGS metagenome assembly MDTG01 (sample SAMN05326645, study PRJNA326480) | marine metagenome | isolation source: seawater | place: Pacific Ocean: South East | collected 2011 | reverse complement strand
TGAATCAAAAAAAAATAAGATAAATTATTATCTTGCCAAAAATAGATTCTATGAGATTGGATCTGAAAAAGGAATATTTGAATTGAATAAGTTTCTTAAAACTACAAATTTATAGAATTTTATGTTTATATTAAATATTGTTGTTGTTATAGTGGTAAAAATATCTAACATCATATAGGAGCTGTATTGTGGCTAAAAGTCGAGAGGAATTTTTTCAAGAGAGTAAAGAATTTATAGATATACACATAGAAGAATCAATTGAGATACTCAACACAATAGATAAGAAAACGATTTCTGATATGATTGAAATTATTAGTGAATGCCAAGCTACATCAAGTCGTATATTTTTCTTAGGTGTTGGTGGAAGTGCAGGTAATTGCTCTCATGCGGTCAATGATTTTAGAAAAATCTTAGGCATTGAATCATACGCGGCTACAGATAACGTGTCAGAGCTAACAGCACGAGTAAATGATGATGGCTGGGAAACTGTATTCGAAGAGTTCTTGAAAACAAGTAAGCTAACGTCAAGTGATATTATATTTGTTTTTTCTGTAGGTGGCGGGTCAGAAGAGAAAAATATTAGTGTTAATATAGTAAATGCTTTGAACTACGCAAAAAAGTGTAATTCTAAAATTATAGGTGTTGTAGGTAGAGATGGTGGACACACCAAAAAAATTGGAGATAGTGTCGTAGTTATACCAACTGTAAATGATGATTCGATTACACCTCATACAGAGGCATTTCATGCAGTTGTTTGGCACTTGATAGTTTCTCATCCAAAGCTAAAAATGAAAAATACTAAATGGGAATCTACAAAATAATATAATCTTTAATGAGTTATATTTTTTTGGACAGAGATGGAGTTATCAATGAGCCGGTTCTCATAAACAATAATCCTCATCCACCAAAATCTTCAAAAGAACTTATCATAACTCAATCCTCAAAAGAGGCGATAAAGCTTTTACAAAAAAATAGTTATGAAATTATTGTTGTTACTAATCAACCTGATGTCGCAAGAGGGAAGACAACCAAGGATGCTGTTTGTGCGATAAATAAAAAAATATCTGAAATATGTAATATCAATCATTTCAGGATTTGTTTTCATGATGATAATGATAAGTGTAATTGCAGAAAACCAAAGCCAGGGCTTTTAATTGATGCATCAAAAGAATTTAAGTTTAATTTAGAACAAACATTTATGATTGGAGATAGAAATAAAGATATTATTGCAGGACAGCGCGCGGGCTGTAAAACAATATTTATTGATAGAAGATATAATGAGGAAAAACCTCATAAATGTGATAAAATAGTCGATAACTTATTTCAAGCAGTTCTGTATATCATAGGTTCACAGGGGGTGGCGAGATGAAGAATATGAAAGTTAAAATATTTGCAGATGGCGCAGATAAAAAATCAATGCATGAAATGTACAATAAGGATTTTATTAGCGGCCTCACTACAAATCCAACATTGATGAGAAATGCAGGAATAGATGATTACGAAGGTTTTTGCCGTGAAATTCTCGGCTTTATAAAAACTAAACCTATCTCATTTGAGGTATTTTCTGATGATTTTGATGAAATGTATCGACAGGCAAAAATAATAGATAGTTGGGCTGATAATATTTACGTGAAAGTCCCAATATCAAATACAAAAGGTGAATTCTCTTATGAATTAATAAACAAGCTATCAAATGAAGGCGTGAAAGTAAATGTTACTGCATTAATGACAGAGAAACAGATTGAGAATACGTTTTCTTCGCTTTCAAAAGATTGCCCCGCATATGTTTCAGTTTTTGCTGGGAGGATTGCTGATACTGGTCTAGATCCAGTAGATATAATGCGATACGCTGTTGAGATGACACTTCAACATCCCAAAGCAGAAATAATATGGGCTAGTCCACGAGAATTATTAAATATCGTTCAAGCAGATCAAATAGGTTGCCATATCATCACTGTTACACCAGACATTTTAAAAAAAATTAATAAAATTGGTTACTCACTTGATGACTATTCTCTTGATACTGTTAAAATGTTCCATGATGACGCAGTGAGTGCAGGTTATACGTTGTAATGGATGACTGTCCTCAGATCATAGGGGGAAGCGGGTTCATTGGCACTAGTATTTCAAAACAATATACAAAAGATAATCAAGAATTCTTAGTAATAGATAAAAAACCACCTTCACATAGTAAATATAAATTTTTTAAAATTGACATAACTGATAAGACGCAATTTTTAGCAAAAAGAAATCAAGGTTCTATAATTAACTTAGCTGCTGAGCACCGCGATGATGTTACACCAAAGAGCTTATATTACTCGACTAATGTAGATGGAGCTAGAAATGTTTGTGAATACGCAACCCTAAATGAATGTAAAAAAATTATATTTACGAGTTCTGTTGCAGTATACGGTATCGAAAATAGAAATGTATCAGAATCTGATCCTGCTAAGCCATTCAATGATTATGGTAAATCAAAACTTTCTGCAGAAGATGTTTATATAAACTGGCAAAAAGAGAAACCTCTTGAAAGAACAGTAGTATTAATCAGACCCACCGTAGTTTTTGGAGAGGGAAATAGAGGCAATGTTTATAATCTTTTTAATTTCATAATGAATGGAAAGTTTATGATGATTGGTGATGGGAAAAATATAAAATCAATTGCATATGTAGAAAATATCTCTAAATTCATAAGAAGTTGCGTAGATGAAAAACCAGGAGTTCATATTTATAATTATGTAGACAAGCCTGATTTAACAATGAGAGAGCTGGTTAGTACTGTTAACGAACTCAAAAGGAAAAGAAGTAAAATAAGAAACATACCATACTTTATGGCTTATAGTATTGGTTGTTTTTTTGATTTTTTATCTTATATATTGCCAATCAAACCAACCATTACGTCAATTCGTATTAAAAAATTTTGTGCCAATTCACAATTTAATACTTCAATTGATAACAATAAATTTAGAAGAGATTACTCTCTAAAAGAAGGTATTGAAAAAACGATACGCTATGATTTTAAAGATAAATGCATCAATTAACTTTAAATTTAATTATATTTATTACTGTAAAGATAAAAATATTCACTATGATAGTTAGAAAGATTAGTATTATCAGGACTTTCACTTTATTATCGACCGACACAGATCTCGCATCAACATTGAGGTCATAGAATACTTTATTTTCAAGAAAGAACTTGCGTTTATCGTAATCCTCGATACTGAAAAGAATATTACTCTGTTTTAAATCAATAGAAAACTTATTGGATAGAACTATAACTTTATGATTAAGTGATTGTTGTAGTGATTGTACATAATCTTCCTGTAATTGTTTAATTTTAGTAGAATATTTTATAGTAGTTCTACTTATATAATCGATTTGACCATTTGATTCATATTTTTTATATGACGAGGATAATGGCATAAATGTATTAATATTATCAAAATTAATAATATCTACTCTTTCATTTGTAGGTGCAATATTTATGTATGACACATATAGTTCATATTGCTTATTAGGATATATTAAAAAAAAGACAAGTATTAAAATAATATTCGACAATATAATTTTTACATCTAATAGAAAGGTAAAAAAATTTCTTAGATTGATTTCTGTCATGTGATTATTATATTACATTAATATATCTCTCTGTTCATTATCAAATGATTAATTAACTTAATATTGATATTTCACCTAATAAGGCTTATATTACAAAGAATATGAAAAGTGATATAGAAATAGCTCAGTCCTGTAAATTAGAAGAAATAACAAAAATCGCTGATAAATTAAATATTCCCCATGATCATATCGAACCTTATGGACACTATAAGGCAAAAATCTCACTTAATTACCTGGATACGATAAACAATAAAGATGACGGGCATCTGATTCTTGTAACTGCGATTAGTCCTACACCAGCAGGTGAGGGAAAAACCACAACTTCAGTTGGACTTGGCGACGCCCTTAATAAAATAGGTAAAAATGCTCTAGTCACTATAAGAGAACCGTCACTTGGTCCAGTTTTTGGGATGAAAGGTGGCGCTGCTGGGGGTGGTATGTCACAAGTTGTCCCTATGGAAGATATTAATCTTCATTTTACTGGCGATTTTAATGCGATCCAGTTAGCAAATAACCTACTAGCAGCAATGCTTGATAATCATATTCATCATGGAAATAAACTAAATATAGATGTAAGAAGGGTTGCTTGGAAAAGAGTTTTAGATATGAATGACAGGGCACTTAGAAAAACAGTTTGTTCATTGGGTGCTATTGGTAATGGGTATCCACGTGAAGATGGTTTTGATATTGTAGTTGCATCCGAAATTATGGCTATATTTTGCCTTTCAACATCCATTAGCGATCTTAAAACGCGATTAGGTAAAATAGTTGTAGCTTACACAAGAGACAAAAAGCCAATACTAGCCAGTGATATTAATGCGCATGGCGCTATGACTGTATTATTGAAAGATGCAATGAAACCAAATCTTGTTCAAACATTAGAAAATAACCCGGCAATGATACATGGCGGCCCTTTTGCAAATATTGCTCATGGGTGTAATTCTGTAATTGCAACCAAAGCCTCACTTAAACTTGCTGATTATGTGGTTACAGAGGCTGGTTTTGGGGCGGATCTGGGTGCAGAAAAATTTCTTGATATTAAGTGTAGAAAAGCAGGACTTAAGCCATCAGTAGTTGTATTGGTTGCCACTATTCGTGCTTTGAAATATCATGGGGGCTGTTCTTTGGAAGATTTGAATAAAGAGAGTACAGATTATCTAGCTAAAGGCTTGAGCAATTTAGAGAGACACGTTCATAACTTGAAGGTAAACTTTGGTCTTCCTGTTGTGGTAGGCATTAATGGCTTCACTTTTGATACTGATAATGAAAAAGATCTATTAAAAGCAAAATCTGCTGAACTAAATGTACCAATAATCTCATCAACTCACTGGGCTGATGGTGGAGCAGGGGCCGAAGAACTCGCTAAAACTGTAGTAAAAGAAATAGAAACATCAGAAAATAATTTTAAATTCATTTATCCTGATGAAATGCCACTATGGGATAAAATGGAGACAATAGCGAAAAAAATCTATGGTGCGTCATCTATTAGCGCGCCTGCAAATATAAAAAAGCAAATTGATGATTTGCAAAATAATGGATATGGTAGTTTCCCTGTATGCGTAGCAAAAACCCAATACTCATTCTCTACAGATCCAACTCTTCGAGGTGCACCATCTGATCATGTCATTCCAATAAGAGAAGTACGTCTTTCTGCAGGAGCAGAGTTTATAGTCATGGTATGTGGAGATATTATGACAATGCCTGGTTTACCAAAAATTCCTGCAGCTGAGAGAATTGATATTGATGATGATGGAAATATTATCGGTCTTTTCTGAGATCAAAGCTAACTTCATTTGGAATATAGACTAAGTGAGCATATTAGTCTTCGGGGGTTCTGGATTCATAGGATCTAGGTTTATACGAAGATGGAGTCAACACTCTTCGACTGAAATTATAAACATTGATAAGCTAACATATGCTTCAGATCAATCTAATTTAGAATTTATAAACAATAATGCAAAATATTTTTTTTACGAAGAGGATATTAATAACAAAAACAGCATTAGAGAAATAATCAACAAGCATAAACCAAATATATTTGTTAACTTTGCTGCAGAAACACATGTTGATAATTCAATAGAATCATCTTACGAGTTCATTAAAACAAATGTATTGGGTGTCCAAACATTATTAGATCTATTCAGGGAATATTATAATCGCTATCAAAATGACTCAAATATTCAATTCGTTCAAATATCCACGGACGAAGTTTATGGAGATTTACAAGATAATGACAGTCCTTTTACAGAAAATACAAATTATTCACCTAAAAATCCATATTCTGCCAGCAAAGCCGCTGGTGATCATTTAGTTTTTTCTTATATAAATACACATAGTCTCCCACTAATAGTAACAAACTGTTCCAATAACTATGGCCCCAACCAGCATCGAGAAAAGCTTATTCCTAAAGTCATATACAATGCACTTAACAATAAAAGCATACCTGTTTATGGGAAAGGTAATAATATAAGAGATTGGATATACGTTGACGACCACTGCGATGCTCTTATAGAAATTATTGAATCTAATACTCAATATTCTCATTTTAATATAGGTGGTGAAAATGAGCTAAAGAATCTAGATCTCATAAATCAAATATGCGATATTTTGTCGAAAAAATTAAATAACACATTAGATTATAAAAAATTAATTAAATATGTTGATGATAGACCTGGGCATGATTATCGATATGCTATTGATAACTCTTTTATTATTGAAAATATAGATTGGAAACCATCAAAATCCTTTTTGGATGGTATTTCTGATACTATTGATTTTTACTTAAATAAGTATAAAACCTAGAATGTCTGTAAAAATCGTACTTCTTGGATCAAAAGGTATTGTTGGAAGTGAAATATTAACAGTATTAAAAGATAAGTATGAAGTTTATTCATTTAATCATAAAGAATTAGACATTACTGATAAAATCGGTATTAGCAATATTTTGGAAAAGATAAGACCCAAATATCTAATTAATGCTGCTGCGTATACACAAGTAAATAAAGCAGAAAAAAATAATGCATTATGTTACGAGATAAATTCAAATGCGGTTAAAAATATCGCATTTCTATGTAAAATAAATAATATTCATTTGATACATTTCTCTACTGATTATATTTATGATGGTGACAAAAAATTACCATATGTTGAGAGTGATCTTGCAAATCCGTTAAATATTTATGGTGATAGCAAGAATAGGGGAGATCAATATATTATAAGTAGTAAATGTAATTATACAATTTTTAGAACATCATGGGTTTATGGCTCTAAAGGACATAACTTTGTGAAAAGCATTTTAAAAAATGCAACTATACAAGGAGAATTAAAAGTAGTGTCTGATCAATATGGAACTCCTACATCGTCTTATCTAATTGCAGAAGTAATAAATATTTTCTTACTTAATGCTATAGAGCATAAAAATAATATAAATGAGAATCAAGTATTTAATCTCTGTTCGTCAGGATTTACAACATGGTATAATTTTGCTACTAAAATAATTCAAGAAGCTACTAAAATTAATTCAAAATATAATGTTAAAGTTATACCAACTACATCTAGTAATTATAACTCAACAGCAAAAAGACCGTCGTATACTGTTTTATCTAACCAGAAGATTTGCTCATGTTTTGACATTGATATTGAAAACTGGGAGTATTATCTAATACATTTTTTGAGGCTCTATATAAAATAATTTGTTATGAAAAAATCTAAAATTATATTCGATAATGTGCATGTGTTCTCGCCTGATATGTTTAAAGATGAAAGAGGTTATTTCTTTGAATCCTATAATGCTAACGTTTTTAATAATCTATTAAGTTCAGATATTTCCTTTGTACAAGATAACCATTCTTTTATAAAAAAATACGTCTTAAGAGGATTGCATTTCCAAAGTAACCCTTATGAACAAGATAAATTAGTTAGGGTTGTTAAGGGAGAGATCTTTGATGTGGTAGTCGATATAAGACAGGAATCTAAAACTTTTGGCTCTTGGCATGGTGAAGTGCTATCTTCGGATAATAATTTACATATATGGATACCAAAAGGTTTCGCGCATGGCTTTATCGCAACGAGTGATGAAGCGACAGTTTTATATAAAACAACTGAATATTACCATCCTGAATGCGAGAAAACTATTAAATATGATGATCCTGATTTAGATATAAAATGGCCTCTTGAGGTAAAAACTGTATCTGCTAAAGACTCGGATGGCATTCCTTTCAAAGATTTATATCTAAGATAAATCGAATGGACATTTTTTCAGATCTATCAATTATATTATCTACTCTAGATAATAAATTCTTAAATATTGTATTACTGTCTTTATATGTCTCAGTATTTGCAACTATCGTATCTTCAATAATTTCAATATATACAGCATCAATGCTAGTAATAAATAATTTTTGTGGTAAGAATTATGTTTTACTTATTGTGAATTCTCTCATGAGTCTACCACCCGTAGTTGTTGGGCTGATACTGTATATCATTTTTTCTTTTTCTGGTATTCTCGGTTTTTTAGAGATTTTATATACACCCACAATAATGATTGTGGCTCAGTTTATTATTGTTACACCTATAATAATATCTTTATCATATAAATCTTTACAAAATCGATATAGTGAATTGAGTGAATACTTAAAGTCTATCAATGCATCCAGTCATAAAACGGCACATACTATCGTTCAAGAGTGTAGATATGATTTACTCATAATCATAATGACAGGTTTAGGTAGAGCATTATCAGAAGTCGGTGCGGTAATTATAGTTGGTGGAAATATAGCGAATATGACAAGAGTAATGACAACAAGTATTGTTCTTGAAACATCACGCGGAGATCTTGCGCTTGCATTAAGCCTTGGTGTTATGCTCATTATTTTGGCGATCATAATTAATATGATGATTTTTATTATAAAGAGAAAATACTTATGAATAACATAATATCTTTAAGAAATATTTCTTATGTTATAAATAAAAAAATTATTATTGATGATATAAGCTTAGATATTTATAGAAATGAAATTATAGCTCTGAGAGGTTCTAATGGTGCTGGAAAGACTACATTATTAAAATTAATGTATGGATTAATGAAGCCAACATCTGGACTTATAACTAAAAATTATAAAAATGATATATGCACAAGCTTTATTTTTCAAAATCCAAACTTTCTAAAAGCGACTGTATATGAAAATCTTACTCATGCCTTATACTGTAAAAATATTCCAAAAGCAGATCGAAAGAATAAAGCGGTCAACCTATTAAAGAAATACTCCCTAGAATACCTATCTGATAAATACATACATCACCTCTCGGGAGGTGAATTACAACTAGTTTCTCTTTTGAGATCCTTAGTTATAGAGCCAAAAATTATCTTCTATGATGAACCAACAAACAATTTAGATTCATATAATACAAATCTTATCTTTACTATTATTAAAGATTACATTAATAGTAATATTCAATTAATCCTTGTTTCACATGATGTCAGTTTTCTAGATAATTTAAAATGTACCAATATCATGCTAAAAGATGGGAGGTTAGTTGATGTATAGATATTTACTTTTGTTTTATTCCCTTATCTCTTCTACATACTTAAACGCAGATAACATAGTTATACAGTCTACTACATCAACTAGAGATTCCGGGCTATATGAATATTTATTACCCAATTATCCAAATTATGATTTTCTTAACATAAAAGTCGTCGCGGTCGGAACTGGACAGGCTATTATTAATGCTAAAAATTGCGATGGAGATCTGTTAATTGTTCATGATAAAAAAAGAGAAATAAAATTTATGAAAGATGGATATGGAATTAAACGACATAAGCTAATGTATAATGATTATGTGATCGTGGGACCATCTCGAGACCCTGCGAACATAACTTCTATTGAAAAACCATCAGATGTTTTTTTAGCTATTGCGAGTACTAAGTCAAAATTTATATCTAGATCTGATTCTAGCGGAACGCACTTTGCTGAAAAATCTATATGGAATAATGCTGATTTTGACCCAACTAAAAGTAGCGGGGTGTGGTACTTTGAAACAGGTCAAGGCATGGGGCCTTCCTTGAACATAGCCATAGCAAAAAATGCATATATTTTTACTGATAGATCGTCTTGGATTAAATATAAAAATAAATCTAATCATCGCATTTTGTATGAAAATAAAAATGAACTTAAGAATGAATATGGTTTAATATTAGTTAACCGTAATCGATGCGGTTCGATCAATAATAAAGTTCCATCTGTTTTATTTGACTGGCTAAGCTCAGATAATGCAAAACAACTAATCAATAGTTATAAAATTAATGATCAACAAGTTTTCTTTGTAGACTAATTACATAATATATATTATACGAACGTATATATATCTAGAATAATACAGCCAGATAACCTATTCTACTGTTTATAGATAAGGATATCGTGAAAATGACAAATATACATGTTGTTCTAGGAAACCAGTTATTTCCAATAGAATATATCAAAAAAATTGATACTAAATATGTCTTCATGCGTGAAGATATGGGTTTGTGTACATATGAAAAACATCACAAACAGAAAATAGTATTGTTTTTGTCAGCCATGAGATCATACAGAGATGAATTGAGAAAGAATAAGATTATAGTTGTATATCAAGAATTATCAGAAAATACAGATACTTACAAAGATTCCTTGATCAAGTTAATTAAGGAAAATAATATCAAAAAACTTAGTTTCTGGGAAATTGAGGATAAATGGTTTAGAGAGGAATTATTGAGTATAGGAAAAAACGTAGATGAGATAAAAGAAGTACGTTCACCAATGTTTCTCACAGATAAAAACGAATTCGAGGAAATGTGCCCTCCTAGAAAAAGCCCGAGATATAAAATGACTGATTTTTACATTAATCAGAGAAAAAGGTTAAATGTATTAATAAAAGATGGTAAACCTATTGGCGGAAAATGGACGTTTGATAGTGAGAATAGGAAGAAAATACCTAAAAATATAGAGCCTCCGTCTTCGATAACATTTAAACGCACGAAGAATACTAAAGAGGTGGTGGATGTTGTAGATAAACAATTTCGAGGTCACTTTGGAGACTTAAAAAACTTTAATTACCCTACTACTCGCAAACAAGCATTAGATAATCTAGATCATTTTATCAATGACAAATTTGAGAAATTCGGAGATTATGAAGATTCTGTTGATCAAAGATCTCATCTTTGGTTCCATTCAAATCTAAGTTCATCATTAAATATTGGTTTAATAACGCCTCAAGAAATACTTAACAAAATCAATAGTTTAAAAAATATTCCTATTAATTCATATGAAGGCTTCATTAGACAGATAATAGGATGGCGA
>MDTG01200030.1_pt1 | contig 10955 bp, 9 predicted proteins | sample 811421 | NCBI WGS metagenome assembly MDTG01 (sample SAMN05326645, study PRJNA326480) | marine metagenome | isolation source: seawater | place: Pacific Ocean: South East | collected 2011 | reverse complement strand
GGCTCCTAATGGGGCCATTTTAATGCGCGTTTTATGAATGATATAGAAGAAAATATAATGAATAAATTAAATGATTTGCTTGTAGACGATTTGAAAGCTATAAATGTTAGCATATTCGGTAATAACGCTTCTAAAAATATTCAAATAATGATTGAGTCTGATGCGGGTGTGTCTATTGATAACTGCGCAGAAGTATCAAAATTAGCTAGGAACATAATTACAATAGAGAAATTTATAGAGGATGATTACAATATTGAAGTATCATCTCCAGGCATAAACAGGCCGCTGTATAATATGAATGACTTCATTAAATACCAAGGGGAAAAAGTATTCATAGAACTTAAGAAAAATATTAATAATCAGAGAAGATTTAAAGGGCAATACGAAGTTAAAGATAATGCAATTTGTATTAATCATAAAAAAGAAACAGTAGTTATAACATTCAATGATATAAAAAAAGCTAACTTAGTTAGGGAGATAAAAATATGAATAAAGAGATACTTTTAATAATTGATACAGTCTCTAATGAAAAAAATGTTGATCGCGAAATTATCATTGATGCAATGGAAAATGCTTTAGCATCTGCTGTAAAGAAAAAATATAAACTTGATAAAAAAACACAAGATGAAATAGATGTTGATGTCAGTATCAATCAAGATGATGGATCATACACCACTACAAGAAAATGGGAAGTCGTAGATGAAATGTTGGTTGATGATGAGTATGAGAAGAAAATGCTAATCGAATTTGCTAAAGAGAAAAATCCTGATATTAATGTTGGAGACTACATTACAGAAGAAATTGACTCAGTTGAATTTGGGAGAATAGTTGCTCAAACAGCAAAACAGAATATAGTTGCCAGCCTAAAGGCGGCAGAGAGGAACCGAATAGTAGATCTTTATTCTCCTAGGATCAGCGAACTATTATTTGGGATCGTAAGAAGAGTTGATAAAAATAATGTCTTTCTTGATCTCAACTCTAATGAAGGGAGCAGCCTATCTGACGAAGCTATGATTCTAAAAGAGAATCTTATACCTAGAGAAAACATTAAACCAGGCGATCGGATTAGAGGTTATTTAATGGATGTTCAATCAGAATTAAGAGGGCCTCAGTTATATATTTCTAGAAAGTGCCCAGAGTTTTTAATAGAACTTTTTAGATTAGAAGTGCCGGAAGTTGGTCAGGGCATTATTGAAATATTAGGAGCTGCAAGAGATCCAGGATTAAGAGCTAAGATAGCAGTCAAATCTAATGACCCAAAGCTTGATGCTATTGGAGCATGTGTTGGTATGAGAGGGTCAAGAGTACAATCAGTATCTAATGAGCTTGCAGGGGAAAGAATAGACATTATTCCTTGGGATGAAGATCCAGCAAAATTTGTTATTAATGCTATGTCTCCTGCTGAAGTCTTGTCGATAGTCGTTGATGAAACTAGTAAAACCATGGATATAGCTGTAGCAGAGGAGCAGCTTTCTCAGGCAATTGGAAGAGGTGGTCAAAATGTTAGGCTAGCAAGTGAATTAACGGGCTGGAATCTTAACGTAATGAGTAAGGATGATGCAGATGATAAAAACACTAAAGAAGAAGAAGAAACTGCGATTAAATTCCAAAATGAGCTTAATGTAGATAATGATATAGCTAAAATACTTGCCGAAGAGGGCTTTACAACAATTGATGAGATTGCATTATGTGAAATTGAAGAACTCGAGAATATAAGTGGCTTTGATGATGATCTTGTGAGTGAACTTAGAAAAAGAGCTATTGATGAACATGATAAAAAACAAAAAGAAATAGATGACAAGTCATCTTTGAAGAACTTAAATGAATTAACAGCCGATCATATAACATTACTGGAAAACAATGATATATTAACAATTAGTGATGTGGCAGATTTATCAATTGATGAATTACTTGATTATATCGAGATATCAAATGAAACTGCTGGAAAAATTATAATGAAGGCTCGCGAGAGCTGGTCTGTAGAGGAATAATGTCAGAGAAAGATAATATAAAACTCAAGACTGATACTTTATCTTCAAGGAAAAGTACTACTTCAGTTGGCGTACATGTCAAAAGAAAAAGAAAGATTATCACAAAGCCAGCAGTAAAAGCGCCAGTGAGAACAAATGATGTTTCTACTGAAAAGAAAGAATCAATAAATTCCTCTTTATTAAAAAATAAAGATAACGAAAAAAAAGCTAATGCTTCAGTTAAAGTAGCTGAGACACCAGCACAAGATATTAAATCTCCAAAAAAGCAAAAAATTGATAAAGATGAAAAAATTGAGAAAATGGAGAATAAAGAATTACATCTTAAATCACCTAAACAGAAAAAAGACAAAAATAAAAAGAATAAAAGTCATATTAAAGATATTGCTCCTACTCACAAATTTGAAAAGCCAACTGAACCTGTAAAAAGAGACGTAAAAATTAGCCAATCTATGACAGTGGCTGAGCTTGCTAATCAAATGGCCTTGAAAAATACAGACCTTATATCAAAAATGATGAGCTTAGGAGTAATGGCAACAGTAAACCAATCACTTGATCAAGATACGGCAATTCTCATAACAGAAGAAATAGGTCACAACCCAGTCATACAAAAAGATAAAGAAGATGAAATCACGCAACCAGAAAAAATTAAAATAACTGATGGTAAAGCTCGCGCTCCGATAGTAACAATCATGGGTCATGTTGATCATGGTAAAACTTCATTATTAGACTACATAAGAAAATCAAAGATTACCGAATCTGAATCAGGAGGTATTACTCAACATATTGGCGCTTACAGAGTTAAGACTAATAATGGTGAAATATCTTTTCTTGATACACCTGGACATGCTGCATTCACTAGCATGAGAGCTAGAGGAGCACAAGTAACTGATATAGTAATACTTGTTGTTTCTGCAGACGATGGGGTAATGCCTCAAACTGAAGAGGCTATCGAGCACGCTAAAGCGGCAGGGGTACCATTAATAGTTGCCATTAATAAAATTGATAAAGAAAATGCCGATCAAGAAAAAGTTAAAAATGATTTAGCAGCAAAGAATGTAATACCAGAGGAATGGGGTGGAGAAACGATATTTATACCTATTTCTGCACTTACTGGTGAGGGTGTAGACACTCTTTTAGATTCTGTTGTTCTGCAAGCTGAGATATTAGAACTTAAAGCTCACGATACAGGGCCAGCTACAGGCGTTGTAATTGAATCGTCATTAGACAAAGGTAAAGGGCCCGTCGCAACTGTATTGATTCAAAATGGGATATTAAATCTGAAGGATTTCGTTTTAGTAGGCCAAACATTTGGCAGAGTAAGAGCTCTTTTCAATGAATTTGGTAAACCTGTTAATACTGCAGGGCCAAGTACTCCTGTGGTAATTACAGGATTATCTGCTACTCCAAATGTAGGCGATCAATTAATATCAACAGATGATGAAAAAAAAGTTAAAGATATAGCATCTACAAGAGAGAAAAAGCAAAAAGAAATTGATATGCAAAGCAAACAAAAGAACTTCTCAATAGAATCATTTGGTGATGCGGTTAGCAGTAAAAAAATTACAAATTATCTTATAAAGACCGATGTTCAAGGTAGCTGCGAAGCTATTATAAGTAGCTTACAATCTATTGAAAATCCAGATGTTGGTCTAGAGATAATATATAGCGGCGTTGGGGGCATAACTGAGTCAGATATTAACTTAGCCTTAAGTGCAAACGCTCATGTAATAGGATTCAATGTAAGAGCAGATAGCAAAGCTAAAAAATTAATTGAGTCAAATGAAGTACCATTACAATACTTTAGTATAATCTACGATTTAATAGATGCTGTGAAATTTGATTTATCTGGCGAACTTGAACCAGAGGTTAAAGAGGAAATTATTGGTATAGCTACAGTAAAAGATGTGTTTCGTTCATCAAAGCTTGGCGCAATTGCAGGCTCTATAGTTTCAGAGGGAACCATTCAAAAAGACCAACCTATAAGAGTATTACGTGATAATACAGTAATTTATGAGGGAGAGTTAGAATCATTAAGAAGATTTAAAGAAGATGTGAAGGAAGTTAAAAGTGGAACAGAATGTGGTATTGGCGTTAAAGACTACAACGATATTAAGTCTGGAGATCAGATAGAAGTTTATAAGAGAACTGAAATCAAACGCTCTATTTAAGATGAGCAGAATGCATAAAATTGAAGACCTTCTTCATAAAGAAATCGCTAGCATAATTGTCAGTAGAATTGATAATCAGGATGTTAAAAATACTGTAACTATTACTGATATTAAGGTTAGCAAAGATATTCGAAGCGCTATTGTATATTTTACTACACTAAAAAGTGACTATAAAAAAATTGAAAAAACAATGAACTCACTTAAACCAACAATAAAATTCTATTTATCAAAGAATGTTCATCTTAAAAGAATTCCAGATTTGAAATTTATTTTTGATGATACGGTAATTAAAGGACAAAAAATTAATAAACTTCTCAACTCTCTAAAGTAAAATATTTGTGATAAACGGTATAATTTTACTTAATAAATACAAATTTGTGACCTCAAATAAGATTCTGACTCTTTTTAAAAGGAAATTAAATTTAAAAAAAGTAGGGTTACTAGGAATATTGGATCCGTTGGCTACTGGTATCCTTCCAATTATTATTGGCGAAGCTACAAAGTATATTACTTATATTGAAAATAATAAAAAAAGTTATATTGTTAAATGCAAGTTAGGTGTATTTAGTAAATGTGGAGATTTTGAATCTGAACCTATCGAATACAGTGATGAAAAATTAATTATAAATAATCTTCAAGAGAAAACAATCAAAGAAACTTTATCTAAATTTCTTGGCGAATACATGCAAGTTCCACCAATGTTCAGTAGCACAAAGCATAATGGAAAACCTTTATATACATACGCTCGTCAAAATATTGAAATTAAGCGTGAACCAAAAAAAAGAAATATTTATGAAATAAACTTTATATCACTTAAGTCAGATATTTTGGAATTTTCAGTCGTATGTTCCTCTGGTACATATATTAGAACTCTTGTCCAAGACATCGCTAAAGAATGGAACTTACATTCGTGTCTGTATGCTCTGCATAGATCACAAGTTGAGCCTTTTGAGAATTTTTCGAATGTTACCTTAGACCACTTAACTATTGGAAATCTTTATGAGTATGTAATTACAATACCTAATATGTTATCAAAATTACCAAAAATTTTATGTTCAGAAGAGGAAATTAATAAGCTCTACAATGGACTATCTATAGTAAAAAATGAGAACCGAACACTACAGTCGTTTCATAGAATTACAAGCAAAGATGATACTTTCCATGGTATCGGATTTTTTAAAGAAAATTGTTTATATCCTAAAAGATTGATGAAAAGATGATATTTAGTTTGTAATAGTGCAGGGACATGATAAAATCCACACGTTAAAGAAATAGAAAAGAAATAATGGCATTAAATAATGAATCAAAAGCTGAAATTATAAAGAAATTCAAACAGTCTGACGAGGATTGTGGTTCTAGTCCAGTCCAAATAGCTCTTCTTACAGAAAATATCAACAAACTTTCTGATCACTTTAATAAAAACAAAAAAGATAATCACTCAAGATTAGGACTTTTAAAGATGATCATGAAAAGAAGATCTCTAATGAGATACCTAAAAAGAACTGACATAAAAGCATATGAGAAGCTAATTAAAGAACTAGGATTAAGAAAATAATGCAAACAAAACAATTTAAATTAGGCGAACAAACAGTAAAAATCGATACAGGCCTTATAGCTAAGCAAGCAAATGCATCAGTAACTGTAGAAATAGATGGCACAGTCATTTTAGGAACATTGGTCGCATCAACTGAACCAAATACAAGAGATTTCTTTCCATTAACAGTAAACTATAATGAAAAATCATATGCTGCAGGTAAAATACCCGGAAGCTTTTTTAAACGCGAAGGAAGACCAAGTGAAAAGGAAACGCTAATCAGTCGATTAATTGATAGACCCTTAAGGCCATTATTTGCCTCTACATACAACCAAGAAGTTCAGATAGTCCTGACACTTGTGTCATATAATCCTGAAATTGATCCTGAGGTACCATCATTAATTGCTGCATCAACATGTGTGAAGCTTGCAGGCCTTCCATTTAATGGAACGCTAGGGGCGGTTAAAGTTGGATATGAAAATAATGAATATATCTTAAACCCGACAGCATCACAGCTTGAGTCATCTTTACTTGATTTAACTGTAGCTGGAACAAACAATGCCGTACTAATGGTTGAGTCAGAAGCAAAAGAGCTTAATGAAAAACAAATGTTAGATGCCGTAAATTTTGGGCACGATAAAATGCAAGATATTATAAAAGCGATTGATGAGCTAGTCGTTGAAGTAGGCGTAAATGTCATGGAAGCCGCACCAGCAGAGGATAATTCAGAATTATATAATTCTATAAAAACAAAATACGGCAATCAAATATCTGAAGCATATCAAATAACTATTAAACAGGATCGATATGAAAAACTTTCTGATTTAAAAGAAGACATAATGTCAAAAGAAGTGTCTGAAGAAGAGGATAACTCAGATAAAATATCCAAAGTGTTTAACGATTTAAAAAAAGATATTGTCAGAGAAAGAATTCTAAGTGGCGAAAAAAGAATCGATGGCAGAGACAGTTCAACAGTTAGACCCATATCTGTGCAAACAGGTGTATTACCAAGAACACATGGCTCTGCATTATTCACAAGAGGTGAAACTCAAGCATTGGTAGTAGCTACATTGGGTACAAATAAAGATGCTCAAATAATTGATTCATTAAATGGAAGAGTGGATGATCCATTCATCTTTCATTATAACTTCCCTCCATATTCTGTTGGAGAAATCGGAATGATCGGCTCACCAAAAAGAAGAGAAATTGGTCATGGTAAGCTTGCTAGAAGGGGTGTTCAAGCAGTAATGCCGTCTCTAGAGGATTTTCCTTATACAATAAGGGTAGTATCAGAAATTACTGAATCAAACGGCTCTAGTTCTATGGCCTCAGTTTGTGGTTCAAGCCTAGCAATGATGGATGCTGGTATTCCTTTGAAGGGACCCGTTGCAGGTATTGCAATGGGCTTAGTAAAAGATGGCGATAGACATGTAGTTCTTACCGATATCCTTGGTGATGAGGATCATTTGGGCGATATGGATTTTAAAGTTGCAGGTACTGAGTCCGGAATTAACGCGCTTCAGATGGACATAAAAATAGATGGTATAACATCAGACATTATGGAAACGGCTCTAAGCCAGGCAAAAGATGCAAGACTGCATATACTGTCTGAAATGAGCAAAGAGTTAAGTAAACCAAGAGAAGATGTCTCTGAGTTTGCACCTAGGTACACTACTATGAAAGTTGATACATCTAAGATAGCTGAAGTTATCGGTAAAGGTGGAGCTGTTATCAAATCAATAGTTGAGCAAACAGGCGCAGTAATTGACATAAATGATGATGGGGTCATTAAAATTGCCGCATCAGATCAATCAAAAAGTGATCATGCAAAGTCTATAATAGAAGAAATTACCGCAGGACCACAAGTTGATAAAATTTATGAAGGCAAAGTTGCAAAAATAATGGACTTCGGGGCTTTTGTTGCAATTACTCCAAACAAAGATGGCTTAGTCCATATTTCGCAAATTAGTGAAGATAGGGTCAAAGAAGTTAAGGATGTATTATCAGAAGGGGATATGGTTAAAGTAAAAGTTCTTGAAGTAGATAAACAAGGAAGAGTCAAATTAACAATGAAAGGAATAGATCAAAACTAGATCTAAAGATTTCAATCTATTTGAGTTTTTTCTAGCTTTTCGTGTCTTTCTTGTGCCTCAATAGATAATGTCGCTATCGGCCTTGCTTCTAACCTTTTGATTCCAATTGGCTCACCTGTATCTTCACAAAAACCATAAGACCCGTCGTCTATACGATGCAGAGCTTGATCAATTTTTGATATTAGCTTTCTTTCTCTATCACGAGTACGCAATTCTAGTCTGAATTCTTCCTCTTGTGTTGCAGCATCATTTGGATCTGATAGTTTAGACGAATCTTGTTTCATATGATCCATAGTTTTTTCAGCTTCTGACATAAGTAGTTTTTTCCATGAATAAAGAATATTTTTGAAATGATTAATTTGTTCTAATGACATGTAATCTTCCCCTTTTTTAGGTTTATAGGGTTTGAAGTCAAGATATTTTTCTAAATTAGATGTTGCCATACCGATAGATTATTTTGCTATTTGTTACTCATCATATCAAGTCTTTTTTACTCTTTTATCTTAGCTTTTATTAAGCCGTCACAAACTTGTATTTCGATATTAGATTGAGATGAAATATCAGTAATACTTTTTACAATTTTATTATTATTTCTGACAATTGCATAGCCTTTACGAAGTAATAGGTCAGGATTTATTTGTTTTATTTGCTGCTTCTTGAGATTAAGAGTTTCAATTTGTGAAATAAGCTTAGACTTCAATATCTTCTTTATTAATTTTTGAGCATTGCTTATATTAACACTATGATTATATAAACCTGATATCATATCCTTGTTTAATTTAGTTTGTCTTTTCTTATAATCTTGGATGATTTCTGCATTCAATCTCAGCTTATGATTGATTGCTTTATTTAATAAGGTACTATTTTTCACAATTTCATTTGAAATATTATTTATGATTCTAGTGGGCCTAGCTATTTTAAGAATTGTCAGAAAACTTTTTAACTTATTTTGTAATAAAGAAATCAGATTATTACATAATGAGGTAAGTGTAATTTCGATGTAATTTATATCTTGCTTAAGTACTTGGCAATCTGGAACTGACCTGACTGCAGCAGCCGTAGGTGTTTCTTGAGCAGAATCAGCTGCGTAATCTGCAAGAGTTATGTCAGGCTTGTGACCAATGCCTGTAATTATAGGAATCTTAGAGGCTGAAATCTCTCTTACTAAATCTTCATTATTAAATGCCATTAAATCCTGCAGTGAACCACCACCTCTGACAATTAAAATTACATCAGCAATATCGTCATAATTTATTCTTCTCAACTGACTAATTAATTTTCTTGGAGCCGTTTCGCCTTGAACTGTAGATGGATATACATAAAGATCACACAAAGGATATTTTTCATTTAATTTAGAACAGACATCTTTCAGAGCATGACTTTCATGAGCCGTTAAGATTCCTATTACTTCTGGATACGTTGGTAGTTCCTTTTTATTATCAAATATTCCCTCATCAGACAGCTTCTTTTTTAGTCTCTCTATTTCTTTTTTTATGAAACCATCCCCAAATTCTGATAATTCAATAATGCTAAGTTGAAATTGTCCAAACCCTGCATAGAAATCTACCTTAGCAGTAACTACAACCTCCATATGGAGATACTCAGATAAATCATGATTATTTGGTGAACCTTTCCAAAAAACACAGCTAACTGAGTGGTTTGTGCTCTTATCTCTCAGCTTAAAGTACTGGTGGCCTCTTGAAGATCTATAATCTGATATTTCACCTTTTACTGTAATAGGATATTGAAAAGCATATAACATTGCATCTCTAGCTTGTGTATTGAGCTCATAAACACTATATATTTTCATTTTTTAACTTTTCGTAAAAGAATAATCTATGTATAATATAGGATGGTAGCAACAGTTCAATCAAGAACAAAAGTTTTCTCAAGCGAAGCTCTTGCCTTTGATGATGTATTGCTTGTTCCATCCTATTCAGATATTTTACCTGTAGATGTTAATCTAACATCTTTTTTGACTCAATCCATAGAATTAAAAACTCCAATATTATCTGCAGCAATGGATACAGTAACAGAATCTAAAATGGCCATAACGCTTGCAAGTGAGGGAGGTATTGGAATCATACATAAAAATTTGTCTATAGAAGATCAGGCTAAACAAGTAAGATTTGTAAAAAAATACGAAAGCGGTGTTATAAATGACCCAATCACAGCAAATGCTAATTCAACAGTATCTGAAATTAACAAAATTACTGAACGATTTGGTATATCAGGTGTCCCAATACTTGATAAAAATCAACTAATCGGAATTGTTACAAATAGAGATCTTAGATTCGTAGAAGATCCTAATACTAAAGTTTCATCTATTATGACACCCAAAGATCGATTAATTACTGTCACAGAAAAATATAGCAAAAAGAAAGTTATAGATTTATTAAGAAGGAATAGAATTGAGAAGGTATTAATAGTTAACAGAAAACACCAATTGAAAGGAATGATTACTTTCAAAGATATACAAAAATCATCGACATATCCCAACGCATCAAAAGATTCAAGCGGTAGCTTGTTAGTAGGGGCTGCTGTTAGCACAAGCAAAGAATCAATAGATAGAATTGATGCATTAGTAAAAGAACACGTTGATGTGATTACTATTGATACTGCACACGGGCACTCTAAATCAGTAATTGATACTCTAAAGTACATTAAAAAGAAATATCCAGCCCAACAAGTCATTGTGGGTAATATTGCAACAGCGGAGGCTGCCGAGTGCTTAATAAAAAACGGTGCAGATGCAATAAAGGTTGGAATAGGACCAGGCTCTATTTGTACTACAAGAATAGTAGCAGGCGTTGGTGTACCTCAACTTTCAGCAATCTATAATTGCTCAAAAATATCAAATAAACATAAAGTACCTTTAATAGCAGATGGAGGAATACGTTATTCTGGGGATATTGCAAAAGCAATTGCCGCTGGTGCTGATTCTGTCATGTTAGGGGGCCTTCTTGCTGGTACAGATGAATCACCTGGAGAAGTAGAGATGTTCGAGGGTAGAACTTATAAATCTTATCGAGGCATGGGGTCGATAGGCGCTATGCAAAGTGGTTCAAAGGATAGATATTTCCAAGATCATCAAACTGAAAGTAAAAAACTCATACCAGAGGGCATAGAAGGTAGAGTTCCATACAAAGGAACTATGAAAACAATACTT
>MDTG01330583.1_pt1 | contig 10956 bp, 15 predicted proteins | sample 811421 | NCBI WGS metagenome assembly MDTG01 (sample SAMN05326645, study PRJNA326480) | marine metagenome | isolation source: seawater | place: Pacific Ocean: South East | collected 2011 | reverse complement strand
TTTACCCATAACTGCATAACACATGGAACGTCATATATAACACCATTGACATTAAATGAATTATCTGGTAAATCTTCTTCAAATTCAAGATGAAATTTTTTAGGAAAATGTTTTTTTAGACTATCTTTTTTAAAACTCCTTGGGAGTATAAATGATAATGTATCACAAAACTTACATGCCTTTTTGATAAATTTGATAGCATGTGTAGATTGCCTTCCAAATGGTGGGTTACCAATTACATGTATTTTATTAAAACTAGAAAATTGGTTAATATTTAATTCAAGGAAATCTTGTTTTATTATTGAATCATTATCGGGATAAATATCATAAAATTCACAAGAATTAGAAAGTTCATTAAGTTTATTTATAAAGGCACCATTACCAGCACTAGGTTCAATTATTAAATCAGACTCTTTATCTATAAAAATTTTAGAATTAATCTTATTACAGAATAAATCTACCATATTACTATTTGTGTAATATTTATCGAGAGTATTACGATTTAGTCCTGTTAACTGTTTGTCATCTTTTTTCAATATTTTGATTTTTATTTTCAAGTCATTGTTATCTACTTCTTTCTTAAAAATTTTAATCCTTATTATCTTATATTTCATTATTTTAAGACTTCTATCATAATTAGATAAATTATCCATAAATATTATTTTTTTAGTTTTTAAATAAATCATCAAATTTTGATTTAAATATAAAATTTACATTATAGTATATTATGGAAAATTCAATACCTTCAAACGCATCTATTCCACCTAAAGTAGGTGAATATGGATATTTTTTAACAAAATATTTCGAAAACAGGAATAATGAAAGTGATAGAAACTTAATTTATTATCCAGTTAAAATAAAAAATCACAAAGATTTGATAGTTCCTTGCCATTATTCACTCAAAAATTATATAAATCATAAACCATTTGTTGTGTCATGGGGAGAAATAGTTAACAATGTTATAATAAATAATGAAGTTGAAGGTAACAATTATAATGATTTTAATTACAGATAATATAATTGGTCTCAGAAAACTAATATATAAGTATATTATATATGAGTATGCAGTGCGTAACAGGTAGTTGTGATATTTCACATAAAACAGTAAAGGAACTATTAGGTCTTACAATGTTGGTATATGAGTATGGTAATTCATTCAAGCTAGAAAGTAATGAAACAGTTGAAGCATTTTTAGAAAAATGCCAAACACATGAAGTAGAATTAAATGAGACATGTATGTCAGTTTTAAAGGATTTTGGTGAAAGTTCTCCTATGGGAACAGTAGAAATGTTTGTTAGTGATCCAGATACTGATATTCAGGTAGGTATTACTAAAAGTGATACTAATAAAAGAATAAGCGTAATATTTAGAGGAAGTGAATCTAAATCTGATTGGTATTATGATCTCATGATAGCAAAAAAATCTATAGGAAATGATGTATGTGTTCATACTGGATTTTATCATCAATTACACACAAATGGAGTATTTGAATCAATTGTAAAAAAAGTTAACGAACTTACAGCCAATAATCCTGATTATGAGGTATTTGTAACTGGACATAGTTTAGGAGCAGCCTTATCTACGTTATTTGGTTATGAATATGGTATAACAACAGATAAGAAAGTATGTGTCGTATCATTTGCCAGTCCTAGAGTAGGAAACTTTAAATTTAAACAAGAATTTGAGGCAAGACCTAATCTTTGTCACTATAGAGTTTCAAATAATAGGGATATAATTACAGCCACTCCTATGTATAGATATCATCATTGTGGTAAAAACATATGTCTTTATGAAAATAGTATGGAAATAAAAGAATGTGAGCAAATAAGCTGGTGGAGATATACTCTCTTTTACTGCTGGAGTGTAGCAGACCATGGTGTTAAATTATACTATGATAGATTAGTAAAAAATCTTTGGTAAATATTTATAAAATATCTTTTATAATTATTTAGTATACTCTTTTAGCGAGAGGAACAGGTTCTACATCATTATCTAATACTTCTCTTATAACTTGTCTTGTTGATATATCAGTTGTATTTCCATTTATTCTTGCGATTGTATGAAAAAGCCAGTTTTCATCGTCTCTTTCTGGATAGTCTTCATGTGAATGAGCTCCCCTACTTTCTTTTCTAAAATTGGCACTATGCATAGTTACGAGTGAATTATCTAGTAAATTTTTAAGTTCTAATAATTCTATAAATTCAGTGTTAAATATATCTGTTTTATCATCAATATAGACTCTATCAAAATTTTTATGTAGTTCAATAAGCTTTTCTGCGCCCTCATTTAATAACTTATCATTTCTGAATACTCCAGCATGCTTCTGCATAACTTTCTGCATTTCTAATCTTAAATCAGCAACAGATAAATCACCTGTTTTATGTAAATAATGTCTTGTTTTATCGATATCTATGTTCATTTCAGTTTTATCACATGCCTCTATTGATTCACCTGGTTTATTAATTTCAGCTATATTTTCAGCGCATGCTTTTCCAAAAACAACTATATCAAGTAATGAGTTAGCTCCTAGTCTATTAGCACCATGAACAGAACTACATGCTGCTTCACCTGCCGCCCATAATCCATTCACTATTTTATTTTCATCATTATATTCAGGATTTATAACTTGTCCTTTCCAATTTGTAGGAATACCTCCCATATTATAATGAACTGTTGGAATAACTGGAACAGGTTCTCTCGTTACATCAATTCCTGTAAAAATTTTGGCGGTTTCAGAAATACCAGGTAATCTTTCAGCTAATAAATCCGGAGGTAAATGTGACAGTTGTAGTAGTATATGGTCTTTATTTTGACCCACACCTCTACCTTCATTAATTTCAATAGTCATTGATCTTGAAACTACATCTCTACTTGCTAAGTCTTTAGCACTAGGCGCATATCTCTCCATAAATCTTTCACCTTCACTATTAATAAGATATCCTCCTTCACCTCTACATCCTTCAGTTAATAATACTCCAGCTCCATATATTCCTGTTGGATGAAACTGGATAAATTCAGCATCTTGTAGTGGCATATTTTTTCTCAGTATCATAGCATTTCCATCACCTGTGCATGTATGAGCACTTGTTGCTGAAAAATAAGCACGACCATAACCACCTGTAGCAAGTATAGTATTTTTGGCATTTATTTTTGTTATTTGACCATCTTCCATATTTGTTACTAGTGCTCCTACACATGCTGTATTATCTTCATTCATAAGTAATTCAAGAGCAAAATATTCTATAAAAAATTTAGCATCATATTTAAGTGAATTTCCATATAAGGTATGCAGCATAGCATGTCCTGTTCTGTCAGCAGCACAAGCAGTTCTATAGGCTTGTCCACCTTTACCATAATCTAAACTTTGTCCTCCAAATGCTCTTTGATAAATTTTGCCTTCATCTGTTCTTGAAAAGGGTAATCCATAGTCTTCTAATTCTAATACAACTTTGGGAGCTTCTCTACACATATAATTTATAGCATCTTGATCTCCTAACCAATCACTTCCTTTTACAGTGTCATAAAAATGCCATCTCCAGTCATCTTCAGTAATATTACCTAACGCAGCATTAATACCACCTTGAGCGGCAACTGTGTGAGATCTTGTAGGAAATAGTTTAGAAACACAGGCTACATTGTAACCTTTTTCTGCTAAACCCATAGTAGCTCTTAATCCAGCACCACCAGCTCCAATCACAAGAGCATCAAAACTAACCTCTTCAATAGGTTTTGAACTAAACATACGTTTATTTTTAATATTTGGTAAAATATTTCTTATGAGTTTATTGAATATCATTTATAAGATTTATTATAAAAAATATTTAAATGATTATTTATTTATAAATTCATTTATAAAATATGTTGATAATAAACTACTGCCTAAAAGAACAAATGAAGAACGCTTTACGGCACTATTGTTTAATAAACTTGGATATCTATCCCAAAGGAAATGTCTTACACCTCCATATGTATGATAAACTGTAGGAAATGTAATTGTATAATTAAGTAGTGTTTTATAGGGTTCGTTAAGTTTTTTATATTCTTCAACCGGATCATATCCTGCTAGAGATATCAAACCTGAACCTACAAAAATTCCTGTTAAACCTAATCCTGTTACTCTATTTGTAATAGATGTTATAGCAGTTATAGGAAATCGATATATTTGAACATGTGGTGATATTTTATGTTTCATATTAAATAATTATTTAAAAATAAAATAGTCTTAAGTGTTTATATGAATATATTATCGCCCGAAAAAAACATTAATTATTTAAAACATTATCATAGAAGTTCAAAGATAATGTTACCACTTGTTGGAGTATCAGCTCTATTGGAATATTTTAATAACGATACATTAATTTATAAAAACAATAGTAATGAAATGTCAGAAGAAGATTCAGGAGTTACAATGGCAGAGACTGATTATAAGGAATCAGTAAAGGTTGTAGAAAATAAATATAAGCATTTAAATAATTATGTTCATATGGCCAATGTTCTAAATATTGGCTATCATTCCTATCTTTCTACAAGTTGTATTATAACAGACTACGTTAAAAATGTAAAACTTGAAAAAATTTCTAGGGTAGTAAGTGCTAAATCACATGTTTTAGGAATCTTAGGTCTAGGATATTATTTATTTAATAGAACTAAATAAAATGCTTAAAATTATATTGTTCATATATTTTAAATTATGAATAATATTCCAAAAAGGTTAATGAGCACATTTAGAATTTATAGAAATTCAGGAGGTAAAACTCGTTTAGAGAATTTTACCATTAATAAAGGAGACTGTGGACCTATGGTTCTAGATGGATTAATTCATATAAAAAATAATATAGATAAAACACTAGGTTTCAGAAGATCATGTAGGGAAGGAATCTGTGGATCATGTGCAATGAATATAAATGGTAAAAATGGATTAGCATGTTTGACACCTATTACTGAAAAGGTTCAACTATATCCCCTACCTCATATGCCTATTGTAAAAGACTTAATACCTGATATGAAAAATTTTTACAAGCAATATGCGGAAATTAAACCTTGGCTTCAATCTAACAAAAAATCTTCAGATATTGAAAATTTACAAACAATTGAGGATAGAAAAAAATTAGACGGTATGTATGAATGTATATTGTGTGCGTGTTGTTCTACTTCTTGTCCAAGTTACTGGTGGAATTCAGACCAATATTTAGGACCAGCAGTTCTTATGCAAGCATATAGATGGATAGAAGATAGTAGAGATGATAATACTATTGAAAGAATGAAATATGTAGATGATGCGATGAAACTCTATAGATGTAAATCTATAATGAACTGTAGTAACACATGTCCTAAAGGACTTAATCCTGGAGGTAAGATTGGCGAATTGAAGAAAAAAATTGCTGATGAACTACATTAGTATAAAAATTTGATACCATAATTATTAAGTTTAAATTTTTCATTCTCGATTACGTAAAAGCGACTAAAATGTCTATTGCTAAAAATGGTGGTGCTGGAGATATTAAATTTTTAGGTAAAAAAGTTTATTACGATTGGTCTAGAAAATGTAGTCTGAGTTTTTTGGGTAATGAATTAGATTTGATGAATTGGGTTGTGGCGAATCTAAAGGTTGAATATAGAGATAATATAGAGATAATTAATGAAATTAGAGGCTACATGGTCGATTGGAAGCTTTATGACAATGGTTGGTTTATTGAATCCGATAGAAATTTACTACTTTTCTATTATTTAATACAAGTAGGTAGTATAAGTAGACCCCCTATTTTAAGATATTTTGAATAAACGAACATAAAAAAATTTGATTTATTGAGATTAATTTCCATAATAGAAACACATAGTCTAAAATGAATGGAGTAGCTCTAAACGGTTGCAATGAAGAAGTCCATCTCTTTGGAAAAAAGATCTATTATAATTGGGATAATCAAGTTCTAGATATTGAGACTTTAGGCGAAGAATTAGATAAAGTAGAATTTATTCAAAGTCGAATCAAAGAAGAGTTTAAAAATGATAAAGATAAGTTATATGAAACATTATCAAGTTTGGATGATTTTCAACTATATGATAATGCTTGGATTGTATTAACTTCTAATAATCCAGAGTTGTTTAGATATTTATGTCAAATTACCTATAAAAAACCAAATATGCTAAATTATTTTGACAGATACTGGAAATAAATGAACATAAATTTTTATTTAAAAATAATCTACTATTAATAATATATAATGGAAGAGACGAGACCTCCAATAAAAGGCGAATATTGTTATTATGATAAAATGTATCAAGCATTTAAGAGATTAAAAATAGAAAATAATGTATATTATAATGCTATAGACAAAAATGACAAAACTATTCTTTGCCAATATTCAATGCCTATTCAAAAAAAAGGTTCTAAAGGAATTATAAAAGAAGTTACGGCAGGACCATTTATCGATAAAACTCATGAAATTTTAGATGTTATATTTTAAAAATTTAAAATTTGATTAATTTTGAATTTTTTGTTATAGATTATCCATAATCATGAGTCGAAATTTCCACATACCTATAGGAGCTTCAATGCCCGCAATTACGGGTGAATATGCCTATTATGTTCCATCACTTATGGGAACAAATGGAATGATCCACTACTGGAACGTATCAACTCCTGGTAAAGATAGCACCTATTGTCATTTTTCCCATTCATCACCATATTTGAATATAAATGGAACTAAAATGATAGGTAGAATTATAAATGTTAGAAGGCAATTGGCTTCATATTAATCTTCATATCTTATATCACTATCTAATGCTGCTTCTAGACTATGACATAAGAGAGGATCACAACTAAAAATATCTAAATTATATTTTTTTAAAACATAGGTAATATATTGGTCAAGAGGTCCATTCCATATAGGATTTTCTAACTCTTTAACTAATATAGTCGCTAAATCTCTGTGTAAAATATAGGCATGTGCGGTTCTGTCACATGTTTCACCCTCCCAGGATTTATTATAGTCAAACTTAGATATGTTATTATTTATTGGAATAGATTGTCTAGATTTGAAACAAGGAGTAAATCTACCTCCAATATATAATATAGTCTTTATATCATCTAGAGACTGTATACATTTTTCTAATTTTTGATTAAAATTATCACAAAAAATAGCATCATCTTCGAATATCATATAATAAGATTCATCGCTTTTTAATAATTGTTGCCAGAGTAGATAGTGGCTCGCAAAACAGCCATATTCTCCTGAATTCAATTCAATCATATTATTTTTTATATATTTATATGTTGAATTTTCTCTATTATTTTTACCATCAATAGCACTAAATCTGTTTAGATCTAATTTAAGAGGACATATTTTTAAAAAATCTTCATTTCTATCACCTCTTCTATCTAGATTTATATAAAATACTTTCATTGTTATATCATACTATTATATTTTTGTAAAAAATACTTAAAATTACAATGCGTATTCTCATTATATGAGAAAGGATAATGAATCACTTGAAGCTAAACGTTCCAAATCTTATACTAACTTAGAAGTTAATATTGATGCTTCAGAATTCAAGATAGAACATGAAAAGTGCTCCGATTATATGTACAGGTCAATACCTCTGGTATTTAAAAGTTTATATTTAAAGCTAGAGGATCATCTATTATTAGGTGGAGAACACGATAAAAAAATATCTCCTGGATTTTTGACACCACAATCTATTTCAAATATCAATTTAACATCTGAAGAAAAAAAAGAGATAGTATTATCAGACCCTAAGTTTGGGATGTTTAGTTTATTTAAATATCATTTTAATAAAGGTTATCTAAATAATGAGTTAAAAAAAACTAATAAAGTATATTGTTCTCATATATTTTCTCTAGTATTTGCTCTTCCACTATTAATTTTTATAAGTCAATGGTTTTTATATGGAGCATTATTAAGTCACGAAATAAAAAAATTTAATGGTAATTTTTGTCCTAATGATGCATCACTAGAGAATAAATTAATTATGGCAGGGACAGGACTACTATATTTTGTTCGAAGTTTCTTTATATGGGATAATTTAACAACAAGAATAGGTTTAATCAAAACTAATAGAGTAAATAGTATAAGTGCTATGTTGGATACATTCCAAGAGTTTTTATTTAATATCATTGTTTATGGTGCTAATATATGGATAATATTTGTAGAAGATGATATTCAAAATATGATACTTAATTCTCTAGCTATGGAATTCTTAATGCAGTTAGATAACGAATTTGAAGAATTATACTTTAGACATTTACCAGGTTCAGCAGAAGATATATATGATAATATATATGTTACTTATAGAGAAAATAAGGAATTGGTAAAAAATAGATATAAATACAATATATGTTTTAGAGCAATAAGTAATATTATATACATTCCATACAAAATTTTAGTTTTAATTATATTTATATTCCCCGCAATCTGCTTTTTTATGACAATAGCAGGTTCTATTTGTAAGTAATTTTTATAAATTACAAAAATTATTTACTCTACCCAGCCAATAACTCCACATGCAATTCTTTTACCAGCATTACCTGTTTTACTGCTTTCTTCATATACTACTGGATCAACTATAATATATTCATTATGTGAATTTACGTCAATACCTCCTAAACCTAAGTCATCTTCACCTTCATGTATAACAACACTTCTTCCAACAATATTACGCTTACCTCTTAACCTTATTATTTTATCAGTAAAAGTATAATTAGCAGTTCCATCAGAATCTACTAGTATATTTCCAAGATCACCCACATGTCTATCATTAACATTATCTGATAAATCACCATGTAGTGCATTATAGGGGTTAAAATGAGAGCATAGTGAACTACAACCTTTTCTTAGATCACCTGTTTGATGTATATGAAAACCATGAAGTCCTGGTGATAATCCTTTAACATTAACTGTTATTTCTACACTTCCCCCTGTTAATTCATTAAATTCTACGTGACCTGATATACCAGGTTTATTATTTGTTAATACACACACTGCTTTTTTCATATTATTATTAATATATATGTTAATTTTATATATTAATTATACTATAATTTAAATTGATTAAGATAAGAAATTATATCTAACTTATCCTTTTCTTTTTTAAAGCCTGGAAAAGCCATATTTGTTCCCTTAATGAATTTTTTAGGATTAGTTAAATATTTAAACATATTATCATTATTCCATACTACACCTGATTCTTTGTTAGCTTTTGTGTATCTAAATCCATCTACTTCTCCAGATTTACGATTCATAACATTAAATAAGTTTGGTCCTTGTTTATTGGGGGCACCTTGATTTATTGTGTGACATGATGAGCATTTTGACTTGAAGATCTTAGCACCTCGTGCAGTATCTCCTCTACTAAAATCTACCATTACAAATATATATTAAATTAGAGAAATATTTTAATATACGATTTTAATCTTAATTATTCTAATATTTTATTAATTACCATATCAGATGTTTCAAGAGCTCCTTCTATCCACGATTGATGTGAAGAATATGCTTCTCCAACAATGTATAATTCTTTTGATTTGAATGGTTTTCTTATGTCTTCTATTACTTTTTCAGAATTACTACCTGGAGTAAAAAAGTGACCACCACTTCCCCAATAGTGAACTCTTGTTATTGCTGGTCTCATAGGTATATGTCTATCAGGAAATATCTCTTTAAGATGATTGTATAGTTGTCTACCTATATCTCCATTTTTGAAACTTGCATACCAGAAATCAGCATAAATATCATCTGTATAAGATATCATTATTAAGCCTATTTTTTTATTAATTGGAATAATATAGCCTATTTTATTATCAGTTGTTACTTTTGATAAATCATCAAACCATACTTTCCCTGTGTTAGGATCTTTATTGTATAGAGCGTATATACGGCAAAAAGATACAGGTGTCACAGAATCAATCATTTTTCTCATTCTAAGAGATTGTAATTGAGGTTGAATCTCAATCTGATTTTTAGGTAATGCTAAAATTAATTTATCACAAATAAAATCTATAACTTCTTTTGTCTTTTTATTTGTAGCACTTACAATAAATTTACCATCTATATTATCGTATCCATTGTAAAACATTTTTTTTATTATTGTAACATTTTCATTAAGACTATCAATCATACCATCTATAATTTTATCTATACCTCCTTTCATACCCATAAATTGATTGTCAGGATTCATATCATTTTTAAATGCTCTTAACGCATCATATGCTGAATATACCCAAAATTCACCTTTATAGCCAAATTTATTTACTAAACTATTTACAACATCCTCGCCATATAGTTCTAGTAAGTATTCATCTAATGTATGATTTCTTAAATAACTTTCAGATTTTGATTTAGATTTTTCCATAAAATCTTTAATGTAAAATTTTAAATCTAGATCTTTAATTTCAGTATCAACAGGTATAAATGTTTTTTTATTTCCTAATTTTACAAGATTTTTTTCTAATCCTAATTCTTTGATAAGATTCATAACTCTCAGGTGATTGGTTGGTAATCTTCCCGCACCACATTCGTATCTAAATTTATTTCCTTTATATGTTAATGTGTTAGTATGTATTCTTCCGCCTATGTATCCATTTTTTTCAATAAGTAGTATCCTAAAATTGTCCTGTAATCTATAAGCGGTGTAAAGTCCTGCTACTCCACCACCAACAATTATAATATCATAATTGTAGTAATCCATTTAATATAAATAAAGATTTGTTATTTATAATAAATTCCTAATAATTAATTTATTGTCTGTTGTTTCTGGATCTTCTTTGTCTTTGTTGTCTTTGTCTTCTTCTTTGTTGTTGTTGTTGTCTTTGTCTTTCTTGTTCCCATTCTTGTTCCCATTGTTCTTGTTCTTGTTGTTGTTGTTGTTGTTGTTGTTGTTGTTGTCTTCTTCCTCCTTTCATGGATCTTCTTCCTCTTTTACCTTTGAAGTTTTTGGAGT
>MDTG01097744.1_pt1 | contig 10956 bp, 9 predicted proteins | sample 811421 | NCBI WGS metagenome assembly MDTG01 (sample SAMN05326645, study PRJNA326480) | marine metagenome | isolation source: seawater | place: Pacific Ocean: South East | collected 2011 | reverse complement strand
ACCTGAGTCTTTTAAATCAGGCAAAACTAACATTGTCTATAGCCTTGGGAAGAAATTTATGATTGTAATTTGCAAAAAAGAAAAAGCACCCGTTTTTTCTTTGGTTTCTTTACACAAAACAGCCAATTAGGATTCAAAAGAAAATGAGGGTAGGTAATCTATTCAGAGTACTTTTCTCGAATAAGAATCTTAATTAATTCTCTTTTCAATACTAAATCTGTTACTCCAGAAAAATCAATCCCTGAATCAGAAATTTGAGTTTTCAAGTCTATATCAGGAATGTCAATTCGGTGCATAAATTGAAAAAACAAATTCGTATTTGTATCAAAAACTTGTTCTAAAAATCGTTGAACAAGCAATGGTAAAAGTTCAGTTTTATCGAAAGATATAAGTTTCAACTGAGCATCAAAATCATCGTTGTTCAAGTCTTTGGATAACTGACTCTTCAATTGATCAAAATAATACTTTTGGTTAAGGTATAGAGACTTATCTTTAGGTTCAAGAAAAGTCATTACGAAGACCTTCTCATTAAATCTTCGGCAAACCTAATAATTTTATTTTTTGCATCTTCTAAGGATTCAATTTGATGCAACCTATCGATAGCTTTTGCATAATATTCATTCATCAAATCAAATGCAAGAGCATCAATATTTAACTTTTTATAGAGTGCTTTTACTGATTCCACTTTTTCCTCGGGATCAAAAACCTTTGTTGAAATTATATCTTGCAACTCTCCAGTAGAATCCATTTCTAAAGCCTTTAACATCATAAAAGTTTTTTTGTTAGAGATAATATCTCCTCCGACTTGTTTGCCGAATTTTTTTGGGTCTCCAAAACAATCTAAATAATCATCTCGTAACTGAAAGGCTATTCCAAGATTAACTCCAAATTCATATATTAATTCCGATTCAAACTCTTTTGCATTAGCCACAAGTGCTCCTATTTGAAAAGCACCACCCACCAATACAGATGTTTTTAACCGAATCATATTTATATATTCCTCAATAGTTACATCTTGCCTAGTCTCAAAATTCATATCCATTTGCTGTCCTTCACAGACTTGAATGGCTGTTTGATTGAATACTTTTAAGATTGAAGAAAGATTTTCATATTTACCCTCTAGAAAATGATTGTAACCCTCAATCAATAGGGTGTCACCGGAAAGAATCGCAATATTATTATTCCACTTTTCATGTACTGTCTCTTTTCCCCGTCTTAAGGGTGCTTTATCCATAATATCATCATGGATTAATGTGAAATTATGAAATACCTCTATCGCTTTTGCGGCTGGAATCGCTTTTTTAATGTCTCCAGAAAACAATTGAGTTGATAAAAGTGTGGTTACAGGACGCAGTCGTTTCCCTCCGAGCTGAATCATATAGTTCATGGGTTCATACAACTCAGATGGATGTCCATTGTAGCTAATTTGCTCTATTTCATCTTGAACAAGAGTAATAATATCTTGATACTCCAAAATTGCCAAAGCTTTATATATTTAATTTAAATTGAGGGCTTGCTAGTAATTTTTTGATTCCTTCATCAATTGTTATTAAATCACGCCCAAGTAACTCTCTCATTTTTGTGTTATCTGGGCATCTTCTTGCCATATCTCCGTCTTTTAGAGGAGGCAAATGAACAATCTTAGAAGAAGAATTTGTGGCATCAATTATTTTTTGGGCTAAGTCGATAATTTGTATTTCATGCTCACCTCCAATGTTAATGACATCATTAATTATTTTTTCATCATACAAAGCTTTTAAACAGGCGTCAACATTATCATCACAAAAACAAAAAGTTCTAGTTTGAGAACCGTTACCGTATATGGTGATGTCTTCACCATTTAAAGCTTTATAAAGAAACTTAGACATTACAAAATCATCGCTTTGTTTAGGACCGTATGTATTGAAAAATCTAAATATTGTATACTGCAGTCCATACTCCTGTAGGTAGGACCTTAAAAAAGCCTCACCGATATTCTTCACTACAGCATATGGAACTTTTGAATTTAATGGTGTTGTTTGTTCATGTTGCGGTAGTTCAACAGGCTCTCCATAAACTTCAGACGAGGAAGAAAAAAACACACGCTTAACTCCAGTGCTTTTAGAAAGATTTAGTACATGCTTAAACCCCTCAATATCTCTCAACACTTTTACTGGATATTCTTGTGTTCTTTGAACACCCACTAAAGCAGCATAGTGAAAAACATAGTCAAATTTTTTTCCCAGCATTATTTCCGCTATATCACGATACTCATTTACATCAGCCTTAACAAAACGCCAATTATCCTTTGGGAAATGATGGGGTAATTTATCTTGACTTCCAGTAGACAAATCATCTACTATAACCACATAATTTTCCTTGTTGGCTATCAATTTTTCAGCCAATACACTTCCAATAAAACCAGCTCCACCAGTAATTAAAAACCTAGTCATTTTAAAATATTTTCCATATACAATCCATACCCACTCTTTTTTAAAGGCTGGGCCAACTCCGAGAGTTGCTCTTCATTAATAAATCCCATTCTAAAAGCAACTTCCTCAATACAACCAATCTTTAGTCCTTGACGTTCCTCAATCACCTGAACATATTGACCCGCTTGCATCAAGCTTGAAAAAGTGCCTGTATCCAACCATGCAGTTCCCCTATTCATTACACTTACCTTCAGCTTACCTCTTTTTAAATATTCTGCATTAACATCTGTGATTTCATACTCTCCACGAACAGATGGTTGGATATTTTTAGCAATTTCAACAACGTCATTATCGTAAAAATACAAACCCGGAACAGCATAATTTGACTTTGGCGACGCAGGTTTCTCTTCAATAGAAATTGCCTGCATATTTTCATCAAATTCAACCACTCCATATCTTTCCGGATCCGAAACATGATAGGCATATACCACTCCTCCATCTGGATGATTATTGGATTGCAATAAACTTGACATGCCAGAACCATAAAAAATATTATCTCCCAACACCAAAGCAACATCGTCTTGCCCTATAAAATCCTCACCTAAAACAAATGCTTGAGCTAAACCATTTGGTTCATGCTGAATAACATATTCAAAACGACAACCAATTCTACTACCATCGCCCAATAATTTCTGAAAAGATTCTTGATCATGTGGAGTAGTAATTATTAATATTTCACGAATCCCCGCTAAAAGTAAAGTGGACAAAGGATAATAAATCATCGGCTTGTCATAGACCGGCATTAATTGTTTACTGACCGATAGTGTTAACGGATGCAATCTTGATCCAGAACCTCCCGCTAGAATAATACCCTTCATACTACTAATTTTTATCAGCCTTTTCGGCCTTAATTGTTATAAGCTTGTCTAACGTTAAAAGTAAGCAAGGTAATAAAATTAAATTGGATAACATGGCAACTAAAAGGGTTAATGCAACAAGGACTCCCAGAGCAACAGTTCCACCAAATTCAGAAGCTACAAAAATCCCAAAACCGAAAAACAGCACTACAGAGGTGTAAAACATACTTAAACCTGTTTCTCTCAATGCGTTAATAACAGATGTTTTTATGGCTCCCTCATTGCTGGATAGTTCTTGACGATATTTCACCAAAAAATGTATAGTATCGTCAATTGATATTCCAAAGGCAATACTAAAGACTAAAATTGTTGAAGGCTTTAAGTTTATTCCACAATACCCCATTATGGCAGCCGTTATAAACAGTGGCAATATGTTGGGCAATAAACTAATTAATACCATCCTAGAGTTCTTAAACATCAAGCCCATCAATATGGATATTATCAGTACCGTAAGCAATAAAGACATTACTAAATTAGAAATTAATGTTTCAACACCCTTAGCGACAATGACTCCAATCCCTGTGTAAGAATAGCTGAATTTTTGTTGTTTAAATATTTTTTCAATTTTTGGAGCCAATTCTTTCATGAGACTTTTCGTTCTATTGGTTCCTACATCTTTCATTTTAAAACTAATTCTCAATTGGCTGCCATCTTTAGAAATAAAAGAACCAAGCATTTCAGATGAGGCGTCTTTTGATTTGGATGCATATTGATTAATGAAACCCAATTCTAATTTAGTAGGTAGCGTAAATTCTTTCTGCTCTCCTCCCCAAAGGGCTTGCTTGCTATACTTAAGAACATCAAGCATGGACATAGGCCTTGAAAACTCATCATATGAATCTAGTAAGTCGTACAACTTTTGAACTTTTTTAAGCGTTCTGAGTTTTAAAACCTTTCCTTTTACTTGCTCACCTTGAATAGTAGATATAGAAAATCCTGATTCCTTACAAAAATCTTCTATTTGATCAATATAATCTCCATTTTTTTTTGTGATTATGGTGTATAAACCCATACTGTCCAAATTGACATATTTCACAAAAGGAAGTTCTTTAATCTCTGAAGTTGGCAAAGAATCTTTCGATTTCAAAGTTATTTTTTGACCAACGCCTGCTCGCAAAATAATTTCAAAAGGCACAACTCCGTTAAAATTTGATTCATAATACTTTAAATCAATCATTACGGGATGATCCTCCGGCATATCGTCCACAACAAGTGCATTATTATCCAATTGACTCAAGCCAAATCCAGCAGTTCCAGCAATGAAAATCATAACTACATATACCGTACCTCTATAGTTTTTACAAACATTGACAAACCATTCAATAAGGGCATTTGTCCATTTATAATCCAAGTGCTTATAATGCTTTTCACGTGGAGGCGATAGATAGCTATATATGATAGGTAAAAGCAAAATGGATAGTATAAATACCCCCATTATACTTATTGAAGCAACAATACCAAACTCTTTAAGGATGTCACTTGAGGCAAAAATAAAAGTGGCGAAACCACTTGCTGTTGTAACATTCGTCATGAAAGTTGCGCCTCCAATTTTTTGAATTACACGCTTAAGTGCTAATGCTTGACTACTATGATCCCTATATTCATCAAAATATTTATTGATTAAAAAAATACAGTTAGGAATTCCTATTACAATAACAAGAGGAGGCACTAAACTGGTAAGAATATTAATGTTGAATTCTAAACTAGAAAACCAACCATATTCTGCTAATCTATTCAAAAAACCAAGCGCGCCAAACAACCAGACTACACCAACACTAACAATCAATAAAGAAACAAAAACAGCCCTTGGCGCCCTCAAGAAGAAATACAATAATAGAGCTGTCAAAATAAAGGCGAGTCCAATGAACAATAAAATTTCGTCGCGTACTTGTGAACTTAATTTTGCACGAATAAAAGGCATTCCAGAGTAATTAAATTCAACATCATTTTCCTCTGAGAATTGCTCAATTTTTTCAGTCAGTGATAGCACATGATTGTTCCTTCTGACCGTAGCTAAAGAATCTGCATTAAAAGAAATGGCTAGCAGTGAAATATCAGTCTGCGGGACATATAGAATCCCCTCGTAGAAAGGTTGACTGTGCAGTAAATTAAGAGCAGAATCAATTTGAGACTGTGTTTCAGGACGACTTTCAAATGCCTTTTCAATTTTAAATGTTTTTGTTTCCTTGTCCAATTTCAAATAACCGAAGTTGGCTACTGAAAAAACGCTGTCTACGGCAATTTCTTTTTGAATATTTTGACAAAAATCATAATACTTCTGAAATTTACTCAATCCAAATAAACTAGAATCCTCTGTAGATACTAAATATACATTATCATTAACACCAAAAGTTTCTTTAAATTCTTGAAATACGATCGATGTGGAATCGCCAACCGGGAGCAATCTCGATAGATCATAAGAAACCTTGTTATAACTTAAGTTCGTGGCTAGAAATCCCGTAATGACAACTAAAAAAGTTATAACCCAAATTCGATATCTTAAAATAATATGAGATATTTTATTCCACATACACTAAGCCAAGCAGGTAAAAATAGGAACTATTATCCAAAATTGCATGAATAGAGTCATGAGGTTATGAACAAAAAAACCGACAGTTCTGTAAAAAGTCGGCTATGTTGTTTCTTACTTTTTACTTTATGCAATACTCCAGGTGTTTGGGCCTTCAAGTAAAGCATCTAAATCGGGCAATCCCTTTGCATCAATGTGCTTATCAACTTGTTGTTTAACCCCATTTTCGTATACGTGCCGTTCTTCTTGATAAAATATTCCAAAGGGTCGTGGCAAAGCACCTTCTTCTCTTGGATCATCAAAAAACCTTGTAAGAATAGAAGCTTTTACTCGATCGTACTTATCGTGAACCCAAATTTTAGATGCATCAACTTCATCGACACTAACAATAGTAGGTGTGAAATCATCCAACACAATAGCCTTTTCTTTTTTTACACCGAAAAGTAAAGGTTCACCATGCTCAACAAATATGGTATTATCAGGTTTTGTCGCCCTCTCGGTTAATGGTAAGAATGCACCATCGTTAAAGATGTTGCAATTTTGATAAATCTCCACAAGAGAAGTTCCTTTGTGTTTCTGAGCTTCATTCAAAATAACCCTAATACTTTTTGGATCTCTATCCATGGTTCGAGCTACAAAAGTTCCATCAGAACCCAAAGCTAAAGAAGCTGGATTGAATGGATGGTCGATGGAACCATATGGAGTTGATTTAGTCACCTTTCCTTTTTCCGAGGTAGGCGAATATTGTCCTTTTGTTAAACCGTAAATTTGGTTGTTGAATAAAAGTACGTTAACATCAATATTTCTTCTCAACAAATGAATAAAATGATTACCACCAATAGAGAGAGCATCCCCGTCTCCAGTAACCATCCAGACATTTAAATCTGGGCGAGCCACTTTTAAGCCAGAAACAAATGCAGGACCCCTTCCATGAATGCTATGCATGCCGTATGTGTCCATGTAGTATGGGAAACGAGATGAGCATCCAATTCCAGATATAAAAACTGTTTTATCCTTGTTTAATTTAAGTTCAGCACATACACCTTGAACTTGTTTTAAAATAGAATAATCACCACATCCAGGACACCACTTAACGTCTTGGTCAGATGCATAGTCTTTTGCTGTTATTTTCTTTTCCTTAACATCAGTCATCACAATATTTTTAAGCCAAAACCTCTTTTACTTTCTCAACAATTTCTTCGGTTGCAAAAGGAAGTCCTTTAATTTTATTTAACCCCTGGGCATCAATTAAAAATTTTTCTCTGACAATTTTGACAAACTGACCGTTATTCATTTCTGGTATAATAACGTATTTAAAATCTGACAAAACATCTTTTGTGTTTTTGGGAAGTGGATTTAAATATTTAACATGGGCATGAGAAACTTTGAATCCTTCATTTATCAGTTGTCTAGCAGCTGTTTTTACTGCGCCGTATGTTGATCCCCAACTGTACAGCAAAACATCTCCAGTCTCCTCACCTGTTTCAATAATTTGCTCAGGTATATAGTCGGCAATTTTATCTACTTTTTCCTGACGAATCTTAACCATTTTCTCATGATTATCCGGATCATATGAAACATTCCCCGTCTCAAAATCTTTTTCCAAACCACCTATTCTATGAGCTAGGCCCTCTGTTCCTGGGATAGCCCAAGGACGAGCAAGTTTTTCGTTTCTCTTGTAAGGCAAAAAATCTGGATCTTCCTCCGTTCTTGAAGAGGCAAATTTAAATTCAATATTCGGTAAATTCTCTGATTTTTGAACTTCCCAAGGCTCGGAACCATTTGCAATATAACCATCTGTTAACAAAAACACTGGAGTCATATGTTCAATCGCTATTCTACAGGCTTCAAAAGCACTATCAAAACAGTCTTTCGGAGATTGTGCTGCAATGACAGGCAAGGGTGATTCACCATTTCTTCCATACATAGCTTGAAATAAATCAGCCTGCTCAGTTTTTGTTGGTAATCCTGTCGAGGGACCTCCTCGCTGAACATTTACAATAACAAGCGGCAATTCAAACATACCAGCAAGACCAATTGCCTCTCCTTTCAAGGCAATTCCTGGACCCGATGAAGTGGTAACACCCAAAGCTCCTCCGAAAGAGGCTCCAATAGTAGAACAAATTCCAGCAATTTCATCTTCCGCTTGAAAAGTTTTAACTCCAAAATTCTTATACTTAGACAAAAAGTGAAGAATATCGGAGGCTGGGGTAATGGGATACGTTCCGCAAAACAATTCCAAGCCAGTTTTTTGGCTCGCAGCAATCAGACCAATAGCAGTAGCTTGATTACCCATAATATTCCTATACGTTCCAGGCTTTATATTTGCAGGCTTTACTTCAAATCTAGACGCGATAGCCTCTGCTGTATCTCCATAATGATAACCCGCTTTTAAAACAGCAATATTTGATTCAATTAATTCTGGCTTTTTTGCAAACTTAGATTCGATAAAATCAATCGTGTTATCCAATTTTCTATTGTACATCCAATATAAAAACCCAAGGACAAACATATTCTTCGACCGATCAATGATTTTATTACCCAAACCGGACTCTTTAAGGGTTTCGCGGGTAATTTTAGTAACATCAACCTCATGAATTTTGTAGCCATCTAAAGTTCCGTCAGTGAGCGGAGAGGTGCCATCTTCATATTTAGCAAGGCGCAAATTCTTTTTATCAAATCCTGCGATGTTAACGATAATAATGCCCCCCTTCTTGAGAGACTGTAAATTTGATTTTAAGGCAGCCGCATTCATTACCACCAATACATCTGCTCGATCGCCAGGTGTATACAACTGAATACTTCCAAAATGCAACTGAAAACCTGAGACACCCGCAACAGTTCCCTGAGGCGCTCTAATCTCCGCTGGAAAATTAGGAAAGGTACTAATATCATTACCTACTAACGCAGCAGTATCCGTGAACTGTCCTCCAGTCAATTGAATACCGTCTCCTGAATCACCGGCAAACAATATCGTTACCTCATCTTTTATTTCATTTGTCATCTGCGACATATTACAAGTAAAGAGTCTTTTAATTCAAAAATCGTCTTTTCTGGGAGTCATTTAATAATTTTATATATTTCTCTAATTTTTCGAGTCTGCAAAAATAACACTAATCCCCTAATTATAGAAGATTAATAGGTTTTTTAAATCATTAATTAGTTCGCTGCTAAATTGACAACAACAATAGACTTGATCTCTGGAGCTTCTCTTATAATATTCTCTTCTATTCCAGACTTGAAAGTCATATTACTCATAGAGCAAGAACTACAATTTCCTAAAAACTCTAGCTTCAAGACTCCGTCTTCCGACAATTCAATAATTTTCACGTCACCACCGTCTGACTGTAAAAATGGACGAACTTTCCCTAAACCAATTTCAACCTTAGACAATACTTCTTGCTTATTCATCGATTAAAAATGTTTTAACTATTTAACTTAACCAACTTTGTTGGACCTAATGTTTTGTTCCTTCTTTCGGTAGCCTTATCGACCTCAATGACCAACTCTTTGAACGCAACTGCTTGAGGGGTATTTTCTTGAAGTATTGCAGGCCTACCTGCTTCTCCTGCTTCACATATACTTTGAACAAGAGGTATTTGCCCCAACAATTTCACCTCCAACTGCTCTGCAAGTTGCGCACCACCTTCCTTTCCAAAAATAAAGTACTTGTTATTTGGAAGTTCTGCTGGTGTGAAATAAGCCATGTTTTCAACAATACCCAGCACAGGAACATTAATATTTTCTAACTGAAACATTCCCACACCTTTTTTTGCATCTGCCAAAGCTATACCTTGAGGGGTAGAAACCACAACAGCACCTGTAACAGGCACGGTTTGAACTAAGCTGAGATGAATATCTCCCGTTCCAGGAGGCAAATCAATCAACAGATAATCTAGGTTTCCCCAATAGGTATCCATGAACATTTGACGCAATGCTTTACTGGCCATAGGACCTCTCCATACAATAGCCTGATTTGCATCAGCAAAAAAACCAATAGACAGTAGTTTAACTCCATAGCTTTCTATAGGTTTTATAAAGTTTTTACCATCTATATCAACTGTTGATGGTTTTTCATTCGCAACATCGAACATAAGAGGCATACTCGGTCCATAAATATCCGCATCAACCAATCCGACGCTATAGCCGAGCTCAGCAAGACCAACTGCGATATTTGAGGTAATGGTTGACTTTCCGACTCCGCCTTTACCAGAGGAGACTGCTATGATGTTTTTAACACCAGGAAGTATTTTTCGCTGTTCAGGTTCCCGATCTTTTGGCAATGCAACAACGTCTACAACAACCTCTACTTCTTTTGAAATAAAACGATGAATTGCAAACTCACAAGCCTCTTCCATTTTTTTACGGCTATGCATCGCTGGGTTGTGAACCTTTACGGTAAAAGTAAGCAACCCTTCTTCACAAACAATATTGTCTACCAGATTTAGCTCCACAATATTCTTTTTTAAATCTGGTTCCTGAACAGAGACTAATGCCTCTAGAACCTTTTCTTTGCTTGGAATCATATCCTTATTTAGAATTGTTCTATGTAAAAATAAGCATTTGGTGTGAAATGTTTATTGATATCTTTTTCAAAAAAGTTTATATCCATATAGGAATATTCTTTTTTAGGATTCACTATAAATACCAACTTCAATCTTTATAGAAGAAATATCCAAACCGCAGTTTTTATTTAACCAGGGTTTTGTACTATCTTTGACAAATCAAAAATTAAAAGGTTGCGTGGCCGAGTGGCTAGGCACAGGTCTGCAAAACCTGCTACGGCGGTTCGATTCCGTCCGCAACCTCACAAAAGGAGCTCATGTGAGCTCCTTTTTTTTAACAGGTGTTCTAACGGTACAATCAACTTAAAAAAAGAGTATCTGAATTATTTAACAAATAGTTGTAATTTTACAACATGTTAGTTGAGGTTTTAAAATCCAAAATTCACAGAGTAACTGTAACCGAGGCAGATTTAAATTACATTGGAAGCGTTACCATCGACGAGGATATAATGGACGCAGGGAATGTTATTGAAGCTGAAAAAGTACAAATTGTAAATATCAACAATGGTGAACGCTTAGAAACCCATGTAATT
>MDTG01044733.1_pt1 | contig 10956 bp, 16 predicted proteins | sample 811421 | NCBI WGS metagenome assembly MDTG01 (sample SAMN05326645, study PRJNA326480) | marine metagenome | isolation source: seawater | place: Pacific Ocean: South East | collected 2011 | reverse complement strand
TTTTCTCCTTTGCTTGACGGCTTTACCCCGTCGCTCACAAAAAATAGGCTTGATTGCCTATTCAAAATTATTTATGCCAGCATATCTCATCTGGCATCCAATGGCTTTTCATTCGTTCAGGATGCCAAAGCACACAACCTATGTTCTTTAGTTTCCATGATTCGATATTGCCATCGTCATCCTTAGCAAGTACGTCAGCACCTGCTGGAATATTGCCCAGTACTTCTTTATGTCTACTTCGTACTGTTACTCTTGCACCTTGAGCATTTACTGTGTGATCAGTCATATGCCCATCTTTTGGTATTATGTTACCACCTAAACTTACTGTAAGAAACTGTGTGCCTCTGCTTATGCCAAGTATCTTCTTTTCATAAGCCATAGATAAATCAAGGACATGTTTTTCAACTACTAATCTTTCATAGTTGAATTGCCAGTCATCTTGGATCATACTATTGCCACCACTGAATACAATTAGGTCTGAATCTGTTACTGTGTTTGTTCTAAAAAATTTTAACTGATTTGGAATGGGTATTAACTCATGTCCTTGAAACATGGAATAAAAGCCATGATCTAAAGCGTCATAAGGACCATTCTTGTAATCAACTACTCTTTGAGTAATTGCTATTTTCATTAGGACTCTTCTATAGTTACTTCTAATGGATAATTATTTCGACGTGCTATTGTTGTTGTTTCAACGCATTTTTGTTCTGCTACTTCAAAACTATAAGAACCTACAACTTCACGTCCTTTATTATGAATCTCTATCATAATTTCTTTTGCTTCTTCAACTTGTTTATTGAATACTTGCACTATAATACTAATAACAAAATCCATTGGCGTAGTATCGTCATTAAGCATAATAACATGATACTTATTAGGAGCCTTGAGTTTTGTTATATCTGGCTTGTCAATGGTTTGGTTCTCTGTCATAGTAATATTTATCTCTTTATGGGGAGAGGGTTATGAAACCCCCTCCCTCTATGATTATTTGATTTCGATTGTTTTTGGCTTTTTAGCATCTGGGATAATACGCTCTAAATCAATATATAGCATACCATCTTCCTGCTTTGCGCCATTAACTACCACGTCTTCAGAGAGTGTGAATACTCTACGGAATTTACGTGTTGCAATTCCCCTATGTACCCAACTTGTTTTATCAGACTCAACTTCCATTTCATCTGGGTTGTGTTCAATAATAAGGTTGTTTTCCTCTGTAGTAATATTAAGATCAGCTTTCTTCACACCTGCGAGTGCAATCTCGATTTGGAAATGATTTCCTTCTTTTCTAATATTGTATGGAGGATAGCCAGTTGATTGGCCTGCATTCTCTACGTAGCGGAACATATCTTCAAAGACACGATCAAATCCTACTGCGTATGGGGTGACTTTATTTAAGTCAAGGGTTGTCAAATTTAGTTTGTTCATCATATAATCTCCTTTTAAGCAAGATAAACTGTAGTCCCTTTATGGCAACTACAACTATTAATATAACAGTAATTACATTTACTGTCAAGTATATTTATCATTTATTTTTAATACTTTATCATATTGGGTATTTTATGGTTATCTTTGTAACCTTTCCAAGTGTATCCATGTTTTTCTATTAATACATCTTCAGTATGTTTTATACCATAACCTATACCTATAGATATACTTGGAAAGAATTCATAATCATATTTTAAATCTGTTTCTTTTAAATCTGGTTTAAAAAAACTTAATATCATGTCATGATATTGAGATTGTAATTCAACATAATCTTTAAAACGTGTTCCTTCTGTACATGCTATTATACAAGTATCTAACTCAAGTTCAACTGCCTTTGCAACAATAGCACCTGAATGAAATAAAACATTGCCTCTTTGAAACTTATACTCTTCTTCTCTAGATCCTGAAAAATTTGGATCTCTACGTAACATACTTGATAATACATAATGGCAATCCAATAACTGTCCAAAATGTTCTACAATATCTTCATGCTCAGGATCATAGTAAATATTTTCTACTAACCATTCTATTATTAGTCTGTGTCTAGAGGTTTTGTTATTAAGTAATAACCAATAATGATCATTGTTTAATACTTGTGATGGAATATAATTTACTATGTTACATAAAGTGTCTATATCGGAATCTGATACTAATTTACTAGAATCAAAATCTCTTACAAAGTACCTATTTTCCCATGTCATTTTAATTTTGCCGAAATACGGTTTCCACTATTTTGTACTGTTTCGAGAGTGGTTCCACACATTTCTGCAAACTTCATGAGTAATTGTCTGGCGACGTCTTGCCTTCCACGTTCTCTTCCTTTTAATGTTACAGTAATTTGTACTGCATCATTTTTATCAAGAAACTTCTTAGCATTTCTAGTTTTTGTTTCTAAATCATGCTGTTCAATGTTTAGTGTCATACGAATCTCTTTTGACTGCCTAACATTTTCACGTTGTTTCTTTTTTAATTCTTTTTCTTTTTGTTTCTTTTCGTATAGAAACTTATTTAAACTAGTAATTTTACATACTGGTGGATCTGCATTTTCAGCGATCAACACTAAGTCAAGTCCTCTACTAGTTGCTAGTTGTTGTGCATTTTGGATCTGCATGATTTTGCTTTCTCCATCTACATCTGCTACACGTACTGTCTTAAATCTTATTTGTTCGTTTGTTGGTACGCTTGGTCTTTTGTCTCTTCTTCTATCGAATCTTGGGTTACGCAATTCCGCCCTCCTTTATCTTCCATGGGGCGAGTTTGGTTTCTACTGTATCTTTTGTTACTACCACCTTGGTGATTCCTTTTGTTTTGTAATTTGGTAAATCATATTGTGTCTCCAATAATGTTTCTTCTAATATTTTACGCAATCCTCTTGCGCCAATCTTTTGTGTAATGCATTTATCCACAATAGCATCTATACTATCCTGTCTAAATTCTAAGTCTACACCGTCAAACTTAAAAAGAGCTTGATACTGCTTTATAACACTAAATTTCGGTTTAGTCAAGACACTTTTTAAATCACTTTTGGATAAGTCATGTAAAACACTAACACTTGGCAGTCTTCCAACAAATTCTGGTATCAAACCATACTTTATCAAGTCTTGTGTTTCAACATTATCATGCCAAAAACGTTCATCTTCCTTCACAGTTTCGTTAAATCCAATTTTAGTTTTACCCATACGTTCTCTTATAATATCATCTAATCCAACAAACGCACCACTTACTATAAAGAGTATATTGTCTGTTTTAATTTCTAACATATCTGGAACTTGTTTAGGAGCATTTGGAACTCTAACGATACTACCTTCTAATAATTTAAGTAAACTTTGTTGTACACCTTCACCACTTACATCTCTACTTAAACTTACTACATCATTACGTTTTGCTTTTTTATCTATTTCGTCAATATAGATTATTCCTATTTCAGCCTTTGCTACATCATATTCTGCTTTCTGTACAAGCCTTTGTATAAGCACTTCTACATCATCACCTATGTAACCCTGTTCAGTTAAACTTGTAGCATCACTAATTATAAATGGTACACTTAACATATCAGCAACTGTTTGTGCTATTAATGTTTTTCCAACACCCGTTGGACCTAGAAATAACATATTGTTTTTCTGTATAGGAATATCTGTTGAATTAACAACTCTTTTGTAATGATTATATACTGCGACAGCAATACCTTTTTTAGTATGATCCTGTCCAATGACATGGTCATCTAAATGTTTCTTAATAAGATTTGGTGCTGGAATTTTAAATGTTTTCTTAACAACTTTTCTTTGTTCGCCAACATCTATTTTTGTGCGTTCTTTTGCCAATAGGTTTGCACTAAGATCAACACAGGAATCACATATATGAACACCATCTATGCCTTCAAGTAATTTAAATACTTCACGTTGGTTCTTGCCACAAAAATGGCACTTTTGCATCATAAAGGTCCTTGTAGTTCTGTTTGTATAAAAGTTTCAATTTCCCGAACTGTTTTAAATGAAAAGTACTTACCTTCTGCACTAATCACTCTTTGTACATCTCGCTTACTGCCTTTTTGATTAACAAACAATGTCCATTTACCTTCAGGTAATGGCCTGCGTAATGCTACACATATATCTACATATTCACATGTATCCATATCAACAACCATTAGATCTGCTTGTTTGCTGATAAAATATTCCCATGCAACGTTATTTTCTGTTGTAACACTTTTACTTTCAAAAAACACTAAACTTGATATAATATATCTTTCTAGTAGTGTTTTTATATTAACTAAAAATTCAGGATTTTGACTTACAATTAAAACGGATATACCGTCATCAGTAAGGTATAGATCAGGTGCAGTTACCGTATAACTGCTATTGTCATAAACCATGTTTTTATTCACTTTTTCTATTTGGCTGAAGTTTCATATCTGATAATATTGCCTGGTATACTTGTGCTAGTGTATCATCATCTGCTTTATCTAAGATTCTTTCTAGCTCACCACTCTTGTCGCTTTCCAGGATTTGATCTAGTGAAGGACGTTCTGTCGGTGCAGGTGGATTAGGCCACATTCCTTCATCTTTCATTCTTGCAACAACTCTATCAATTTGTTGTTGTGTATTATTTAACTGTGCCGCCTTTCTATTTACTTTTTCTTGATCTGGGTCAATGGCATAGTTTCTGTCACCTCTGCTATCTACTGTATAATAGCCATCTTCATCTTCATACAAGCCGTCCCATTCTGTAGCATCTTTTGCAAATGATCCTCGTTTATCCGGATTTGATTCTGGGATAGTTACTACAGCCTTTTCCTCTTCGGGTTCTGTTGATTCCTCAATTACTTCACGCTTTTCTTCCTCTGCTGGTTCTTCTATTACAGTTTTTTCAGGTTCCTCAGTAAAAAAATCTTTTGCAAAAGGATTAGGTGATTGATCATCAACACTAGCTAGTTTTTCTAAAATTTCTTTATCTTCTTCCATAACCTCTTCGGCAACTTTAAGTGCATCTTCTTCTGCTTCTTTGTCTAAAGTTTCTTGATCTACGTCTTTAAATTTTAACTCTTCTTTTGGTTCTGGAGTTGGTTCTATATATCCTTCAGGACGCCACTTAATAAGTGTAATACCTGCTAAAACAAGTACAACTGCTAGTGGATCAAATACTAATACAAGTATAACAATAACCCAACGAACTGCTTCTTCTAATAAGTTTTTATCAGCACTACCATATATAAATTCTGCAATGTATTTGATAGGGCCAACTTCTGCTTCTAGTTTTCTATACTCTGCTTGTAATTCATATTTCTCTTCTGTAAGAGTATCTATTTCATTGTTAGATTTTTTAATTTTTGCATTTAGTTGATCTATTTCATCATCAATAGCATCTGCATTATCTTGAACTCCTAATTGAGCTCTTAATCTATCAATAAGTGCTTGGCTGTTTTCTACTTGCTTTTCTGCACTCTCACGTAGTCTTTGTATTTCATCTCTGGCTGTGGCAATTACAGGTGATTCAGTAGCACGGACATCATCTATTTTACCTAGCATAGTAAGTTCACGTTCTTTTAATTTAGGTATTTGTACTTCACGTATATCTTTTACTGCATTACCAAGTCTTACACGTTCTTCGTCTACTGTAGTTTTTGCTTCTGCACGTAATTTACTAACCTGTTCTTGTATTCCATTAATAACAAGTTTCTGTTGTTCTATCCATGCATTGGCGGCCGCCCTTGTTCTAGGGCCTACACTTCCATCTGCAATACTACCAATAGTAGTTTGTGCTTGCATAACTTGTTCACGTTCGCCACTAGCGATCTGTCCTTCTACTTTTACTATTGTTTGTTGAATGTTTTGTATTTGTAAAAGTAAAGGCTGAACTGCACTATTATCAGTTGATAATCCAGCAATAGTAGTTTCATATTCTTTTGCAGTAGTTTCTAATCTTTGAATCTCTGCTTGTATACTTGTAAGTTGATCTTCATATGGTTTAGTTCTTGTGTTATCAGTTGATCTTGCATCTGCAATAATTTTATTTTGTTGATCAATAGCTGGTTGTATACGTGTGAACGCTTTATCAATACGTTCTTGTTCTTTATCTATCTGTGCTTGAATATTTGCATCAGCGCCTGTTCCACTAGTTTCTAGTTTCTCAATCTTTTCTTCAGAACGTATAATAATTGCTTCTAATCTAGAAATTTCAGTACTTACTCTTTGTACTTGTTCTACACTTTCCTGACTAGCACTTGTTTGTTCTATATGTGCCTTAGACAGAAAACCAAATATACCCATGCTTGTGATGAACATCAATACTAAAAGAGCAAAACTCAAATAGTATTTCATGCTCCAATGAGCTCTATCCCAAAATGTATGTAACCATACTGCTGATGTTAATTTGCCTACTTCTAAGGCCGCACCCATAATTACAATGGGTACAAAAGCGGCCGCAAAAATTGCTACCAACCCAATAATACTATAGTACGCCGCGACGCCTGAAATGATCAGAGCGACCAGTAGCGTCCAAAATCCAAATATTCTTAATGCCATGTGCCTCCTAACGAGAGCCGCCGAAATACTCTACGGCATGTCCCTCTTCAACAAGTTTCTGGTTTATGTTTACTGCTTCAACACCTGTTTCCTCATTAGCGATAGTATGCAAGGTTCCTAAGATCCTTCCAAATTTACCACGCTTATTCAAAATGGTTTCTATTATAAACTCTTTTCCAAGTATTTCGGTAAGTCTTGCCTTTGCCGCAAGTCCTCTTTCCTTTTCTTCCAGATCTCTTGTTCGAGATTCAGGAGTATTGATCCCATACAAGCGAATACGTTGTTTCATGAATACGCCAAAACCTAAATCGATTTCTGCGTCAACTGTATCACCGTCTACTACCCTCATTAGTTTTGCTTTGTAAGTATACATTTTTTGTCCTTCATTACTGTTTATCGTTGCTTACTACAACTTTCTTATACATATTTACCTTTTATCAAGTAGAACACTACAAATTTCTTCATTTATAAGAGATAGTTCAACATGTTTTCCATCTTCTGTTTGCCCATATTTTACTTCACATGGTGATGGTTTATCAACACATATTATTTCATGAAAGATCTTTTTATATAATTCATCTGTATCCGCATACTTTACATTGCTTGCCCATTCGGACAACCATTCTTGATTACTCATAGTTTTACTGCTTTTTGTTTGCTTCTAGCCACTTTTGGGCTATAGGGTTTGTGGGCGTTTCGTTAGCCCACTTTCCTATTTGTTTGTAAGCTCTTTGTAGATCTGTTTGTACATCATGTCCATTACTATTATCTACAATAATCATATTTTGTTTAAAATAATTTTGAAACTTTCCAATGTTGTTTTGTACTTGTTTCCACATTGCTTCAAGTTCTTGTTCAGGTAATGTACGATCACGTTTCTCGTTACGCTCTTTTGCTGTTTCTAAATCTGTATTGACAAAAACCATTGCTGTTTCATAACCTAACTTCTTTAGTTTTTCACTCATCACTACAATTTTTTCGTAATCTTTACCTGTACCATCCATTACAAGACCAAGTCTACCTTGGTTTGTATATATTTCCTGTCTTTTCTTCGTAACGTCCTTAGCCTTATCACGCACCTCCTGTCCTTGAGGGCTGTATATTGTCTCAGGATCAGCCGTCATGTCCATTTGTTTTAGCATTCTTTCAAATGCTATATCGCTATTAATAACTTTGAACCCCATAGCAGAAAATCCGCTATTTCTTACTGCAAAACTTTTACCAGAACCTGGACCACCAGCAGTAAATATTGCCTTAAATATTGCAGGATCGTTAGGTCCTTCTAATACTTCAATATCTTCTTCAAAATTGTGAGGTGGATATCGGTAATTTTGTCTTGTTTTTTTAATATAATCATCTAAAAAACTTTTTGTTCTTTTTCCAAACTTACCATCAACACTAATATCATAACCTTTACTCTTTAGCCAATTCTGTAGTTTATCTACACCTTGTTGACCAGGTTTTGATCTGTACCCAAGTATACCATGTTTTGGATGGTTGATCCATCCTTCCCATTCAGAAGCTTCAGGAGGTTCATTTGATAAATCAAAAAAGTTTCCTGTTTGTGTAGCTATATTACCTGGTCTATAGTTTTTAGTGCTATCTTCATTCTTAACACAATTAGGCACACGTTTACCGAAGTGGGTTTTCATACCCTTCTTTGTGTAACCTTTCCAGCATTTTTCTGTTAAAATCTCTTGTATTTGCATATATGTATTTATGCAGATTTGCGTTCTATGACCTTATCCGCAAGACCGTAATCTACTGCTTCTTGAGCTGTCATAAAATTATCTCTATCCATATCGTTCTCAAACTGTTCATATGTTTTGCCCTTTGTATTGTGCTTTACATATAACTCTGTTAGACGTTTTTTAAGATATGTTATTTCTTTATATTGTATTTCAATATCACTTTGTTTGCCGCCTGTGCCACCACTTGGTTGGTGAATCATTGTACGACTATTAGGTAATACAATTCTCTTTCCTGGTTCTCCTGCTTGTGCAAGAAACGATCCCATTGAACAGGCTTGACCCATTACAATAGTACTTACAGGACTATTAATAAATTGCATTGTATCGTATATTGCCATACCAGATGTAATAACACCACCTGGTGAATTGATATAAAAATTAATTGGTTCTTCAGAATTCTGGCTTTCTAAAAATAGCATTTGTGCAACAATTAAATTTGCACTCATATCATTTACATCGCCATTTAAAATAACGACTCTATCTTTAAGTAAGCGACTATAGATATCATAACTACGCTCGCCTCTACCAGTCTGTTCGACTACCATTGGTACTAACATTTTTTCTCCTTAATTATATTCACATTCTAGATTGTATATAATACTATACCTTGGACCTTCGCCACCATAGTATTCTACCCCATGCTCTGTAGGTGTCTTTCCACTCTTTTCAGAATATTCACCCCACGACCATAACGTGTTTGCATGTTTTAGTTCTTTAAAATTTCGTCTACCTAATTTATCATGTACAAAAAAAGCAGTTTGATTTTCTCCTAAATGTAATGCACCTAGATTTTCATCTGCATGTGAGTTGCCAAACTTATAAAAGTTCCAATGCATATAACTATGGTAATCAACATTTTCAGGTACACCATATTTAACTAACATTAAGCAAGGTTTGAATTGCTTGATATTTTGATCTTTAAATTCTACTGATTTTTCCATTACATCAGGTTCAAATTCGTCTCGCATTCTTATAAAATAACGTAGACTAGGAAAATTATTTAACATTTCCTCGCTATACTCAATACCTTCTGAGTATATGTAAACTTTATCCCTGGTTACACTATCATTAATTGTTGTGCCTTGTAGTTCTGCTTCTGGCTGATGTTGTTGTCTATGATTTGCATAAGGTTGCCAATAATCATGTAAACCTGCAATGTGATCTTGATCCCAACCCACTTGGCAACCACTATGTGCATGTGTCCATTCTCTTCTAGGCCATGTATCGCTTGTCCGTAGTTCGTAACTACTATCATTCATTGTTTGCCATACATTACTGTCTAATTCATTAAAGAGTTTATGTATATGATCAAATCTATCTGAAAATTTAGTGAGCTTTATACTTGCTTTTGTATCTATCCGTTCCATTTTACTCTCCATGAGCAGTATACTTCAAATAACTGATAGAATGCAATACAACCTAATAGTCCGTAAAAGAATCCACCAGGCGTTAACATTAATATAATATGACTTTGAATAAAATTTGCAAATCCGTATATGGCCGCATAATCGTATAATCTCATGTTCGACCCTGCAAGTCGAATATAATACTATATCGTGTATCTTTTGTATCTGGACTTGGTATCATTCTATGGAATGTAGATTTCCAATCACATGATTGTGCATCTTCACCAAACATCCATAACATACTAGAATCAGATAATCCATTTACGTATTCCCAATTTTCAGTTAATGTATTCTGTGCTTGAAATTCTATAAAGTTTTCGCCTAAATGTAATCCTGCAAAAGTTTCATCACAATGGCTATCACCAAATCTATTTGTATTAAATGCTCTGTGTTCCATTACGTTTTCATCTGTGGCTTTGGGTGTACTGTATTCAATTACCATTAACTTATGTAACCACTTTTTAATATCATCTCTTGGAAATAGTCCTTTGCCTGTTTCCATAATTGGTAAAAAGTCATTATGCATTTGTATAAAATAATCTAACTCTTTAGTTACACTACCTAATTTTTCACCAGTCCAATCATATATGTAAAACTTTTTACGTACTACATAATCACCAATTGGATCATCTTCATGTTCCCAATCGTGTGGCCCAGCCATATAATCTACATCATAACCAAAACATGGACCTTCATGTCTTGTACTGTATATCTTATTTGGTATATCTTCGTCTTTCCATTCTATAATATTTGGAACTTCATCTTCAAAGTAATTTAAAGACTCAAATACTTCAGAGCTCATATATTTAAAAAGCTCTGAAGCAACTTGAAATCTATTACTATATTTCGTTTTTAGTAGATCGGATTCTATAACTGGCCATTCACCAGTGTTTTGTAAATCCCTAAGATTGTTTTTGTTTAGCATCTATTAATTGTATCGGAGTTTTACCATCTGGCAACATAATATGTTGCTCGCCATCATATTCGATGAGGCGTATTGCTTTGTTTATATGCATCAATGTAAGTGTAGCATCTACACCTTTCATTGTACCATTTTCATATCCATTTTTCCATGAGAGCCAGCAACAGATTAGACATAAGCCTACTGCCACGTATCCTTCAAATCCTGAAATAAAATCAATCATGTTTATCTTCCTCTTTATATAGATCCTTTAAGAATTGTTCGTTCTTATTATACCATGTCTTTATATCGTAGTCAACCTGTTTTTTATCCCAATACATGACTTCGTCTATGTGTTCGTACCATTTAATTCTTATAAAATTTTTAAAATCTTG
>MDTG01012068.1_pt1 | contig 10956 bp, 13 predicted proteins | sample 811421 | NCBI WGS metagenome assembly MDTG01 (sample SAMN05326645, study PRJNA326480) | marine metagenome | isolation source: seawater | place: Pacific Ocean: South East | collected 2011 | reverse complement strand
TCTAAAAACAACGAGTCTGAAGAGTTAGGAAATGAACTCAGAAAATTCGTGACTCCTATAATTGAAGCAACAAAAAATATTTAGATATATATTACAATGGAATTTACAAAAATGAATGGGGCTGGAAACGATTTTGTTATAACTGATAACAGAATAAACAAAGCTAATTACAGCCAAGAAACTATTTCTTTTTTATGTGATAGAAATAGAGGAATTGGCGCCGATGGTTTTATGAGTGTTGAATCTGCTGAGAATGATGGAGATTACAAAATGCGTTATTACAATGCTGACGGCGGGGAGGCTGAAATGTGTGGTAACGGTGCTCGATGCTTTGCTCGGTTTGTTTTTGATTGTGATGGCAAAGCTAATCATACTATGGATATAGAGACGGTCGCTGGTATGATTTCAGCCAAAATTAAAGGTGATCTAGTTCAAATAAAATTGAGCCAACCCTTTGACTTAAATCTAAATCAAGAAATTACGATTAATGATTCGAGTAAAAGTATTCATTCTATAAATACTGGCGTGCCACATGCCGTAGTTATTGAAGATACTGTGAGCCAAGTCGATCTGAAATCTCTAGGGTCATATGTCAGAAACCACAGTCTATTTTCTCCTGCAGGCACTAATGTCAATTTTGTCCAAATTGATGAAAGTGACACCTTGACTATTAGAACATATGAGAGAGGAGTTGAAGATGAAACATTAGCCTGCGGAACAGGAATGGTCGCGAGTGCGCTTATCTATCATCAACTCAATGGCATTAAGCCACCAGTTAATGTAAAAGTTAAGGGAGGCGACACATTAGAAGTATCATGGCACTATAATGACAACCAATACAGCAACGTTACACTAATGGGGCCTGCAATAACAGTATTTAAAGGGGAAATTTATGTTTGAAGGAGTACATACAGCTTTAATCACACCCTTCGTTGATGGTAAAATTGACGAAGATTCACTTATTGAAATAATTAACAATCAATTTAATAATAATATTTCCGGTATAGTTCCATGCGGAACCACTGGAGAATCTCCAACACTCACTAATGCTGAACACAAAAGAATTATAGAGCTTTCAGTTCAGGTTGCTGGTGGAAAGGGTAAGGTCATTGCCGGTACGGGATCTAACTCTACTCGTGAAGCCATAATCATGACACAATTTGCACAGGAGGCCGGTGCGGATGCAGCCTTATTAGTCTGTCCTTACTACAACAAACCCTCCCAAGAAGGCCTCTATCAACATTACAAATCAATTGCAAAAGAGACCGATTTACCTATTATGCTATATAGCATTCCAGGAAGATCGGTAATAGAAATTACTGTTGAGACTCAACTAAGGCTTCATTCTGATTGTCCCAATATTATAGCGATGAAGGAAGCGGGAGGAAATAAATCAAGGGTAATGGAAATAAGGGAAGCTTTACCTCAGAAATATGAAGTATTAAGTGGCGATGACGCGTTAACAGTTGAATTTATAAAAAATGGAGCAATCGGAGTAGTCAGTGTTGCATCAAACATAATACCCAAAAAGCTATCAGAATTAGTAGATTGCCTATTAAACAATAATATAGCTGAAGCAGAAAATATAAACGCTTTCTGCCAACCTCTTTTTCAAGGGTTGTTAAGTTTAGACACTAATCCCATACCTATAAAAGAAGCCATGGCTCTATGTGAGATGTCAACTAACGAGCTTAGGTTACCACTTGTAGGCCTAAACGAGGCTAATAAGTCAGAACTTGTCAATTTACTTGCTGAACTCAATCTACTTTCCAATAATTAAATGAATAAACCAATCAAAATTCTTGTTACTGGATGCAATGGAAGAATGGGGAAAGCCATAATAGACTGCGCTCCTAATCACCAACTTATAAAAATAACGGAGAAAATTGATGTCGGTGATTCCTTAGCTAATCACATCGACAACTGTGATACGATTATCGATTTTAGCACACATTCTTATACAGAGGAGTTAGTCACTCTTTGTGTAAACAATGGTAAGTCTATAGTCATGGGCACTACCGGACACTCCGAAGATGAACTAAATATAATTAATAATTCATCTCTTGAGATTCCAATTGTCATGGCCCCAAACTTTAGTATTGGAGTTAATACACTATTTTGGTTAACACGAAAAACTGCTGAGATATTAGGTGATGACTTTGATCTTGAGGTTGTAGAGATGCATCACCGATTGAAAATTGATGCTCCAAGTGGAACAGCTAGACGCCTTGGCGAAATCTTGGCTAAGGCGTCCAATGTGTCTTATTCTAATGATACCGTCCACGGAAGAGAAGGCATTGTCGGAAAAAGGAAAATGAAAGAAATCGGAATGCACTCAATCCGAGGCGGTGACGTTGTTGGAGATCATACTGTTATATATGCAAATGAAGGTGAACGTGTAGAGCTTACTCATAAAGCATCTAGTCGAAACACTTTTGCCAACGGCTCACTTCATGCAGCGAAATGGCTAACCAATAAAGATCCTGGTCTCTATGACATGCAGGACGTCCTCGAACTGAATTGAAAATCAATCAACAGATCAAGAAATATGCTATTGCATTTGGTTCAAATCTTGGAGACCGCTTAAATAACTTAACAACATCTAAAGCGCTACTACTTAATAACTGTACTAATCCTTCCGAGTGCATTTTCTCAAGCGTTTATGAAACTACACCCGTTAATTGTACTAAGTCTTCTGGGGCATTTCTAAATGCGGTTGCAGAAATGAACTTTGATAAGACTCCTGAAGAAGTACTTAAATTGTGTATATCTATCGAATCAACTTTAGGCCGGCCTAAAACCAGGGAAAAAAATTCTCCTAGATATATTGATCTTGATATTCTTTACGTAGACAATATTAAAATAAAAAGTAAAGACCTCACAATTCCACACCCAAGAATTTCCTGCCGTCGCTTTGTTCTTGAACCTTTATCATCGATTAAACCTAACTTCATTTTACCTGATAAAACTAAATCAATCATGCAACTTCTGAGAAATTTAGATTCTACAGAACCTCCATTGAAGATTGTTCATACTAAGTGGTAGAAACCCAATAAAGTGATTCCCAACAAAGCTAAACCAGACTCTTTCATTGACTTAAAAACTTCGTCAAGAATTTGTGCTTTGACTGCGTATGATTACCCCACTGCAAGAATTTTAGATGAATCAAGTATAGATATAATACTTGTCGGGGATTCACTTGGAATGATGGTTTTTGGTCACACTGATACTACCAAAGTAACGATGGAAATGATGATTAATCATACTATTGCATGCAGCAATGGTGTTAAACAGTCCCTCCTAATTACTGACATGCCATACAGATCTTATGAGACCTCAGAATCTGCTCTTAATAATGCGAAACTTTTATTAGAGGCCGGTGCACATGGCGTGAAACTTGAAGGAGGGTCCAATGTAATCCCTCAAATTAAAACACTAATTCAAAACAATATACCTGTCATTGGCCACTTAGGATTTCTACCACAATCAATAAAAGAAGAAAAATATTACAAGAAGAAAGGTAAAACAGAATCAGAAAAGATGGAAATCAAAGGTGATGCAAAGCTACTTCAAGATGTCGGAGTTTCAGCAATTATTCTGGAAAGCGTAGAAAGTGATTTAGCAAAAAATGTGACTGAATCACTTAAAATCCCAACAATCGGCATAGGAGCAGGTGATTTTTGTAATGGAGAAATAAGAGTTATTAATGATATCATTGGATCTTACCCTTGGTTCATACCACCATTTGCCAAACCCTATTGTTCAATAGCTCAAGACATAAGAGATGCTGTCAGTGCATTCAGATCATCGACTTTAGATGAAACTAATTTATAAACTCTCCGATTCTTCGATACTTTTTATACCTATCCTCAAGGATTTTATCCATCGACTCAGTCGAAAGAGATTTGATCTCCTCTAAAATGTTAGATTTTAAAGTTTTTGAAGTCGCAGTCGGATTTGTATGAGCACCATGCATCGGCTCTTTTATGATCTTATCAATGACACCTAATCTTTTTAAGCTTCGTGCATCTAATTTCATTGCGTTTGCTGCATCTGGAGCATATTTACGATCTTTCCATAAAATAGCAGCACATCCCTCTGGACTAATTACAGAATAGTATGAATTTTCCATCATCATTACTTTATCTGCTATTCCTATACCTAAAGCTCCGCCAGAACCACCCTCACCAATAACAACAGCAACTATTGGAGTTCGAAGTAAAATCATCTCTCTTAGATTAAAGGCAATCGATTCAGCTATGTTTCTTTCTTCTGCCTCTACTCCTGGGTAAGCGCCTGGCGTGTCAATAATGGAAACAATTGGGAGTTGGAACTTTTCTGCGAAACGCATCATTCGTAAAGCTTTTCTATATCCCTCTGGACCAGCGCAACCAAAATTTCTTCTTAATTTTTCATTGGTTTCACGACCCTTTTCATGGCCTATGACCATACATTTGATACCTTCAATTCTTGCCAAACCTGCAGGCATAGCACCATCATCACCGATGTGTCTATCTCCGTGAATTTCCATAAAGTCATCAAAACACGAAGCAACATAATCCAACATCATCGGTCTCTTTGGGTGTCTTGCTAATTCGACCCTTTTCCAAGATGAAATTTGAGCTTTCTTTGATGCTATTTTTTTCTTTGTGCTTTTCTTCGTTGCCATCTTTGATTCTCTTAAAATTCACTTTCTAATGTAAACATTAATGCCAGATTTTAGTAAAATTGCCAACTCTTCTAAGTCCTCCTCAGATACAAAAAACCCTGTGGAATAAGCATTTTCATCAGCATCATTGCTTAATTTAGAAATATTTAATCCTCGTCTATCAAATCTAATTTGTTTGTAAGAGGAGGCAAATTCTTTAGAACCTAAGGAAATAAATTTAGCCCCATCACCGACTACTAAGCCTTTTATCTTTGTATCTAATGAATTAGGACAACCTTGCGGCAACTTAAACTGATTAATCTTATATTTTTTGATTAATTTTTCATCTTGATTCCTCAGAATAATATAAGAATCAGTCAACTTTATCATGACAGAATAATTTAAATCACAAACAACAAGTCTTTCGCCTGGTTGTATGCTGGTACCCAATCTTCTGTTAATTTTGAGAATATAACCTGGAGTGCATTCAAATGTTTGAGCAATAGAATTCAGGGCGTCCCCTCTTTTAACTTCATACTCAGATTTAAAAACAGAGTCTGATCTGGCAAAAATGCTATCACAATTATACTCACCTATTATTCTATTAGCTTCATTGCATTTGTCTGACTCTGGGTAAAATTTTAATAAATCATGCAATTTAGAAACTCCATTATGAATATCTTTGTTTCGAATTAAAGATATGGCTTCGTCGTACACAGGAAGGCCATAATCAACTTTTTGAGTTGGAATATTTTTTAGTTTTTTTACCTCTTCGAACAGTTGCTGTTTTGGCTTAATCCTATCTGACCACAAAAAATTAACCGAAAGAGCTGTTAATAAAATGAATACAACTCCAAGAAACGCAAAGAGAAGTCGCAGATATACTTTCACTTTGGACTATTTCAATTTACAACAAGCCCCTACGCTTGAAATCAAAAACATTTATTCCTTGTGATTTTCCAATCATTTCTACCGTAAACTTTAACAGACAAATCTCCCAAGCATCATCAACACCATGAATTACAGCAGCTAGGGGATTGGCGCTGTCGTTGGCTCTTGCTATCACTTTATCCCTAACCTCATTGAATGGCTCTCTGATGACATCCTCTCGAATCTTGTCCTTTCTGAAACTAAAACCGTATTTCAGTATGGATAAGTCCGCTGCATTTTCATGCAGCCATTGAGTAAACGCTTCAGCCTGTTCTCCAAAGCCCTCAAACTCTAACTCAGTGTAAGGATCAGGCTTAATTATAGTTGGTCTATCTGCATAGATGACCCCCTCCCTCACACGAGTTTCATTCACATTATCCATTAACTCAGATATTAGGTGGAACTCAAAAGAGGTGCTTCCAAATGTGTCTATTCGTCGATCTGGTTCTAAGAGAACCTGTGTAAACTCCAAGGCATATTGTATATCATCTTGAGAGTACATTGAGAAATTTATACAAAATAAATTATGCTACAATTCATGTAGCATAGTATGGTGAAATCAGATACTAACAAAGAGGTTAAATTTACTCCCCTTTTAGACCTTCAATGTAACTGACTACAGCACCAACGCTAACAAGCTTATCCGTCTCCTCTTCAGGAACTTCAATACCGAACTCTTCCTCAAATGCCATAACAAGTTCTACTGTATCCAATGAATCAGCACCAAGATCTTCAACAAATTTTGCCTCTGGCACTACCTTATCTGGAGAGGTTCCTAGCTCTGTAACTATTATATCTTTAACTTTTTCTTCAACGCTTGCCATAAAATTTTACTTTGGTTTTGTTAAGTTATTTTTTATAATCGCTGATACTATTATAATCAAATTATTTAATAGATGTTATTGGTTTTTTTAAAATTAATTCCAAATTTAAATCTTTTATTAAAAATTTATAAAATTTATTCCCCTAATTTTCGGCAGACTTTGATTCATCGGAATAACTTTCTAATAATTCACCAGTGAACTGATCTTTAATTCTATCAAGTATAGCATCTGAACCTTTATATTTGAGATCATCAATGACCAGTTTTTTAACACTGCTATTTTCATCTTTAAAATACAAATACGCTAAACCTTTCTTATCCCATTTACGAGAATCAATCCTAAATATAGAATCAAAGGTAACCTCTACACCTGTCTCAGAAACCAATGAGTCGCTATTAGAAAGCAGTGTTCTTCCTCGGTTAATTAAAGTCATAACTAAAACAAAGAATGAACCACTCAAAAGAATTGACCCAATAACAATTTGAGCAGTTATTTCTCCTTTGTCATGAAACTTTGGGTCCTTAGTGTTCCATCCTTTATTGCCAGATAAATACCCATAAAGAGACCACTCTCTTTTAAGGGAAGGCGCATTGAACGCAGTATACATACTTTCAAATTGCTTCATTTCTATTTCAGATTTTGAAGCTTGTTCTTTATTAATGGGGTAACCATTCAAGGATGCAAAAGTTTCCCATTCATAATTAATTCCTTTACCTGCATTAAATGCATCAGATAACTTCTCATTATCCATATTAGAAACGGCTCTTTTACCAGCAGGTGAAATCATGAACTCTTCCCAAGTCATTCTTAGTGTGCCATCATTATGGGATCTACGGATCAAGAGAATGTCTTCATCCGTAAGGTCTAATTCGAAACTGGGTAAATCCGTCTTGAAACTTTCCCAGCTTTCACCTTCAGATCCAGCCTCAAATGCCATCTTCGCAATGTGAATCTTGTTCTTTTGTGGCCAACCAATAAGACCGTCATAAAAGAACCACAATCCTCCTCCAGCAAACAACAAAAACATAAGTGCCATCCGGCGATAATACCAAAAAGCAACTTTACATAGGATCTGTTCAGATTGTTCCACTTATGATTAGTTAATATCAAGTATTCACTCAATCAAGCATTCAGTCACTTGTATATCAATTAACTCAAGGTATTATAATTAAAATAAAATGAGCTTCGTCGATACATTCGATAACCTATCTAATCGCCTTAATACCAAACTGGAAAATTTCATCCAAATTATTTCTCCTTTAAATAAGAGTGACTTGGAAAGCATTGTCTCAGAATCAACTAGAGTTACTAGAAAAAATTTCGGCAAAACAATGCGTCTTTTTGCCCCTCTTTACCTTTCTAATGAATGCGTAAACAATTGCACATATTGTGGATTTTCAAGAGACAATCCCATATTAAGGGTAACTTTGACTGTAGATCAGGTTCTTTCGGAAGCTAAACATCTTCATAGTCAAGGATTCCGTAGCATTCTATTAGTCGCTGGGGAACACCCTAAATTTGTTTCAAGTGGTTACATTGAAGAATGCATATTCGCAATAAAGGATTTATTCCCTTCCATTGCTCTTGAGATTGCTCCTATGAAGGAACCTGAATATATAAGTTTAGTTAACGCAGGCTGTGAAGCACTTGTTGTATACCAAGAAACTTATAATAGAAAAAGCTATAAGAATCTACATACAAGTGGACCAAAGAAAAATTTCAATTGGAGATTAGAGTGTCCTGAAAGGGCTTACAATGCAGGCTTTAGGAGAATTGGTATTGGAGCTCTTTTTGGACTAAGCGAATGGAAAAAGGAAGCCCTTTCATTAGCAGCTCATCTTGATTACCTTCAGAGAGTTTGCTGGAAAGCAAATTACACCGTGAGTTTTCCTAGAATTCGTCCTGCTGCCGGTCAGTTCAATCCTGAACACTCACTTAATGATAGGGACTTCGTTCAGCTCGTATGTGCATTCCGTATATGCTTTCCAGATGTAGGAATCGTTTTAAGCACAAGAGAGAAAGAAATATTCCGGAATAATTTAGTCAATATTGGTATTACGATGATTAGTGCAGGAAGTCACACCGAACCAGGTGGCTACACAGGAGAAGGAAAAGATGACCTTCACTATACTGTTGGCGGGCGAAGAATTGAAATTAATGAAGCATCAGAAATGAAACCATGTTCTTCACAAACTGCTACTGAGCAATTTGAGATCAATGATGAACGTTCACCTGCTGAGGTTTGCAAAATGCTTAAATCAAAAGGTCTCGATCCTGTATGGAAAGATTGGGATACTGCGATATTAAGCTCTTAGATTAAAACCCTAGTTATGACTATTACCATAAATGGCAAGACGACAGATAAATACCTTGAACGCTTAAGCGTTAAGAACCTTTTAAAACAACTTGAACTCAGTAGTTCTCTAACAATTGTTGAATTAAACAAAGTGGCTCTAAAAAAAAAGGATCACTCTGAGACCTTTATTACTGATGGAGATATTATTGAAATAGTTCAAATAGCTGCTGGTGGGTAGAATTAATCTCTTTTATTTAATGATGACTATGGTTAAATAAAAAGAATGAACAAAGAATTCCAAGAGGGACAGGAAGATTCTCACACAATCCCTTCTCAATTCCAAAAGTCCATCTTATGGAAAGCAATAACAGGAGTTTCAATCACTGTGATTATAATTTTAATCGTAAGCACGATTATTATCCTCGGAAAATTTCTTAACTTATTACAGCCCGTACTTGTTCCAGTAGCTATTGCTGCAATTCTTTCTTATTTACTTTCTCCGGTTGTACATAGCGTTAGGAAAAAGTGGCTCAAAGATCGCAACCTTTCTCGAACGAAAGCGATCGTTTTAATCTATTCAATACTAGTCATAATTTCGGGAATCCTTGCTCTAGCAGTTTTAATTCCTGCCTCAAAACAGTTGGCTCAACTTGTTGATAATAGAGCTTCAATAATCGACAAATCCCAAAAAGAAATTTCAAAATTCAGTAATTTTCTGGTGTCCTTTACAGACTCTTTAGAAAATGAAGCCGATTCAGAAAATGATCAAGCATCTATAGAAAGTAATAAGAATATACTTTGGGATAAGATGGTTAGTTGGGTTAAAAATCCAGAGACCGGTAAGAAAGCATTAGGATTTTTAGGAAAAACAGCTAATGGGTTTCTAGGAGTGATTGGATACGCAGTTGGATTGTTTTTGGTACCTGTATATCTATTCTTTTTTCTTAGAGACTCAGCATTCATTGAAAGAAATTGGGATAAGTACCTACCATTAAAAGACTCATCCCTCAAAGACGAAATAGTCAGTGTAATTAAAGAGATAAATGGTTACATAGTCGCATATTTTAGGGGACAGGTTCTTGTCAGTATAATTGATGGCGCCTTAACTGGAATTATCTTAAAGCTACTTGGATTAGATTATGCATTAGTGATAGGCGTTTCACTAGCAGTTCTTGGAATAATTCCATTTGTTGGTTTCATTCTTACGGCAATACCAGCATTGTTAATTGCTACTGCACAAGTTGGAGGTCCAACTCCACTAGTTGTTCTTATAGTATTTATTTTAGTACAGCAATTTGACGGGTTTTTTATACAACCGAAAATTGTTGGTGAGTCAGTTGGGTTACACCCTCTTACCGTGATATTTTCTGTATTATGCTGGTCTGTACTTATTGGCGGCATTCTTGGTGCACTTCTTGCAGTACCATTAACCGCAGCTATTAAAGTTCTTTTCAGCCGTTATATATGGGAAAATAAAGTTAAAAACAGATTCGAAGAAAATATAGAAGTCGCGCCAACATAATAACTTGCACAAGCTCATTATTTACAGCATATCCTGATTCAATATGCCATCTGATGATACAGAAATAAAAGAAATTGTAGAAAATTCTTCTACTTGGATAACACCCTTGAAAAGTGAAATGTCCAAGGTTTTAATTGGTCAAGATTCATTAGTTGAAAGCTTGATTGTTGGCCTTTTAACTAGAGGGCACCTTCTCATCGAAGGGGTTCCTGGACTAGCAAAAACATTAACCGTAAATGCACTTGCAGGCTGTATTGGAGTGGACTTTAAAAGAATTCAATTTACTCCTGATCTATTACCCGCTGACGTTGTTGGAACGATGATTTACAACCAACAATTAGGAGAGTTTAAACCAAAACTTGGTCCAGTGTTTACTAACCTGCTACTCGCTGATGAAATTAATAGAGCCCCGGCTAAAGTTCAAAGCGCTTTACTCGAATCAATGCAGGAAAAGCAAGTAACCATAGGTGAAACGACATATGATTTGCCTGACCCCTTCCTAGTTATGGCAACACAAAATCCACTTGATCAGGAAGGGACTTATCAGCTTCCAGAAGCCCAATTGGACAGATTTTTACTCAAAGTAATAGTAAATTATCCAAATCGTGACGAAGAGCGGGAAATTCTTAATTTGATGGGAACAACTGCCAGTAACATTAGAACAACTAAGGTTATATCAAAGCAAGATATTTCTAAATCTAGAGAAGCAATTGACTTAATACATGTAGAGGAGACC
>MDTG01437089.1_pt1 | contig 10957 bp, 6 predicted proteins | sample 811421 | NCBI WGS metagenome assembly MDTG01 (sample SAMN05326645, study PRJNA326480) | marine metagenome | isolation source: seawater | place: Pacific Ocean: South East | collected 2011 | reverse complement strand
CTACGTCCTGAGCGATCGAGTCACGAGAGACGGCCTCGCCGACGAGCCGCTTCTCCGCGAAACTCTGCGTTCTCTGCGTCTCCGCGGTGAATCGCCACGCGCAACCCGCCCCGAACCGCGAAACTCTGGTCTGGTGCTGCGCGTCGCGAGTTCCGGTGCTGTCGCTCGCGCAACCACGGCGGCCGTAGCGGAACTTCCGGGGCACGACACTCGCCGCGCGTCACCCCCCGCTGGCGACCTCCACGGCGGATCGCTCCGGAAACCCTCGGCGGGAGGCGCCACCGTGGCGACCCCCGCCGAGCGGGAAGCTAGGAGTGAGTTGAGGCGCGCGGCTACTTCTTCTTCTTGGTCGAGTCGAGGCGCTGGCGGGCGCCGTGGCGCTGGCCGAAGTCCTGCTGCTCGCGCTGGGCGCTGGCCGGCAGGGAGCTGCGTCCGCCGCTGCTCGCGCCGCGACCGCCGCGGCGGCTGGTCTGCTGCTGAGCGGGGGTCAGCGCGGCCTGCGCGATCCCCTGCAGGGTCGACTGGAGCGCCTCGCCGTCGGCGCTGCGCCGCTCTTCCCCGACCTGGACGCCGAAGCCCTCGCCGCGACCGGGGCCGGAGCGGACCAGCGCGTCCTGGAGCTGGCGCATCTGCTCCTCGTCGAGCTGCACGCGCCGGGTCCCCTGCGGACCGCTGACGAGCGCGTTGCCGTCGCGATCGACGCTGAGCTTGACGGGCTGACCGTCGACCTCGACCACGCCATTGACCTGGCCCCAGCGGGCGAGCAGCGAGAGCTTGCGCCCCAGGCCGTGGGCCATGCGCTCGCCGCGACGGCGGGCCTCGGCCAGGGTCATCCCGGGGGTCGCGTCGTCCACCCGGGCCATGACCTCACGCCAGACGCTGCGCCCGATCCGGCTCGCGAGGCGCTGGACCTCGGCCAGGCTGGGGACCTCCTGCTGCTTGTCCTGCGCCTTCTTCTGCTCGGCCAGGGCCTGCTGCTTGATCGAGAGCGGCTTCTGCTGGCTGGCCTGGGGCTTCTGCGGCTTCTGCTCGCTGGCCTGGGGCTTCTGGGGCTTCTGCGGCTTCTGGAGCGAGTCGGCGCCCGCCTGCTGCGTGTTGGACGTGTTCTGGCTCTCCTGCTGGCGCAGCTCCTCGGCCCGCTGCTGGAGACCCTCCCAGGCGGCCTGCGCGATCTGGGCCGTCCGCTCGCGCGCCTCGGCCGTGTCGACGGGCATCCGCTCGTTGAAGGAAGTCAGGATCTGCTCACCCAGGCGCGAGCCCAGGTCGCGCAGCTGCTGGAAGGAGCCCTGCTCCTGGCTCTGCTCGTTGGGCTTGTTGGGGCGCGTGATCGGCTTGTTCTCGTTGCGGGGCTTGCGGCCCGGCTTGGTGATCGGCTTGCGGTCCTGCTGGGCGTCCTGCTCGAGCAGGCGCTGCAGCTCGCGCTTCTTGCGCTCGGCCTGCTTCTGCTTCTGCGTGAGCTCGGCCTGGATCCGCCGGAGCTCGGCCTTGCGGGCCTCCTCCTTCTGCTCGAGCGGATCGAGCGCGCGGCGCTTCTGCTGCTCGGCGGGCAGGGGCAGGCCCTGCTCCTGAGCGAAGCTCAGCCCAGCGGCGCTGGCGAAGAAGAGGGTGGACAGGACAGCGGAGCGAAGTGACTTGAAGTTCATCGGAGGGATTTCCTTTTCCTTGTGCTCAGTGAAATGCAGAGGAAAAGCCGAAACCGTCCGAGCGCTCTAAGCGCCGTCCATGCAAGGGGCGTCCCGGAGGGTGTCCAAGCTGGACGGGGGCTCGACCCAGGGCCTGAGTCGAGCCGCGTGTCATCCTCGCAACGGAGGAGTCAGTGAGCCGAGTCGACGGCTCCGACCCCGCCGCTCCCGACGGGTGCGACCCCGCGGCGCAGCAAGGGGGCCAGCGTGCGGGCGCCCTCGCGGAGCGAGGGGATCCGGCCGCGCTGGAGCTCGGCGTTGCAGGCCAGGATCACCTTGGGCGTCAGGCGGAGCGGCTCGGGCAGGCTCAGGCCGCGGGAGCGCGCGACTTCGGCCAGGCAGGCCAGGAGCTCCGGCTCGAGGAGCGCTGGGTCAGGCGGGTCGGCCCCCTGCCAGCGACCGGCCGCGCGCGCCTCCCGGCGGAGTCGCGCGACGACCGGGTGGCGCTCGCCGGGCTCGACCTCGTAGCGGAAGTCTCGTCCGATCACGATCGCGCGGCCGCCCCAGGGCTTGATCCCTGGCAGCAGGGCCAGCTCGAAGCGCTGGAGACCGATCTCGAGTGGCTCACCCAGGATCGCGTGCTCGGGCTCGAGCCCCAGCAGGGCGACGCAGTGGCTGATCACGCGCGAGAGCTTGACCCCCAGCAGGCAGGGGTGGTCGAGGGCGCGCAGCTCCTCCCAGGTGGTGCTCAAGCGGAGGGTCTGCAGGTCGGGGTGCAGGCTCTCGATCGCGGCCACGATTCGGTGCTCGGGGGTGCCGTAGTAGCTCGTCCCCGCGTAGAGCGCGAGCTCGCCGTCGTGGTGCTCCTCGCCCCACAGGGCCAGCACGCTCGCGGCGCTCGCGGGCACGCAGTTGACCCCGTTGCGCTGCAGGACGACCACCCCGTGGGGGTCCCGCTCTCCCGGGGTCAGGTTGCTCGGCGCCTTGGCGAGGACGTAGAGCGGGTCGTGCAGGAGGAAGATCGCGTAGGCCAGGGCCAGGAACAGGATCGCCACCCGCCGCGAGCGCAGGCGCGCGTAGCCGGCCAGGGCCTCCTTGACCCCGTCGGCTGGGGGCTGCGCGGGGAGGCGCGGGAGGAAGCGGAGCGCGACCCCGATCAGGAGCGCGCCGGGCGCGTAGCAGAGGTCGCGCAGCAGCCCGCTCGGGAGCGGGAGGCTGCGGTCGACCTGGTAGCGGGGGTCGACCACGTTGGCCAGGACGCCCGCGAGCCCGAGCAGGGCCAGGACCTGAGCCGGGCGCGAGGCGCGCGGCTCCTCGTCCGAGCTCTCGGGGGCGGGGTCTCCCCAGCGATAGCCGATCGCGAGGTAGAGCGCCCCGACGCCCGCGATCACGAGGAAGCGCAGGACGGCCCTCCCCAAGGGACTCAGGGGGTCTCCTCGATCGTGATCAGGCCCGCGTCTCCGTCGACCACCACGGTCGCGCCGTCGGGGATCGAGCTCGCGCCGCGGACCCCGAACACGGCCGGCAGGCCGTACTCGCGCGCCACGATCGCGCCGTGGCTGAGGAGTCCCCCGACCTCGGCCACGACGGCGCCCGCCAGGTGGAAGAGGGGCGTCCAAGCCGCGTTGATCACGCGCGCCACGAGGACTTCGCCGGCGCCCAGGCGCGCGGCCTCGTCCATGGAGCTCAACACGCGGGCGGTGGCGCGCACTCGCCCGCTGGAGACGCCGACGCCCTCCAGCAGGCCTCCCTCGAAGAGGGTCGCCGGGAGCAAGCGCGGGGGCTGGCCCGGGACCTCGACCACGCGGTCCGCCGGGGGGGTCGCGAGGAAGCGCTGGCGCTCGGCGCGGGCGGCGGCCGCCAGCTCGCGCAGGTCGGCACGCTCGCCGCGGAGCCCGGCCTCGAGGGCGTCCAGCTCGAGGAAGAACGCGTCCTGCGGGGCCTCGAGCTGGCCGCGCGCGGCCAGGCGGCGTCCCGCCTCCAGGAACACGCGCCGCAGGAGGTGCAGCGCGCGCAGGGCCTGATCCTTGAGGTTCTCCCGGTAGGGGGCGTAGCGGCGCGCCTCACGCAGGAGGTAGCCGAAGGCCAGCCGCTTGAGGGGCAGCACTCGCTCCAGCCAGGAGCTGCGCTGGAGCTGCCCTGCGACCTCGTGCGCCAGGACCCGTGCTCGCTCGCTCAGCTCCGCCTCGCGCTGGCGGAGGTCGGTCAGCTCGCCGCGCTCGGCGGCGGCCACGTATTGGTCGAGGACCTCCTGGACGGTGCGGGGGGCGTCCGCCCAGCGCGGCTCGAGGAGCTCGGCCTCCTTCTCGCAGCGGTGGCCGTGCTCGGCGAGGAAGCGCTCGAGGTCCTCGGGCCGGCGCTCGCCGCGGGCCCAGCGGCGCGCGAGCTCCTCCAGCGCTGCGCTCGAGCGGGCCAGGGCGTTGCCGCTCGCGCCCGAGGTCAGCCGGGCAGCCAGGCCAGGGGTCGCCGTCTCAGGGCTGCCGGCGTGGCGCAGGAAGAGATCGAGGAGCAGGTAGGAGCCTCCGGCGATCGCGGTCCCGAGCACGTGGCGGCGCAGGGCGCTCTCGAGGAGCTCGGTCGCCTGGACGCGCAGCTCGAGGAGCTCGGCGTCGTAGAGGCTCGTGAGGGGACGCAGGCGCAGCCGGCCCAGGGCGGCGTCGAACCAGCGCAGGAAGAGCTCGAAGCGCTCGCGGGCGAGGACGCGGGCGGCGACGAAGAGCGCGAGCAGGCGCAGCGAGGTGCCGTTGAACTCGCGCGGGCGGAAGTCGATCGAGGGCGCGCTCTCCGCGAAGATCAGCGCGTCGAACACGTTGTCGGGGGCGCCTGGGATCTGGCGCAGGAAGGCGCGGAAGTAGTCGGGGTTGAAGTAGGGGCGCCCCACGAAGAGGCGCATGTAGTCGCCCTGGATCTCCTCGAGGCCCGCGAAGCGGAAGAAGTCGCTGCGGCCGCGCTCTACGAGCGGCGTGAACAGGCTCCAGGTCAGCGGGGTGACCGGGTCGAGCAGCGCCTCCTGGGTGTTGGCCGCGGTCCAGAGCGTGCGCTTGGGGCCTGCCCCGAGGGGGCGCGTCACGGGGCGGGCTTGGAGCAGCCAGGGGGCGCCCTCGGCGTCGATCGCCCACTCCAGGTCGAGGCCGCGCCCCAAGACGGCTTCGGCGGCGCGGGCCAGCTCGACCAGCACCTGGTGGTCGCTGGCTCCGAGGAGGGCCGCCGGCTCGCCCTCGACCTCCAGCGCGCCGCCCTGCGCCGGGAGCCGGTAGCGGACGGGGTCTGCCTCCCCCGAGACGAGGGCCTCGCCCCGGCCCGGGACGGCCTCGATCCACACCTCGTCGTCCTCGCGCGAGGTGAAGAGGACCCCAGCGCTGCGGGGCTCGACCATGCGCTGGACCAGGACCGACATCTTGCGGGCCTGGGGCGCCTGGGTGGCGTAGGCCTGGGCAGCGGAGCCCCAGAGGGAGGCCCAGCAGCGGCGCAGCGCTTCCTCGATCGCGGCGGGGTCGGTGCAGGCCAGGGTGGTCTCGTAGATCCCCGCGGCGCTGGCTCCAGCGGCGTCTTCGCTGAGCCCCGCCGAGCGCACGGCGACGCCTGCGCCCTGGTCGAGCTCGCTCAGCGCTGCGGCGAGGGCGTCACGGAGCTCGTCCGGGAGGGGCGCGTGCTCCGCTCGCGCGGCGCACTCGGCCTCGCTCAGGCCGCCCAGATCTCCGAGGACGGCGCCGAGGACGGGGGCGGGCACGACGAACCCGGGGGGGACGGGCAGCCCGGCCTGGCTGAGGAGGGCCAGGCGATGGCCCTTGGGGCCCACCCCTTGGCGCCCCGAGGCGCGGGCGAGCTCGATCAACTCCAACGTCTCTGGCCTGCTCTGCTCCACCCTCGCTCCCGCCCCGCTAGTGGTTGGCGCGGCTAGGCTTGGATCGTTGACGGTCCTTGGGTCACCGGTATAGTCTAGCCCGCGAGGTAGGCGTGAACGAGCAGACCGAGAGCGGAGCGGCCGACGCCCCGCCCGTTGAAGTCGGAGAGGACGTTGGCCCCGTTTCCGGCGGCGCCGAGCGCAGCGCTGGCTCTGGGGACGGCGACTCGGGCGCCAAGCCTGGGGATCCCAACGCGGTCACCAGCTTCGACCCGCGTGTGCTGCTGGGGGCTGCCTTCGCGTTGTGGGTCGTCGCCATGGCGGTGTTCGCCTACCAGTACCCCGGCATGGTGGCCGACTACCACCTCGGCAATCTCCACCTCGCGATGGCCCAGCGCGACGAGCCGCTGCGCAAGGCTTCGATCGAGGCGCTCGTGGCGCGTGGCCCCAGCGTGCTGGGCAAGATGCGCGAGGAGCTCGGCTCGAAGGAGCAGCGCGAGACGCTCCCCTATCGGCTGACCTTGCTGGTCGAGGTCGTGGGCAAGCTGCCCGGCCAAGAGGCGACCGATTTGATCCTGGCTCGCGCCGAGGCCAGCGAGCCCCCCATGCGGGCCAACGCCTACAGGCTCCTCGGCGAGCGGGCCAAGGCGGGCAGCGCCGAGAGCACCAGCAGGCTCGAGCGCGCCATCGAGCAGGAGGGCGACCCGATCGCGCGGGCCTACGCCGCGCAGGCGCTGGTGCAGGCGGGCAAGGCCAGCCCCGAGGTCTCTTGGGCCTTGTTGGGCGTGCTGCGCGACCTGCCGCCCGCGGCCCGCGGAATCACCCCGCCGCTGGTCAGCGCGCTCCAGACCTCACTCGGGGCTGATCTGCCCTACGACCCCGCGGCCGAGGAGCGTGAGGCGCAGCTGAAGGCGCTGCACGCGGCCTACAGCAAGGCCGGCGGCACTTTCCCCGAGGGCCAGGACTACGAGAGCTGGTCGAAGCGCCGCGCCGCGACCGCGCCGACCACCAGCGAGAGCCGGGAGTGAGCGTGAACCGCACGGAAGTTCGCCACGCCCTCGAGCGCCTGATCGCAGGCGAGCTGAGCCCTCAACAGGCTGTGGCCCTCGCCAAGGCGGCCGGCTACGCGACCTTCGCCGACATGTGCGATCAGGAGCTCCCTGAGCGCCTGCCTCGGGTTCGCCTGGAGCGGACGCTGGTCCAGTCTCGGATCGCGCAGGCGGTCAATGGGCACTTGGCCTTGAGCGACCTGCGCGCCTGGGCCGAGGAGCTCGCGACGGTCCTCGAGCGACATGAGCTGGGGGTCAGCCTGGCGGATCGCCGCCGCTTGAGCGAGGCCTTGGCCTTGGTCGCGGTCGCGACGGACGTGCGCATCTTCAAGAACACCCAGCCGGTGGTCGGCGTGCTGCGAGCCGTGGCCCGCTCCCTGGGCCGGCGTCGGCACTCCAACCTCTCGTCGCTCTACGGCCAGCTCTTCTACCACCAGCCCGAGTTCCACCTGTTGACCCGCCGCATGGAGGATCAGCTGGCTGAGGACGAGCGTCCGCCCCAGCAGCCTCCCCAGGGCGAGAGCGGGCTGCCCGAGGCGCCCCAGAGCTACTTGCCCAGCACGCCCAGCTTCCTGGGTGACCTGGGCCTGGAGGACCTGGACCTGGACTCGGGCCTGCGCGACTGGAACGCGGCGGCGTCTTCGGTCGAGCCCGCGGCCCCTGAGCAGGTCCGCTGCGCCGACGTGGTCGCGCTCAACCAGCCCTACGAGGTCGGGACCCAGGTCCACGACTACGAGTGGGTCGTGGCCTTCTCGGTGGCGACGCGCAGCTTGGTGCTCGAGGACACCGTCCCGGGCGTCCCTGAAGAGGGCTTCCTGCGCCAGGCGCGCGAGGTCGCCCCGAACTTCGACTTCGACACCTACCGCCCCGAGGCGCGCCGCGACCAGGACGGGGTGCTCGAGATCGTGGTCGATGCGCCAGCGGTGACCCGCAAGGAGCTGGTCTACGCGGCCAAGCTCTTCGCCATGGTCCACCGGGTGGGTCGGGTCAACTTCGAGGGGCAGCGCCTGCGCTGCCTGACCTCGCCCCTGCCTTAGGGCCAGCGTCGACCTAAGTCTTTTGCTCGCAAACTACTAAGATCACCTGTCCGATTCCTGGGTGGGCTGACTCATCTTCTATTGATGAAGAAGCTCGCCCTCGCCCTAAGTCTTCTCCTCCTAACGACTCCCGCCCTCGCGGAGCCCGCCGTCGAGCGGACTCTGAGTGAGCTCCCCAGCGAGCTGCCGCCGGGAACCGAGCTGATCGTGATCAGCGAGAAGCCGGGCGCCGTGCACTGGGGCGTGAACGGCTGGAAGACCCCTGCGAGCGCGCTGCGGCCGGCCGGGACGGTCCGGACCAGCGGGCCTGCGGTCGAGACCCCCCTGCGGGGGCCGGGGCCGGACGGGAGGTATCGGGCCACTCTGGGTCCCTTCACCGCTCAGACCCGCGAGCTCAACTGCGTGCTGCGCCACCCGAACGGCTGGAGCGCTGGCCGGGGCGGCAAGGACGCGCGGGTCGCGATCCGGGCAGGCGCGAGCGCGCGGCGGCGTCCGATCACGATCGGTCGCGGGCCCTACCTGGGCACCTCGGGCAAGCTCGACCGCTACGAGCACTTCATGGACTGGGAGCACGCCGACCTGCGCGCGCTGGATCCGGCGGACGACGCGCGCTCGCTGGGAGACGCCAAGGACCACGGGCGGGACCTGCTGGCCTTCTACTCGCGCCTGGAGGAGGGCGCGCTCTACCTGCGCGCCGACCTGCTCGACCTCGGCCTCGGCGACGAGTCGGGCGCCATGGACCTCGTGGTGCTCGTCGACTGGGAGCAGGGAGGCCAGACCTGGCTGCCGGCCTTCCACGGCGGCCAGACCGCGAGCGGCTGGGAGGCCGCGATCCTGATCAAGGACGGCGGCGAGATCGACGTGTTCGACGCGACGTGGAACCTGCTCCCCGCGGGCAAGAACGTGCACATGCGCAGCGACCTCGACGCGATCGAGGCCGGGATCAACACGGACGTCCTGCGCCGGGCCGGCTGGGACGGCCGGGCGCCGCTGCGCTTCATGGCCTACACGGTGCAGGAGTCGAGCGGCGAGGTGGCCGACGCCGTCGGCGAGGCCGACCTGAGCGACGGCGTGCTCGACACCTGGATCCGGGCCGACGCGCGGGCCGGGACGGCGAAGTACTCGGCGATCCTGCACGGCAACCAGAACATTCAGCCGCTCAAGTGGCTCGACGACCTGATCGAGTCGAAGTCGATCAAGACGCCGAACGGCAACCCGACGGGCTACGCCCGGGCCCTCGACGCGCACACCCTGTTCCGCCTGCCGGTGAACATTCACATCAGCGGGACCCTGGCGGGCACGGTGGAGTGGGGGGCGCCGGCCTTCAACGAGCGCCTGCGCGGCTTCCTCGACGGCCACCCCGAGAACGGGGAGGGGCACCTGATCGGCGGCGTGCTGGCCGAGCACATCATGCCCTACTTCGAGAACGCCCGGAGTCACCACGGCGGCGAGGGCGCGAACGCGGCGACCGTGCGACTCAACGACGAGCTCTTGGATCGGATCTACGGCCAGAGCCCGCGCTCGGTGTTCTGGATCCCGGAGCGAGTGACGCGCGGCACGACCTTCGCGGACGTGATCGAGGACGCGACCGGCAAGCGGAACCGCTACGACTACGCGGTGGTCGACCAGGTGACCCACGTCTCCCGCTGGTTCGGGCGCGCCGACGCTCACGGCAAGCGGGGCCACAAGGTCAACCGGATCAACGGGGTGAAGTGCTTCCTGATCAACGACGAGGCGGACCAGTGGAAGTTCGCCAACAGCGACGGCGGGCTCTGGATCTGGACTCGCCGCGGCCTGATCGAGAAGGCGCTCGACCCGGACCAGGAGCAGCTGACCCTGGTCTTCGACGACTGGGAGGCCTACGCCGGTCGCAGCTTCACCTCCTTCGGCGTCGGCAGCGACAACCCGGACAACTACGAGACGACGATCCGCTGGATCGCCAATCACCCCTGGATCCAGGTCGAGACCCTGGAGACGATCGCCGCTTGGAACTGGACTCCCGTGGAGCGCGGCAACGTCCCGAGCCTCTCGGTCCAGACCTACGAGTGGCTCGACCACGCGACCGAGGAGTCCTACGACAACTGGTATTACGGGTCGGCCCAGGAGGAGAGCTTCAAGGACTATCACCTCGAGCGCACTCCTGGCGTGCGGATTCCCAAGCCCTACGGCGTGATCGATCAGCCGGGCGGGGTGCTGCACGACGTCTGGAAGGCCGTCGCCACGGCCCCCAAGGGTCGCCTCCAGGACCTGGCTGCCGCCGTGTTCGCCGTCGACGTGTTCGAGACGGCCTGGCACGACGAGGACATGAACGATTACTTGAGCAAGACCCCCACGGGGGACTACCTCAACCCGGACACGACCGCCGATCCGATCGCCGGCTGGGCGCGCGCCATGCACAGCCGCGTCGGTGACGCGGGGGTGGTGGCGGCTGCAGCGCGCTGGAGCCAGAACCCGCCTGCCTCGGCCCGAGCCTGGCGCGCCGACGTCGACGAGGACGGCGAGCAGGAGCTCCTCCTCGCCGACCGCCGCGCCTTCTACGCGTTCGAGAACGACGGCGGCCGCTGCGTGTTCGCGGCCGTGCGCGACCCGGCCACCGGCGAGGCGGAGCCTTTCCTCGGCACCCTGCTCAACACGCCCGGGATCATCCAGGCGCGCGAGCTCGAGGAGACCCATGAGGACGCGGTGACGCGCGCGCCCGCCCTCCTCGACTGGTGGGCGGACCGGGGCGGCAGCCTCTACGTGAACGCCGACTACCGCTCCGAGGTCCGCGCCGGCGGCTGGCGTCTCCGCAGCCCGGACGGCCGAGTCGAGAAGGTGGTCACCCTGCGGGACGGAAAGCTGAGCGTGCGCTACACCCTGCACCCCAACCTCGGCACCCTCTACGTCCGCTGCGGCCTGACCCCCGCCGTGCTCGACCTCTTCCTCGGCGGCGAGCAGATCCAAGCCTCGCGCCGCAGCGACGGCGCCCGCGTAGCCCGCGCCAAGACCAAGGCCGGCCGCACCGTCGAGGTCGCCCTACTGCCCCAGTCCGGCGCGACCCTGATCGACAACGCCACCTTCGGCACCAAGGGCGCCATGGGCGTGCCCTTCAGCTACCAGGTCGAGCTCTCCGGCACCGGCACCTTCGGCTTCGAGATCCAGCCAGCTCTCCGCTAGGTGCCTGGCACAGCCGAAAGCTGTGCCAAGCAACCGGCCCGCCGCCGCGGGGCCGAGCCCCCGCCGCGGTCACTTCGCAGGCCCGCGAGCCCGCTCCGCCGAGCTGGCCGTACGTAGCGGCAGCCCCGACCCGAGGGCCGGAGCTGCCTGGCGTCGAGCTTGTGGGAGAAGGGCGAGGGCTCGACTGGCTCGCGGGCTGGCCGCTAGGGCGGCGCGCCCGCGATTGGGACCTGGTGGTTGCGGAGCAGG
>MDTG01373490.1_pt1 | contig 10957 bp, 15 predicted proteins | sample 811421 | NCBI WGS metagenome assembly MDTG01 (sample SAMN05326645, study PRJNA326480) | marine metagenome | isolation source: seawater | place: Pacific Ocean: South East | collected 2011 | reverse complement strand
GTAAAAAAAATATTAAATACCACTATGATCTTGGAAATAAATTTTATGAGAAGTGGTTAGATCAAAGCATGACTTACTCTTCTGCAATTTTTGATAAAAATAATACAAACCTACCAGATGCCCAAATAAATAAATATAAAAAGATTGCAGACTCATTGTCACTAAACGAAAATTCAATAACTTTAGAAATAGGTTGTGGTTGGGGAGGATTTTCAAGTTATATTGCTAAAAATTATAAATGTAAGGTAGATGCCATTACCATTTCTAAAGAACAATATGATTACACTGCAAATAAAATACAAAAAGAAGGTTTAGGAGAAAAAGTAGCCGTGCAATTTAAAGATTATAGGGAGATAAAAAATAAGTATTCTAAAATAGCTTCAATTGAAATGTTTGAGGCAGTTGGAAAAAAATATTGGAATACATACTTTGATATTATTCAAAATTCTCTATCAGATAATGGTAAAGCAGCTTTGCAAATTATCACTATAAATGAAGAGAGGTCAAAAGATTACCAAAATAGACCAGATTTCATTCAGCAATATATTTTTCCAGGAGGTATGTTGCCAACTAAAAAACAATTAGAGATTACTGCAAAAGAGGTAGGTTTAAAGTGTCTTGAGATTTTAAGCTTTGGTAAGTCATATGCCAAAACTTTAAATATTTGGAACTCTCAATTTCAAAACTCTTGGAATGATGTGGCTAGAATTGGTTTTGATGACAAATTTAAAAGAATGTGGGAATTTTATTTTTCATACTGCGAAACTGGTTTTCTAAGTAGCTCAACTGATGTTTCTCATTTTTTAATTAAAAAATAATTTATGAATAAAATAAAAATTTTTCTAACCCTTACGGGTTATCAAATCACTTGGTTGGCGTGTGTATTTGGTGAAATTAAATTTAATCAACCTCTTCTTGGTATATATGTCGGCAGTATCTATTTATTTGTCTATATTTATTTTAATAATCATAAATTAAATTTTTTAAAAATAAGTTTATTTATTTCAATACCAGGGTATTTATTTGATACTCTTATGGTATATTTTTCGTTTTACGAATTCAATAATAGCTTTATCTTAGGAACATTGCCTGTTTGGATGATAGTATTATGGTTAAGCTTTTCTACTTTGTTTGATGAAATCTTCACTATATTTAAAGAATATAAATTTTTAGGTATAGCTTTAAGCGGCTTATTAGGTCCACTTACATATTATCTTGGTGAACCAATTGGCATAATTTTAATTAGCAATTATTTAATATTTTTTTTATTAATGGTTTTATTTTGGGTTTTGTTAATGACTTTTTATTTACAGTATGTAAAAAAAAATTAATTTTCAGCTGAATCTTTTTTTGTACGAGTTCTATTTAAAGTTCTCTCCAAATCTTTGTAAGTACATAAACCTACATCCATAGGACTCTTAGCTTCAAGTACGGCCTCTCTATAAGTCCCATTTCTTACTGCTTCCACTGTGTTTTTTGTAGAACCTGTTAGTTTTGCTATCTGAGAACTACTTAGTTCCGTTGGATATCTTTTGATAAGCCACAATATTGCATAAGGCTTTTCTTGTCTTAATGAAAGAGGAGTATATTTTGTGTCTTTTTTTCTAGGAGGTAAGTCCTCTATCACAGATGATTTAATTAAATTTAAAGCAGCAGTGTTATCCGCTTCACACCTTTCAATTTCTTCTTTCGTGAGTTGTTTATTATCAATAGGGTCATAACCCCTCATTCCAACGGCAACATCTCCATCAGCAATACCTTGTACTTCTAGCTCATGAATACCACAGAATTCTGCAATTTGGTTGAACGTTAGTGAGGTATTTTCTACAAGCCATATTGCTGTAGCTTTAGGCATAAGTGGATATTTCATATTTTTTCCTTATAATATAAATAATCAATATAGATATAAAATAATACAACTATGACAAATTTTTTTGAAATTGATGAAGAAAAGAAAACAGTAAAAACTTTAAATTTAGATGATTTTAGTATTGAAGATTTAAAAAATTATATTCTGGAGTTATCACAAGAATTAGAAAGAGTTAAAATAGAAATCGGTAAGAAAGACATAGTTAAAAAAGAAGCTGAAAATTATTTTAAGTAATTTATTTAATTTTAAGACCTTTAAATCTTTTTTGGAATCTAGCTACTTGACCCTCGGTTTCATTTAGACTTGACTTACCTCCTGTCCATGCAGGGTGCGATTTTGGATCTATATCTAGCTTTAGTGTATCAGCTTCCTTGCCCCAGGTTGATTTTGTTTTGAAGGAAGAGCCGTCTGTCATTACGACATTAATCTCATGATAATCTGGGTGAATTTTTTTCTTCATATGCTGGTATATATTCAAATACTTTTTAAAGTAAAGAGAGTTTTTCAACTAATTTTTCATGTATTGTAGTATTTGATGCCAACAAATCCTTAGAATGTATGTTCCAATTTTTACCATCAATTTCTGTAATTCTTCCACCAGCTTCTCTAGCTAACAATACACCAGCAGCTATGTCCCATAAATTTAAATTTTTTTCCCAAAAACCATCTAACTTTCCAGCTGCTACATATGCAAGATCTAATCCTGCTGAGCCTAATCTTCTTATTCCTGCTGTATTTTTTAAAATTTCATCTATCTCATTTAGATAGTTGTTATAAGTTCGTTCACCAAATGGTAATCCTGTACCAATTAGGCACTCTGTTAGGTTGGATCGGTTTGAAACTCTTAACCTTCTATTATTACACCAAGAACCTTTGCCTTTAGATGACCAAAAAAATTCATTTAAAATTGGATTATATATAATTCCATCAGTTATTTCATCACCTGTCATCTTTGCAATAATTATCGATACATGAGGAATCCCATGAATAAAATTAGAAGTTCCATCTATTGGATCAATTATAATTGTATTTTCATCTCCTATGATCTTACCACTTTCCTCAGTAACATATGTGTAGTTTGGGTAATAATACTTAAGTGTCTCTAGTAAACTTTTTTCAATTTTTATATCTGCATTTGTAACAAAATCACCAACAGATTTTACTTTTATCTGTAAATTTTCAATTTCACCAAAATCTCTAATTAATATTTTACCAGCTTTTTTAGCAGCTTTTTCAAATATATTAATAATGGCAGGCTGCATTAATTTTTTGCTTTTTCAACATAGCTACCATCTATCGTGCTTATTACTACTTTGTCCTTAACTTCTATAAATTGAGGGACCGTTGTTTTTATACCCTTATCCAAAACAGCAGGTTTATAAGAAGATGCTGCAGTCTGGCCTTTAACTACTCCCTCGGTTTCAATTACTTCCAAAATTACATTATCTGGCAACTGTATGCCAACTGCTTTATCATTATAAAATTGTATGACTATATTATCATTTTCAATTAAAAACTTAGATTGATCAACCCCAATTAAGTCTGAGCCTAACTCAATTTGATCATAAGTTTGTTGATCCATAAAAATAAATTTTTGATTATCTTCATATAAGTATTGGAATTTTTTTTCATCTAGAATAGCTCTCTCTATTGTTTCTGAGGATCTAAATCTAGAGTTCATTTTAGTGCCTTGTTTAATTTCTTTTAATTCAGCTTGAATATATGCACCACCCTTACCTGGTTGTGTATGTTGAGTTTTTAAGACTCTCCACAATTTGTTATCAATTTCTAAGATATTGCCAACTTTTATTTCATTTCCATCAATTTTCATAAATCAAGTTTTTTATAATTTTTTATTTTTGAAAATTCTACTATATTAAAATTCGGGTTTAATAAAACTTTATTTTTTTTTGCTATATCATTTATTTTGTTTAATATAATTTTATTGGATTTTAATTTTAAATAATCGATATTTTCTCTTAAAATCAATAAAGAAAGCCCGTAGTCGTTTCCAGCGTCAATGAAAAACTTTATTTTATGTTGTGAATGTTTCTTTTTTACTATTTTGATTAGTGTATTTAGCCAACTGATACCAAAACCTTTAATCAAATAACTTTTAACAAATATCACTATTATTTTTCTTTTATTTTTTTTTAATTTAATTAATTTTTCTATTTCAAAAATTGTATTTACTGAAAAGCATTCTTTATTTATCACTAAATAAATTTTTTCAAATCAACCATTGTTTCAATCATTCGATTAGAAAAACCCCATTCATTATCATACCAAGCTAATATTCTGCAAAATTTGTTATTTACTACTTGTGTTTGTGTTATATCAAAAATTGAACTACTTGAATTATGATTAAAATCTATCGAAACTAAAGGCAAACTATTGATAGTTAAAATATTTTTGAGGTTTTTAGATTTTGATGCCTTAAGTATTAATGAATTTATTTCGGTAACACTTGTCTTTTTTTTACTAACGAATGTTAAGTCAATTAATGATACATTAGGTGTTGGAACTCTTATAGCGGTACCATCTAACTTGCCTTTAAGATTTGGCAGTACTAAACTTAGAGCTTTGGCAGCTCCTGTTGAAGTTGGAATCATTGACACAGCTGCAGCCCTTGCTCTTCTAAGATCTTTATGGGTCTGATCTACAGTTCTTTGATCGCCAGTATAGCTATGGATTGTCGTCATAAAACCGCTTTCAATTCCTATACCTTTATCGAGGACCATAGCTAGTGGTGCTAAACAATTTGTTGTACATGATCCATTTGAAATAATTTTATGCTTTTTTAATAACTCACGATTATTAACACCTTGAACTATAGTTTTATCAACATTTGTTGCTGGAGCCGAAATTAATACTTTTTTTGCACCAGCATCTATGTGAGAATAAGCTCCCTCCCGAGTTGTAAATATACCACTACACTCTAATACAATGTCTACTTTTAATAACTTCCATGGAAGGCTTCTTGGATCTTTTTCAGCATAAAATTTGATATTATGTTTTCCAATTTTTATGACATTTTTATTTTTCTTAATTTTGTAAGGGATAATTCCATGTACACTGTCATACTTCAATAAGTGAATACTGTTATCAATTCCCCCTAATTCATTAATGGCAACAACTTCAACATTTTTTATTTGTTTTTCTAATAAAGCTCTAAGAGCTAATTTCCCAATTCTTCCAAATCCGTTAATTGCTATCTTCATTTTATATTTTTTTCAATAATTCCAATTAAATTTTCATCTGTAATTTTAAAATGGTCATATAATTGCTTGTAGGGAGCGCTTTCTCCAAAACTAGACATACCTATAAAATTTTTTGTATCTAAATATTTTTCCCATCCATTTATGACACCTGCCTCAATTCCAAATATCGGTTTATTTCCTAAAATAGTATTAATATACTTAGTTTCATTTTTTGCAAATAATTCAAAAGAGGGTAGGCTTATTACTCTAACATGTAAGTTTTTCTCCCTTAATTTATTTGAAGCTGAACATGCAATTTCAACTTCTGATCCTGATGCTAGTATTGTTGCATCATAATTTTCGTAATCCTTTAATATATATGCTCCTTTTTTTACCAAATTTTCTTCTCTATTTGCTTGTTGGCTAATTTGTAGGTTTTGTCGAGTAAGAACTAAAACTGTTGGCCCTGAATTATTTAATGCAGTTTGCCAAGCTTCTATCGTTTCTATAACATCACAAGGCCTAATAACCGTTAAGTTTGGAATTGCTCTTAAACTAGCAAGATGTTCGACAGGTTGATGAGTAGGGCCATCTTCTCCTAATCCAATTGAGTCATGAGTCATAACATAAATAACAGGTATATTCATTAATGCCGAAAGTCTTATTGAAGGTCTGCAGTAATCAGAAAAAACTAAAAATGTTCCTCCAAATGGTTTTAATCCACCATGTAATGCTATACCATTCATAATACCAGCCATTGCATGTTCTCTTATTCCATAATGAATATAACTCCCACTAAAATTGTCTGCAGTAATTACATTCATTTCTTTTGCCTTTGTGTTATTTGAGCCAGTAAGATCAGCTGAACCTCCTAGTAAATTTGGCAAGTGATTAGATATTAGATTTAGTGATAACTCACTAGCTTTTCTTGTTGCACAATTAGTTTTTTCTTCGAAATGAATTTTTTTAAATCTTATAATATCTTTAGTTAATTCATTATTTTCATTTTTAGAAAAATGATTTTTAAAGTCATTACTCTTAAAGGTTTCAGAATTTTTTTTATTCCATTCATCTCTTTTATTAATATTTCTTAAGTAAAAATTTCGCCAAGCTTGTAATAGTTTCTCTGGTACTTCAAATGGTTTTTGTTTCCAATTAAGTTCTTTTCTTACAAGATCAACCTCCTCTTCACCAAGAGGCGATCCATGAGATGAAGCTTTGCCTGATTTATTTGGTGAACCATAACCAATTTTTGTTTTGCAAGCTATGATGGTGGGAGACAAATTTTCCTTTGCTTGATTTATAGCATTATCAATTTCAGCGAAGTCGTGACCATCAATTTTAATATAATTCCAATTATATGCTTCAAACCTTTTTTTTATATCATCGGAAGTTGAAAGATCTGTAGACCCATCAATTGAAATTGAGTTATCATCAAAAAACATGATTAATTTTTTTAATTTCAAGTGTCCTGCAAGACTACAAGCTTCATGGCTTAGACCTTCCATTAAACAACCATCTCCAGCAAAAACATATGTATAATGATTAATAAGTTTATCACTAAATTTTGCAGATAGTTTTTTTTCAGCAATAGCTAATCCAACCGCATTAGATAAACCTTGGGACAAAGGCCCCGTTGTAGTTTCAATGCCTGGTAAACTTCCATATTCAGGATGACCTGCTGTTGGATGATTTAATTGTCGAAAATTTTTGATATCTTCAAGAGTAATTTCATCATATCCAAGTAGGTATAAGCAAGCATAAAGAAGCATTGAGCCATGTCCATTTGAAACAATAAATCTATCTCTATCAATCCAATTTGGGTTTTTAGGATCAAATTTCAAATGTGATTTAAAAAGTACTGTAGCGATATCTGCCATTCCCATTGGCATTCCTGGATGACCTGAATTTGCTTTTTGTACTGCATCAATTGATAAAAAGCGAATACAATTTGAAAGTTCTGTTAAATCTAAATTATTATGGTTTTTGTCCAATTATTAACCCTATATATTTATATTATTCAATTATTTTAAAATTATATACTTCATTACAGTGACAATTATAAAAATTCAAATTATAAAATGAATATGGAAAGCATGGCTAAAATTAAGGAACTTAAAGAGAAAATCCATGAATTACAATTGCTAATGGAAGATTTTATAAATCTTCACGACGCAAAAAAAAATAAAATATCAAATCTTGAAAGTGAAATCGAAGATATTAAAGGAAATATGAACAAATATTTAGATGATCTTGAAGAGTTAATTGATCAACAATAATGCCTGTTTATAAAGCACTTATACTAAATAAAGAAATAAAAGTAAATTATGAAGAAAATCAAAAGGCAAAATTAATTGAGTCTATTAATGAGGTAAACAACAAATTAAATAGTTATGATAAACATAATGGAAAAATTAGTGATAGCAAGCTTCTATCTTTTTTGGCAATAAAATTACAAGCTGAATTAATAGAATTAAAGGAAAAAAAAACAATAGATATCAATTTAGAAAAAAAATACAAAGAATCTAATAATGAGAATATTAATCTTAACGATAAAATATTCAAACTGCATGAACAGAATAAATTATTAGAAAAAGAAAACAATTTGATAAACCTGGAATTAGATAAATTAAAAATTCAAATAGACTTAATAACAAGCTTAATCAAAAAAAAATATGAATAATAATATAAATATAAAAAAAAAAGATTTGAGGAAAAAACAATTTTTAATAAGAAAGCAGTTATTTTCCTCTATAAATGAAGTATTCAATAAACATTTATTCAAAGAATTTTTACAAAAAATAAATTTTGATAATATAAATGTTGTATCAAGTTTTATTTCAATCAATTCTGAAATTAACACGCATGATTTAAACAACTATATTTTAAATAATAATAAAAAACTTTGTCTGCCAGTTGTTTCAAAAAAGCATGACTATTTAATATTTAGAAATTTCACAAATGAAAATGATTTAGTTGATGGATTTATGAATATAAAAGAGCCTTCAATCACTTGTGAAACAATGACGCCAGAGTTACTTTTTATCCCATGTCTTGCATTTGATAGATTAGGGTATAGACTGGGTTATGGTGGTGGCTATTATGATAAAACGCTTAATTATTTAAAAAGAAATAAAAAAAACTTTTTGTCAATAGGTTATGCATATGATGGTCAGAAAGTTTCTGAAGTACCAATAGATAAATTTGATATTAAGCTTGATTATGTTATTACAGAAAAAAAATACTACGCTTTTATATGAAAATTCTTTTTATAGGTGATATTGTTGGCAAAACTGCTCGTGAAAAAGTTAAGGAAAATCTAAGTATATTAAAAGATAAATTTGTTCCAGACGCGATTATAGTAAATGCAGAAAATGCCACGGGAGGATACGGACTTTCAAAAAAAGATGCTCAGGATTTGCTTTCTTCAGGAGCTGATGCAATAACACTTGGTAATCATGCATGGGATAAGAGAGAAATGCTTACGTTTATTGAAGAGTGTCCTAAAATTATTAGAGCAATAAATTTTCCATCCGGTGTTCCTGGTAAAGGATTTTATACTATTGAATTACTTAATGGAAAAAAAATATTAGTTGTACAAGTAATGCTAAGATTATTTATGGGCCTATCCATTGATGATCCATTCAAGGCAATAAAAGATCTTTTAGCTTCTGAAAGATTAGGATCCACCTGTGACGCAATTTTAATAGATGTTCATGGTGAAGCTACATCAGAAAAAAACGCTTTCGGCCATTTTGTTGATGGCACAGTATCAGCAGTTTTAGGAACGCACACACATATCCCAACTTCAGACAGTAAAATCTTACCCAAGGGTACAGCCTACCAAACTGATGTTGGTATGACCGGAGATTACAATTCAGTAATTGGCATGGAAATTGACAATCCTATCCATGGTTTTACTAAAGGTTATAGAAGTGAGGGAGGTTTTATACCAGCAAAAGGTAAAATTTCTATTTGTGGAGCTCTAATAGAAATTGACGAAACAAGTGGTTTGGCTAAAAGTATAATTCCTGTAAAAGAGTAATAAATTGCACATATTAGACACATTTTTAGTCTATTTATATAACTTTACTAACATCGTGTTTAATATTTATAGATAGTATTTTATGGCTGGTCACTCAAAATTTAAAAATATTATGCATCGCAAAGGTGCACAAGATAAAAAAAGAGCTAAAGAATTTTCCCGCCTTGGTAGAGAAATTTCAGTTGCCGTGAAAGTAGGTGGTGATGATCCAGAAACAAATATAAGACTTAGGTCAGCAATCAATTCTGCTAAAGGCCTAAACATGCCCAAGGATAATATTGAAAGGGCAATAAAAAAAGGACAAGGTAATGATCCTAACAGCAACTATGAAGAAGTAAGATACGAAGGATATGGACCAGATGGAGTGGCAATTATAGTTGAAGCACTTACCAATAATAAAAATAGAACGGCTGCTGAAATTCGTTCAACATTTAATAAGTATGGTGGAAGTCTTGGAGAGACTGGCAGTGTTAGTTTTAGCTTTGAAAGATTAGGAAACATTTCTTTGAATAAAAATTTAGTAAATGAAGAACAATTATTCGAGTTTCTCGTTGAAAATGAAACTGATGATTATGAAGTAAATGATAATGAATATCTAATATACTGTGATCAAAATACTCTTCATGAATTAAATAATAAAATTAATGAAAAATTTGGACAGACAAATTCCTCAAATTTAATATGGAAAAGTAAAAACACATTAAATATTGATAAAGAAACAGCTGAAAAACTATTTAAATTGCTCGAAATTTTAGAAGACAATGACGATGTCCAAGGTATATCGTCAAATTTTGAAGTTGACGAAGCCGTAATGTCATCCTTAACAACTTAAAGAAAGGTTCAAAATGCCAGATAAAGCATGGAAAAAAAGAGAAAGAGATGTAGCTACCTATTTCAATGGTAAAAGAACTCCATTAAGTGGTGGAAACGGCAAAGTAACCAGAGCTGATGTAATTCATGAGGATTTATTTATTGAATGTAAACTTCGAGCTAAACATACAGCAATATCATTGTGGGATGATACAGCTAAATTAGCAAAGGAAGAGGGTAAAACACCAGTAATTGCTCTTTGTGAAAAAAACAGACCTGGTTTTTGGGTAATGGTTCACAGTAGTGATTTAGAAAAGATTAAGAAATAATTTATGGAAGAAATAAATAACATAGATATTGTAAAAGAAGCACCAGATTTTTCAATGATTGGTCTGTTTATGCAAGCAGATATTGTTGTTAAATCAGTAATTATAATTTTAATTATAGCATCAATTTATTCTTGGAATGTGATAGTTTCAAAAATATTAAGGATGAGGCAATTAAAGAAACTTGAGAAGGAATTTGAAGAAATATTTTGGTCTGGAAATTCATTTGAAGATTTATACGAAACACTAAATTTTAATAAAACAGATCCAAAATCAAAAATTTTTTGTGCAGCTATATTAGAATGGAAAAAAAGTAAGGCTCAATATAATGAAAACACCGATTTAAATTCCTTGAAGGATAGAATGCAACGATCAATGTCAGTTATATTTAATAAAGAGAGTGAAAATGTTGAAAAAAATTTGACATTTTTAGCTACTGCAGGTTCAACAGCACCCTTTGTAGGACTTTTTGGAACTGTTTGGGGTATTATGAATAGTTTTAAGTCTATTGCAATTGCTCAAAATACAAATCTTGCTGTCGTAGCTCCTGGAATAGCTGAAGCTCTTTTTGCAACAGCTTTAGGTCTATTTGTAGCTATCCCTGCCGTTGTTGCTTACAACAAAATTTCAAATGATATTTCAAAATATTTTGTGTCTTTAGAAACATTTATGGATGAATTTACAACAATATTTTTTAGACAATTAG
>MDTG01325820.1_pt1 | contig 10957 bp, 17 predicted proteins | sample 811421 | NCBI WGS metagenome assembly MDTG01 (sample SAMN05326645, study PRJNA326480) | marine metagenome | isolation source: seawater | place: Pacific Ocean: South East | collected 2011 | reverse complement strand
TCAACTTGTTCAAAGGCAAATTTTGTGTGTCTTCTAAATCTTGATATGAAGTGTGAGTACTGTGGTTGCTCAGTGAGCCACCTGTCCTGAATGCCTCTGACTGCGAGTGACAATTTACCCGACATTCCTACTATTTGTGAGTAAAATTTTGGTAATTAAAACGATGTGATATCTTAGAATGAACATTCAGTTGCGAAAATTCAATCCAGCCAAGATGGGTGACGACCGAATATGCGTCTTTATTGGAAAACGTAACACAGGTAAATCCACGTTGGTCAAGGATATCATGTATTACAAAAAACATATACCAGCTGGGATAGTTCTATCAGGCACAGAAGAAGGAAACCACTTTTATGGAAAGTTCATACCAGACGTCTGTGTATACGGAGATTATGATGGGGAAGCCGTCGATCGTGTTTTGTCCAGGCAAAGAAAACTCGTCGGTGCGAGGGGTAAAAACAACACAAATGGAGCCTTCATGCTTTTGGATGATTGTATGTATGACTCAAAGTTTTTAAAGGAAACTCGAATTAGACAATGTTTTATGAATGGTCGACACTTTAACATATTTTTCATGTTAACTATGCAATATGTGATGGACCTCCCACCAGCCCTGCGTGCCAATGTGGATTACGTTTTTATTCTTAGAGAGAACATCATACAAAATAGAGAAAAGCTCTATAAGTCATTTTTTGGTATCTTCCCATCTTTCGATATGTTTTGTAAGGTGATGGACCAATGTACGGAAAACTACGAGTGTCTTGTACTCGATAACACCGTTAAATCTAACAAAATCTCAGACTGTGTCTTTTGGTACAAGGCGAAAATTAGAACGGGGTTTAGGGTAGGGAGTCCACAATTGTGGAGTATGCACAAAAAAACATACAATCCAAAATATTTAGAACAGCAGGAGGCTGATGCGAAGAAGGCTACAAAGAAAACACACCTTACGGTCACGAAACGAAAATCGTGATGCGTCACTTAACAATTTCAAAAAAATCGGTTAACATTAAATGTCTACTGACGTGCGGACGTTGAATCTTTCCGATAACGATGATGGCATGGTTCCACTCACGACATCTTTTGTGCAAAACAATCAACCCGAAAAAAATGTGAGTCAAAATAAAGAAATGACCATGGATTCCACCGCTATTGCTGATATTATGGGTCAGCCAGAAATGCCCCTCGAGCCACCAATGATGGAATCCGATCCACGGGTCCAGCAACCAGTTGTTATGCAACAGCCAATGGTTGTGCAACAACAGCAGCCACAACAAGCGGCCGCCCAAACAAAAAATCCATTCAACCTTACTGATGAGCAGATGCAAGCCGTCGTCGTCGCGGCGTGTACTGCGGCTGCCATTAGTAAGCCTGTGCAGGAAAAGCTCGCCAATTACGTGCCCCAATTCTTGAATGAACAGGGACACCGGAGCATGGTCGGCCTCGCGGCGACCGGTGCTGTGGCGGCTGCTATTTTCTACGTGCTCAAGAAGTATGCTTAGATACCGACGACTCTGTAGATATATCTACCATCATCGACAAAAAGATTGGCGATTACTAAACCACCAGTAAACATGGCTATCAAAAACCCCAAAGAATTTCCGGTGTTTCTGATGTCCTTACCGAAAGCGCGCAGAGATTGTTTCACTTCGCCTATAGAGCTTATGAATATAGACGCGAGCGCATATGAAATCGCGCACGCGAGTAGTATGTACTTGTGATCCGTACCGAAATCACCGAGTCTGATGTACGATTTAACTCCACCTCTCGCGATCACGTTCAACGTGAATGGAATCAATATGAGAATGAGCGCACTGATGATCCATGGTTTCGCCTTGTCATTCGCTTTATCGGCCAATACTGGACTCAACATTACCGTGAGAGCCGAAAGCCACATGACGATGAAAATAAAAAGAGATTTATTCATTTACAATAGACATACATTATTTATCCTGGATGTGTTTACCACAAAATTCCGTCTTCTCTGGTATCTCTTGGTAAATGCCTATGGCAATAGACATGGTTTTGAGCTTATCGTACTTGTCCCAGAACGCAGGGCTGTGTGCGTACTCCTCGACACACGTGTGCGCAAGTTCGTGAATTAACACATGCATGATTTCATTTGGTTCACCGTCTATGCACAAGCCTATTTCGTGTCCCTTGTTTACACTGTATCCCACGCTCCCCTGTTGCGCTCTGTGGTGTGCGGTGATGGGTATGGGGTCGACCAAATGTGTAAACTCATCGTTGTCGGTTTCGCTAATATGTTCCCTGAGAAGTTCGTACCTCTCCTTGACGATACGTAAATTTTCAGGTTCGGTCGTGTGTATGTATATGTATACATTTAGGAGAAACAAAATAACCAGAAGTATCATCTCTTATATACAAAGATAAATTTGGAGTATAGGTCTGATATGGGATTTCCAGACATGGGTTCCCATGAGTCTAACCTGAATCCTATTTTTTCTAAGCGCGTAACTAGTAGGTCTCTGTGTGCGATTGGTTCGGATTTTGCGCCGTCTTGATAATACGGTGTGTCTTCGAGATGGACAAACAACTTTTCACCAAATTGCCCATTGCTCGTTGATTTCATGAGAAAGAAACTTTCCCTGCCGTACTTGAGTGGCGTCTTAAATACGATTTGGTTTGAATCGGGTATGATTCCTATGAGCCTCCCACCCGGTTTCATGCGTCGTCCTATTTCACGGGTAGTTTCTCTGAAGAGATCTTCACTCGCGAATATATAGTGAAGTGAAAAATTGTAACACACTACATCGTACCTTCTGTTTGGTGTAGACATGATATCTCCCAAATAAAAATTGACACGCATCTTGAACGTCTTTGCCCTTGATTTGGCCTCGTCGAGTGCATCATCGAGTGGTTCACATGCGCTGAGATTCACCTTACATTGTTTGTACTTACCGAGATCACCCCCGAACCCACATCCCACATCTAACACAGCGTCACCTTCCCTACATATTCTCTGTATGAGTTCCCTCTTCTCGGCGTTATGATGCTTCCGTATCTCCTCCATAAAATTAATTGATATTTTTTCAATGTTGGTTTGACTTAGGTATATCCCGTGCTAAAAGCTTAAATTGGTTTCATTTATATATAGTTTTTTAATAAAATTTAAAGTAACACCATGGTTTTTGAGAAATGAAAATAGAAAAAAAAATTATTTTTTTAAAAACTTCTTTCTTTGAAAAGAAACTGAAAAAAAAATTATTTTTTTTTCTATTTTCATTTCTCAAAAACCATGGTGTTACTTTAAATTTTATATAGAGACTATATCCAATTTAAATCTAATGACGAGAATATTGTATTTTCTCTATATAATCTCGCGAAGCAACACCATGTTTTTTGGAACTTTTTATAGAGAGACTATATCCAATTTAAATCTAATGACGAGATTTTTCTAAAATTTTAAAAAGTAAAAAATAAAAAAATATTTTTTTAAAAACTTCTTTCTTTCAAAAGAAAGTGTAAAAAAAATTATTTTTTTTTTCTATTTTCATTTCTCAAAAACCATGGTGTTACTTCGTGGGATTATGTAGAGTCATAGAGAATATCAACACAATTAGAAAAATCTCATGGACATTTTATCAGGTGGTATGTCGCCACAAGACCAATTGTAAACGTAACAGTGATTATGACCATTACCCTTCAAGAACTTGGAATCACGGAGTGTACTAGGATTCAAACCAATGTCTAAAGTATTGTACACGTCAAACCCGGTATTGCGCGCGAGCATGACCGCCGACTTGAGGTCACCACGACCCGTGTCGTAAAACATATAGGCTTGATTTATATACATTTGTGTCTGGACCGACCTATAGGGTACTGAGTAATAACTCGTGAAATGACCCTCGTCATTTAGGTATGAATACACTATCTCACATTTGGGTAGAAGCCATCGACGCACGTATGATTCGTCTATCACGGGTGCGATAGAATATTGGGACATATGTTTACGTAAGATTTCGGTAACCCTCGGTACGTCGCTATTGGTCATCAGCCAGTGTGTACACGATCCGTTGACGGCGTGAGGTCTTTCTCGCTCATCCGAAAATTTTGCCGAGTTGAGTTTACGCACGTTTATGAGTCTATGCCAATACGATGTCTTTGCGACGGGGGTGGGGAGTTCCGCCACGGCCGTGTATACCGCTTGCCATATACCAACCGCATTAGCTCGTCGACGTATCTCAGATATGAGGAGCGGTGCGAGCCCTATATTTCGAATTGAGTCATGAACACAGAGAAAGTTAATTTGTAAAACATCGAGGACTGTGTCGTGTACTCTATACTTGGTTGGTACACCAGATATGAAACCGACTAGTTTTCCGCCAGACTTTGTTCGAAGACCTAAATTCCAATCGGATTCCGTGGCCCATTCCACGAAATCTTTTGAATACTTGAACGAAAAGTGTTCGTCGCGTATGTAGTGCGAAGACAGAAATTCGGATATTTCATGTATAGAACACGTCGACCATTCATAGTGTTTAGGTAATGTAACGGGTGTTTCGCTATATGTTCTAGACGAATCAATCTCACCCACACCCTCGGAGTGATTTTGTGGCATGGGTTGGGTATTCCAAAATTCATGAACCATTTGTATATTGGCGTATGTACCTTTTAAGTTGGCTTAAAGTTTTGAGTACACATTAACTCAGAAATGTCGCTTGAACAAGATTACACCACCGTTCCCGGTCAGCTCTTTGCTTGCCTTTCCGTTGTTGGTCCGGAATGTCCTCAGAAGAATGATAAGTTTGGTATTAAAATCCGGGGAGCTTTCAATTCTAGAGATGAAGCCGCGAGTCACGCGAAGCGTCTCCAAAAGGAAGACGCCACCTTTGATATTTATGTCGTGGACATGTACAAATGGTTGTTGATTCCACCGGACGCCACCGCCATAGAGGACGTTCATTACACGAACGAAAAATTAGAGGAGCTCATGTCGGGGTACAGAGAAAATCAACAAATGGCGGCCAAGATGTTCGCTGATCGTAAGAGAGATATGATGGAGAGCCCAAGTAACACGTACATTAAGCCGGGTGACGAGAATTCCAAATTTTACACGAAACCAGATGAACCACCCATCAGTCACCCAGCTGAGGTTTTGGAGCGTCTTAAGAAGGAAAAGCCGGACGCTGAGATGGAAGAGCTCGTGAAGGAAGCCGATAAGATCGTCGCTGATGAAATCGAAGAACGACGTAAGAAGCGCGAGGCTGAGGCTGAGGCTGAGAGTGTTGAGGCGAAGGCGACTGAAGGTGAAGAAGTGAACTCCGCGTAAATAAGTAAAAAGATATAATGCTGATCGGTATCCCTGATCACCATTATTGTATATATTCTGGTTAAGTGTGTGGACACGAAACACTTAAACGGAACACATTTTTATCCTGGTCGAAGAATGACCGGTTGCATGGTCTTACCCATGAAAAATCCTAAAATGAAAGCCACGAATATGACTATGTACGCGGTTTTGTCGAGATTTGAAAAGATATCAATCTTTTCTTGGTATTGCATTTGTGGAGGTGGAGGTGGTGGGGGAGGGTAGTAATACATGGGTTCTTGATCATGTTGTTCATCATCCATTGGTTCTTCTTTTTCGAGTACATCTGGGGTGTACTCGAGTGGATTTCCTATATCACTCTCCATTTATAAATTCGCGTTTTATTTTTTTAACTACATTATTCCTCATCTTCATCATCATCTTCATCTTCATCTTCATCATCAACAATAAATCCAGCTAAATTACCATTTTCATCCGCATCCTCGTCTTCATCTGATTCTGATTCACTCTCAGACTCCGAATCGTAATCATCTTCATCGAAATCAGAGTCACCGTCATCTGTGTAATCGTCCTCTACCTCTTCAAATATTTCGAGACGCTCCGGGGGCTTGGAAACTCGTCCAGAGCGAGTTCTAATGTTAGACATTTTATAATATATATGTTCATTACATCTTTAAGTTATGCAACCGTTCTATTACTGCGTTCAATTTACTCATTATTTCTTCATTTTTGGAGTACATACCGAGCTCTTCTAGATTATGTATGGCTCGTTCCAATAGTTTCTGCGAAATATCTACGTGACCCTTAAATTCTACCGCCATGTGTAGATTCGAATTGAATTCCCTGTAGAGTATCCCGTTTATGTGCGCGTATTCACGGACATCTTTCATGATTTCCTCTACTGGATCAGGCTTTACGTTTATTTTTGCTATTCTCGATGATACATAAATCATCGCCAGTAAAATAACCACCGCAAACATATTTATAATTTAGATGTTATCTTGTCTATAAGCCTGTGTTTTCTATTCGTACATTTACAAACTTTTTGAATCTCATCTTTGAATATCGAAAAGTCTGATTTTGTGGAACACACGGGACACGCGTGATTCGTTTTTACGAGCTTCTTTTTGCCTTTCACATTCTCTATAGCGTGTATTTCCAGATTATCATCTTGAATCATGTATTTTTTGATATACGCTTTAAGGTCTTCGCGTACGTCACATTTTGGTTTTTCGACAGGCTTTTTCTTTGGGAGCGGCCTGTATTTGGTGACCTGTAATTTTTCGACTATATTTGGGGGTAATTGGTGTACTCGTCCCGAGAAATCCTTACAAAATCCATAGAATCGACCTCTTATCGTTTCACAACGACAGAAACATTTTTGTTTTATGGTGTCCCCTAATATATGAAACCACACGTGGTTTGACCCGTGATTACGTTTCGTGTTTTCACAATACCTAGACGTCGTGGCGACGAGGTAACTGTTCTTTTCTCGGTACAGATTCTTTACACGGGCATTCGTTTGACCTTCCATATGTCTACGTATGAACGTTTCGAGTAAAGCACACGTTTCGGGGTCTTTGAGTTCGTCCTTCAACTGGTTCGCTGTGAAAGAACCTTCCTTTCTTTTCTGTGCACCTTCGATTATTCTGGGGTCGGTGCATTCTGTCCGAAGAGTCACCATATTCATGAGTTCGACGGTTGGTTCCGGTGACACATTTTGGAACATGGCGAGAGGTCCATGTTTGTACAAAAGTATAGGAAGGTACTCACTTTGCGTCTCCTTTCCTCTATCACATTCCGAACACCCCTTACCATTACACGCTTTATGCGTCACCCATTTATGTGAAAATGGCATTCGAAACCCACTTCCATGGGTGTTTCGTTCACTACTTCCGTACACGGACAAATCGACTATTTCGTTCCAGTCTTTTGATCCATATGCTATGTTGAGTGTGTTTATGATGTGTTCTCTGAGAGCTAGCGCCGAGGATCTATTCACTGGAAAATCCGGCCAATTTATGTGTACACCCGTTTTCATGAAATCATCCACCTTCTTTGGTTTTGAAACACACACGAGTGCGTCCTTCCCTCCATGTTTACTCACCCTGTCGCATATGACTTTACACACGCGGTTAATTTCTTCTACCGTAAGAACGTCATCATCCTTGTAATCGAGGTCAACGAAAAAATTATACGCATCGATCGTCTTTTGCTCCACGAGATATATCTTCTCGTTCGATTTGATACACTCAACGTATTTTTCATAAAATTCAGTCAATCTATCAAATGGTACGGACAGCACGCCGCCGTCCATGAACACATGTGATGGATTGGGGTTCTTTTCAAAGAAGCCATGACTTTTGCACCACTCCTTGAACATACTTACCATTAGTTCGCGTAATTCTTTTAATCTTCTTCAAAGCTTCTCCATATCGACTTCCTAAACGATACATCTGGATGTGTTGCTTCATCTTCTGTTAGTTTTTTCTTCAACACTAAAAGTTCATACACCTTATCTTCCTTGTGCTCTTCGATGTAATCGTTCGCACGAGTTGGTGTGTATGAATGTCTATTGACGAGCAAATCATGTATTTGCATTAAAATGTAGCTCTTCGACTTCATTATTTTATAGCAAAGGATTTTCTATTCAAAGATGTAACACACGCATAGAATTCTGGATTTTCGAGTACATTTTTATAGATACGATCCCACTGCTTCTTCATCCTGAATTCTTGGAGTGTATCGAACGACATGAAATCATTTTCGTCGTGCGTACGCTTAATAGGTTGTTTTTGTATTTTTTTAGCTATCGTCTTTTGTTTCTCATCGTTGAACTTCCTAACGAGATCAACTTGTTCGGGTTTCGTGTAATTCACAAAAAACACAAAGACGTTATATTCCAACTCGACGGTTGGGCTTTCTTTGACTATAAATTTAAATTCCGTATACTCGCCTTTCTTCAAAGAAACGACACCACGCGTTTCTTCTTCAAGTTCGCGAAGGGCACACCGAATTGGATTGAAAATCTCTCTTCGGCGACACCCTCCGGTCACGAATATCCAGTCTTTAAAGCGCTTATCTCTCACCGTTAGGAATTTGGGTTTGTCGCTCGTAAATGTTACTGGTACCGCTATCGCTTTATATTTCTTCATTGCGCTGATCGCAAGTTATAATCTTCAGAGATGTTAATTTTCTTCGGACTCGGCAACATTATTGATTACGACCTCTTCCTCCTCCTCTTCATCATGTTCTTGGATAACACGTTGTTGAGTGGGTGGTGGTGGTGTGTGCGCTTGAACGATTTTATTACAGAAACCTTTGATACCTTCGATATCACTCTTAGCTTGTGTAAACTCCTTGTACATGTAAACGGTGGCCGCAATGCACAAAATAACAGCTACAATAGTCAGAGTCTCTCTATCGAACGAGATCATACTTTTGTGTAATAGAAACGTTGAATTTTTTTAAGTAGCTTCCTCCTGATTAATGGGGGAAATGAATTTTTCGAGTGTCCTGGATTTTGGGTCATACGTGAGTACAAACACAAATCCTAGAAGAAATAAATACTTCCAAAGCATTTGATATTAGTGTTTAATTTAATTAGAGTACATCAAACCACCCATACCATTTTCAATGCGCATAATATTGTAGTTCACAGCGTACATGTCAGCATTGAACTTGTTGCCATCAACTATGAAACGAGCGGAATCGAGACGGCTGAAATTGAGCGAACCAGTTGGCTGCAGCTTCGCTGTGTCGAGACAGAATGGGTACAAGAACATGGTTTCATCGGTACTACGGATTTCGGACGAAGCGGTGTGGTAATACTTAGACACCACGGTGTAGTGTGGGTTGACGGGCTTGGCATCCGTGACATCGGTACCATTGATTTGCAAACGAAGCTTGTTGTTAATGAAACTGAGATTGCTTGGGTTATACGCCGCGATATACTTGACTGGATGATTGTAGTTCACTTCCTGGATAGTAGTGTCAGACAAGATGGATCGTTGCGTTTGGTTGATGATCATGTTTTGTGGAGTATTCGCCAAAGTGGTGCGTTCATCGGTATCCAAGTAGATGTATTGCGCGTGAACTTCATAATCAGTGGCCGCTGGATCCTTCCATGTAATGCGCAATTCAACATCGTGGTACTGGAGCGCAATCAATGGGATCGCGGATTGCCAGTTTTCACAGAAAGAAAAGCGGAGTGGGTAGAACGCCCACGGCGCGGCAACACCCGCGGTGGTGGACTTGGAGTAATCTTGAGCCATGGTGTCTGGCGCAATGTATTGGGAAAAGTGAGACGTTTGTTCGTCGATGACCTGGCCACCGACCAACCACTCGACCTTCTGGATTCTGTTGATCCAATCAGCTTTATTGAGCGCATTTGGGTTGCGATTCGCGATGTAGCAGTATCCGAGGAGATCCCCCTTGCGTTCGAAACGAACGGTGGAGATACCACCGGCAGTTGGAACGCCCTGGAGCACTTGGCGTTCTATGGTTTGGGCAAAATTTGTGTGACGTCGATAGTTAGATCTGAAAAAACTGACTTCAGGTTGGCCGACGAGGTGGGCATCCTGGGCGCCGACGGCGACGAGTTGGGCAATACCACCAGACATTTTATATATATTGAGGTTATTTTTTTAAATGGCTATCTTTACATGATGGTGCTACATCATGTAAAGATAACGAGAAGTTGTTTCGATCAACTGACTTTCGGGTCGTTCTAAAACGGCGAAAATTACCATTTTCTATGAGCCCGACACGCTTCCACTGCGTCATCCCGTTTGTTGCACCCGACGCGATTTGAACGCGTGATCTCCTCCTTACTAAAGAGGCGCATTAACCACTATGCTACGGGTGCCTCTCCACCTCTGGGTTTCGATCCCAGTACCCCACGGTTAACAGCCGTGTGCTCTTCCAATTGAGCTAAGGCGGAATGGTCCGGCCTACCCGATTCGAACGGGTGACCCGCTGATAACAATTTTTACATTGCAAATTTAGTATTACGTACTACAGTCAGCTGCTCTTCCATCTGAGCTAAGGCCGGATAAGCTCCTACCTGGACTTGAACCAGGGTTATTGGATTCAAAGTCCAAGGTGATGACCACTACACTATAAGAGCTTATGTGAAGAAAAGGCTACACCTCCTCTTCATTATTATCAACACTACTTTCTTTAACCTCCTTTGTATATTTAAAATGATACATCACTAACGAAAACAATCCCGCCGACACATTCGTGATAGTCATAGGAATTACGTCATAATACACGGAATATACGAGTGCAAACGAACTCGCGAGAAGATTAAGGTGTAAAAAAGAGTAATTTATCGCTTTCGCATCCTGATTACGATACACGTGTACGACTTCTGGGATAAACATGAGTGTTATGAGTATCGAACTCGTGAAACCCAACACATCTACAACATTCATTTAACTTATTTGAGTTACCCCTTTTCAGTTTAAGCCCCTTAATCGAAATGGCACGTTATATTATTATATAAATATTCAATTGTGTTTATAGATGGACAACCTGTTCAAGGACGAATTTGATATGTTAGATAAGCTCGACTGGAGTTCGACGGAACACTTCAGAAAACCGCAAGACCCCGATAAAATTATAAACACCGACCCCGATGAAGAATTTTATATTGTCAGG
>MDTG01318103.1_pt1 | contig 10957 bp, 7 predicted proteins | sample 811421 | NCBI WGS metagenome assembly MDTG01 (sample SAMN05326645, study PRJNA326480) | marine metagenome | isolation source: seawater | place: Pacific Ocean: South East | collected 2011 | reverse complement strand
GGGTGCAACTCTTGAATTTAGTTATGTGGGCTATGCTCCCCAAATTATTTTGGCAACTGCCTCGGGGCCCTTCAATATATCCCTGCAGCCCGACAACACGCTGGAAGAAGTTGTCGTGGTCGCCTACGGGACACAATCAAAACAATCGATTGTAGGATCAGTGGCCGTAATTTCAGAAAGTGATATTCAATCCCAACCTGCAACCACTATCACTCAAGCCATTCAAGGAATTGTTCCAGGGATAAATGTTATAAACACTGGAGGGGTTCCAGGTACCAACCCAACCATCAGGATCAGGGGAATCGGATCGATTAACGCTTCTGCAGCGCCATTGATAATTGTAGACGGCGCCCCCTTTAATGGAAACCTCAACAGTATCGCGCAAGAACAAGTCGCCTCGATATCGGTTTTAAAAGATGCCTCTTCAACCGCCTTGTATGGATCTCGTGCCGCCAATGGAGTCATTATTGTAAATACCAAATCAGGAAAAAAGTCTACCCCTACAGAAATCACCCTATCGACCGTTTATGGAAGTTCCTCCATGGCCACACCCATGCATGACCTATTGGGAGTCGATGATTATACGAGATACTATTGGGAAGCATACAGAAACAATGAACAGTACGAAAACAACCTAAGCCCTTCGGCAGCGGCAGCGGCGGCTTCATCGAATTTAGTATCTGCATTGGCCTACAATCCCTATGGTGTTCCTAATCCTGTTGACAATCAAGGAAACCTAAAGGCAGATGCTGCTTGGAACACAGATTGGAAAGATGTCATGCTCAACACAACTGCTTATAAAAAACAACACGGGCTCTCTGTTTCTGGAGGCAGTGAAAAAACTAACTTTTATTTTGGGAGTAATTATTTGAGGGAACAAGGGCAAATTAAATCTACCTATTTTGAACGTTTTGCTACACGTTTGAATGTAAACACTAACGTCAATGACTTTATCTCTTCGGGGCTAAACATGTCATACACAACTTCGAAACAAAATACACCCAACCAATCAGGTACTGCATTTTCCAACTCCATACAATGGGTATACACTATACCAAGTTACTATCCTCTTTACAAAAGAGATGCTCAGGGGATGATATCAAATGATGGAAATGGTAATCCGCTATTTGACTACGGAAATAATAACAGGCAAATTGTCAACGGGGTAAGGCCTGCCTTGTCCAACGAGAATGCATATGGCGCCATATTAAACAACGAAATCCTTAAAAATAGGACTTACGTATCCATGAATGGTTTTATAAAAATTGACTTACTCCCCCAACTGAACTTCAAGTCAAGTATTTTATATGAAAGATTTATATTCGATGGTTCAAACTACACCCACAACGAATTTGGTGCTGCCGCATCAGTCAACGGTAGGGTAAGCCAAGACCTTGATTTTACTACCACACTAAATACCATACAAACCTTAAATTATTCTAATTCCTTTGGTGCGCACCGCTACAAGATTGATGCTATTTTCGAATCATACAATCGAGAAAACAATCTTTTTGACGCGCAAGGAACTGGTTTTCTTCCCAATGTAAAAGTGCTGAATGGAAGCACAATTCCCGAAGGGGTTGGAGGGGCAATCAATCAAGAGCGATTGATGAGCGCTATCACTAGGTTCAGCTACAACTATGACAACACCTATTTTGCAGAGCTTTCTTTTAGAAGGGACGGTTCCTCCAAATTTTCCAACGATACCCGCTGGGGAAATTTCTATTCTCTGGGAGGATCCTGGATTCTATCGAATACTTCTTTTGTTGAAAAAACAGACTGGGTCGATTATTTGAAACTTAAATTTTCCTATGGGGAGCTCGGAAACAACAGGGGAATTGGATTTTTCCCTTATTTACAAGTTTTTGATACAGGCTATAACCAGTTGGATAATACCGGTGTGATTTCCTCAGAATTTGTCGATCCTAACCTAACTTGGGAGAAAACAGCGCTCTTAAATATTGGGACAGAATTTACATTTTTTGAGGGCAAACTGGAGGGTAGTTTCGAATATTACAACAGAGAATCTATCGACTTGATATACGACAAACCTGTGGCGCTGTCAACGGGTAACGAATCTATTAAAACCAATGTTGGTGCTGTAAAAAATTATGGGTTGGAATTTTCTTTTAACAGTATGGTCCTGAAAAAAGAAGATCTTATGGTCGATTTAGGACTTAACTTTTCATTTGACAGAAACGAAATCAGCGATCTTACTCAGGAGGAGTTTATTGAAGGTGATAAGAAATGGATGGTCGGAAAATCTCTATACGATTTCTTTATTAGAGAGTCTGCGGGAGTAGATCCAATAGATGGATATCAAATGTGGTACAAAGACGTGACCACCAATGAAGGAGAGAAAACAGGTGAAAGAATTACCACCAAGGAGTACAGTGAGGCCACAAGGTACTACTCAGGAAAATCCTCACTCCCAAATATGGTTGGAGGGTTTAACGCCAGTGTTGTTTATAAAAATTTTGATTTAAATGCTTTGATCAATTTTAGTTTTGGCGGGTATGTCTATGACAGGATATATGCTGGGCTTATGAGTGGGTTTTCAGCTCCTGGAAGAGCGAGCCATCCCGATTTGAGCAGAAGGTGGCAATCGCCTGGTGATGAAACCGATGTTCCTCTTTTTCTGAGCTCGCAAAATGATTTCAATGCCTCTTCTACCCGCTTTTTATTTAAGAATAATTACATCCGATTGAGGGGGCTCAACATCAGTTATAATTTTACAGAAAACTGGATGGAAAAATACCAGCTGAAAGGACTGAGGATTTTCTTTCAAGGAGATAATATTTTTACCCTTCAATCTCATAATGGGATCGATCCAGAGCAAGCCATTTCTGGGAGAACAAACTACCGTTCACATCAAATGAAGACTTTTTCGTTAGGTATAAATATTCAATTGTAATTCAGTTAAGATGAAAAAACTATTTGGTTTACTTTTGGTTTTAAGCAATGTTTTTACAGTGGGCTGTGAGCAAGATTATCTGGACCAACCCGCACCCACAGAGTCTGTAAATTCATCGGTTATTTTTGAATCAAAAGAAGGTGTAGAGGCCTTTATGTCGGGAATTCTAAGAGTTAGTAGAAGTCAGTTTGAGAGAACAGATGCTGGAGGACTATACTCGATGTATTTCGCCCGAGAGGTAAAAGGAAATGATATTATCATGGGTTTTCAATGGTATCTTTACGACTACGAAAACGACAATCGAGAACCCACTTATACGAGGACTACCTTTAGCTGGGAATTTCCTTATTCAATGATCAATCAATTGAATCTCTACATTGATGGGGTCAAAAACAGCAGTCGTTTGTCCGAAAATGAAAAGGAGGGCTTACTGGGTCAAGGATATGCCCTTCGCGCTTTTTACTACTTCCAGTTGGCCATGGAATTTCAACATACCTATACCTATGACACCTCCTTGGCAGCTCCCCCTATCTATGAGGAACCAGCCTTGGAAGGAAAACCCATGTCGACCATTGGTGCCTTGTACGAGTTTATTCTATCGGACCTGTACACCGCTGTTCAAACAACTCCAGAGGCAAGACAGAATAAATCTTACGTAAACAGAAATGTTGCCCATGCTATGTTGGCCCGTGTTCATCAGGTGATGGGAAATTGGCAGGAGGCAGCCAATGCTGCAGCCATTGCGAGGCAGGGATACAGCTTAAACGCAAGCGAGTATGCTCAGGGTTTTGATGACATGAATTCAAGTGAATGGATCTGGGCCCTGCCGCAGCGTTCCGATCAAACTAATTATTTCTACATTGCGCCACATGCTTTCACAGATAATGAGAGTGATGGCTATGGTTTGGCATTTTGGAATAAGGATTTTGTGTCCTTGTTCAGCCCATCGGATGTTAGGAACACTTTTGTAGACCTCTTCGGCGTTGGGCAGGGTAACGATTACTATGCCAGAGCCTCTTCAAAGTTCAGGTTTTCCTTTAGCGCTGATATTCCAATCATCAGATCAGCTGAGATGTTGTTGATCGAAATGGAAGCAAAGGCGCGGCTGGGGAATGAAAATGAAGCCGCAAGTTTGTTGCTTCAATTACAACAAAACCGGGATCCCAATGCGCAAGCCAGCAAGAACACAGGAAATGCACTGATCGAGGAAATTTTGGTGGAAAGAAGAAAGGAATTGTATGGTGAGATGGGTGTGGGTTGGTTTGATGCCAAACGATTGCGCCGTGGAATCACCAGAACAGGAAACCACAGGGTAGGAAGCCCCGCGAATCTTCTTCCCGATGATAAAAAGTTTTTTCTAAAAATTCCCCAAAAGGAGATTGATTCCAATGAGTATATTGACGATAGTGTAAACAGCAATCGTTAACTCTATTTTCCCATTTGGCTTTCAACTATTGATTCGCCAAAAAAAAACCTAAATTTATCTTAGGTAATTTCTAAATTGCAGTTATGAAAACTGCTCAAGAAATTTATGGCTTGCGTGCTATTATGGAAGCCATCCAACAAGACAAAGCCATTGACAAAATCTGGTTGCTAAAGGGGCAACAGGGACAACTTTTTAAGCACCTCGAGCAGAAAATCCGCGAAAAAGGGATTTCGCACAGCTATGTGCCCGTGAAGCGGTTGGAGCGGTTTTCTAATCAAAATCATCAAGGAGCTGTTGCCAGGATTGCGCCAATCAGTTTTGTATCGTTGGAGACATTAATCGAAAGTAATGCAGATAAAAAAGCCATTTACCTGCTTCTGGATGGCATTACAGATGCCCGAAATTTAGGAGCAATAATCAGGACAGCGGCAGCCGTAGGTGTGAGTGGAGTTATTCTTCCGCAAACAGGATCTGCCCCGGTTAATGCAGATACGGTTAAAACCTCTGCTGGTGGAATTTTTTCTGTTCCTTTAGTCAAGGTAAACCACCTAAAGGATGCAGTTTTTATATTCCAGGCACATCAAATCAAATGCGTTGCGGTTACGGAAAAAGCAAGAAAAACAGCATATGAGGAGTATTTAAACGAAAGCTTGGCGCTGGTTGTAGGTTCTGAGGACAAAGGTATTCAAAAGAGTGTATTACAAATGGCTTCAACTTCGGTAAAACTGCCTATGAACGAGCTTATGGATTCACTCAACGTAAGTGTAGCCTGTGGTGTTCTGCTCTATGAAATTAAACGGCAACAATATTATTCCTAAAACTACATAGAATGAACACCCCATTGGCGGAAAGAATGCGGCCCAAAAGCCTGGAAGATTATGTAGGTCAGGAACATTTGGTGGGAGAAAAAGGAAGCCTGACCCCTATCATCAAAACTGGCCACGTGCCTTCCATGATATTGTGGGGTCCCCCTGGAACAGGAAAAACAACCTTGGCCAGACTGTTAGCTTCCCAAAAAGAGCGGTCCTTTTACCAACTTTCTGCCGTCAACGCTGGGGTAAAAGAAATCCGAGAGATTTTACAAAAAGCTGAACAAAGCGGTGGCCTTTTTACCAAAAAAAGTCCCATACTGTTTATTGACGAAATTCACCGATTCAGTAAATCACAACAAGACTCCCTGCTCGGAGCTGTAGAAAAAGGGTGTATAACACTGATCGGGGCTACCACAGAAAACCCCAGTTTTGAAGTAATCAACGCACTGTTATCTCGCTGTCAGGTCTACATATTAAATCCATTGGACCAAAATCATTTAAAAAACTTATTGTCTAAAGCCCTAGTTCAAGACGATCAGCTTAAAAACAAAAAAATTGAAATCCTGGAAAATGATGCTCTCCTTAAAATATCTGGTGGCGATGCTCGAAAATTACTTTCATCATTGGAACTGGTTGTCAATAGCTGCGTAGAGCCCGTCGAGATCGATAATGCTTTGGTATTGAGTAAAGTTCAGACCCATATGGTTCAATTTGACAAAAATGGAGATTTACACTACGATGTTATTTCAGCTTTTATCAAATCTATTAGAGGCAGTGATCCCAACGGAGCAGTTTATTGGTTGGCCAGGATGATTGAAGGTGGAGAGGAGGTAAAATTCATCGCCCGAAGAATGTTAATCTTGGCAGCGGAGGACATAGGAAACGCCAACCCCAACGCTTTGGTTTTGGCCAACAGCACATTTCAAGCGGTGAATGTATTGGGCTTTCCAGAAGCGAGAATTCCCCTCAGCCAATGTGCGCTGTATTTGGCCAGCTCTGAAAAAAGTAATGCGTCCTATACGGCCATAAATAAAGCCCAGCTTAAGGTAAAAGAAACGGGAGATCTCGGAGTGCCACTGTCCCTGAGGAATGCTCCTACACAACTCCTAAAAGAATTGGACCACGGGAAAGATTATCAATACGCTCATGGCCACAAAAATAATTTTATTCCCATGGAGTTTTTACCCGAGGCAATAGAGGGGTATCGGTTTTATGAACCTGGGGAGAATTCGAAGGAAAATCAAATCCGAGAATTTCTAAAATCGAGATGGAAAGATAAATACGGGTATTAATTTTTACTCCAATAAAATGGAGTAAAAAGTATCAAGACCGTAAACAACTCTAGACGGCCCATAAGCATTAGAAACGAAGACCAATATTTTCCCAATGTTGGCAATGAACTGAAATTACTTGCCGGGCCAAAATCGCCAATAGCAGGCCCAACATTACCCAATGAGGAAGCCGCAACACCAATGGCATTTTCAAAGTTTAATCCCATAAGTCCAAACCCCAGGCTCCCAATGATAAAAGAAATCATATAAAGGATAAAAAATCCTAAAATATTTCCAATTATTTCCTTGCTTACCACCTTTCCATTGAAGCGCGGTTGTATTATTTCATTTGGATGCAAAGCCCTTTTAAACTCTAAAAATCCACTTTTGATCATCAAAAGATGTCTGACTACTTTGATCCCTCCAGAGGTACTCCCTGCAGAACCGCCAAGAAAAAATAAACCGAAAAAGAAAACCGTCATAAAAGGGGTCCATGCCGTAAAATCTGCGGTGACAAAACCCGTAGTAGTGACAATGGCAATGACCTGAAAAAAGGAATGTCGCAAACTGCTTTCCACTTTACCCCAAACCTGGGGATGTTCAAAAGTATCTTGATCGAGGTCTACTTGTGTAATCAAGACCGTAAAAACGATCATAGAAAAAACAAAAATGAACTTAGCAAAAGTCAAAAACTCATTGTCTTGAAAAATCTTTTTGAATTTACCCGTAAATGCAAAATAACTCAATACAAAGTTTGACCCCGCCAAAAACATAAAAATGATGACAATGTAATGTACCCATGGTAAATGGTTCCAGTGAGCGAGACTTGCATTTTTTGTCGAAAATCCACCTGAAGCCATGGTGCTCATCGCATGATTAACAGCGTCGAAAAGGGACATCCCAGCCAAATACAAAAGCAGGGTCTCCGCAAAAGTATATGATACATAAATCAGCCATAATCGCTTGGCAGTATCGGTAATCCTTGGGTGCAATTTATCTTTGTTGGGTCCTGGTGCCTCGGCAGTAAACAATTGCATTCCCCCGATACCGAGCAGGGGTAAAATGGCAATCGCCAAAACAATGATACCCATTCCTCCAATCCAATGAGTCACACTCCGCCAAAAAAGAATTCCAGCGGGCAATGATTCGATGTCCATGAGTATGGTGGATCCGGTGGCCGTATAGCCAGACATGGTCTCAAAAAAAACAGAGGGCAAGCCCTGTATAGCGTCCGTCATTAGATAGGGGGCCATTCCAGCAACTGTCATCAGTATCCATCCCAAACTCACAATGAGGTAGCCTTCTCTTTTTTGGATTTGGGCCTCGTGTTTTAGGGAAATAATCATCATAAAAGCACCGATGATCATTACGATAAAAGCTGCGAGTACTATTTCAAAAGTCACCCCATCTTTCATCAGCCAACTCACCAGGGCTGAAAGTAGCATTAAACCCCCATTGAAAAGCAGCAGTATGCCGATTATATGAATAATTACCTTAAAATTGAATCTGAGCATTGTAAAGGTTATAAAAACATACTTTCCACTCGTTTGATTGCGCGAGGCATTGCGCACACCACTAACCTATCTCCAGGCTTAATGGTGTAATCGCCGAGTGCAATAATACCCTCACCCGATCTGATCACCCCTCCAATACTGGCCATTCTGGGAAAATCTAAATCTTTAATTTTCTGATTGGCTACCTTAGATTCTGGGTGAACCACAAACTCTAAAATTTCAGCGTTCAGGTTGTTAAGGGTGGTCATGTCAACCACATCACCCCTTCTAATATATCTGAAGATAGTGTTTGCAGTAAGTAGTTTTTTATTGATCAATGTATCGATACCGATGGCTTGAGAAAGGTGAAAGTAATCCATGTTTTCAACCAGTGCTATGGTTTTTTCAACCCCTTTAGAGCTGGCCATCAAACAAGACATAATATTGGTTTCTGAGTTTTCTGTTACAGAAATAAAAGCATCCATCGACTCAATCGATTCTTCTTCCAACAACTCTGAGCTTCTGCCATCACCATGAATTACCGTTAGATCAGGTAATTCCTCCCAAATTTCCATGGCCTTGATTTTATTTTGCTCGAGGAGTATCACCCTGAACTTTTTCTCACAAAGCTCCCTTGCAGTGTTCACCCCAATTTTACTGCCCCCGAGGATCATCACGTTTTTTATGGGTTTATTGCTTTTTCCGGATAGCTTTTGAATTTCCTCAACCCCTTCTTTTAGTGTAATAAAGAATACGGTGTCGCCGGCTTCAAAAAGTGTATCCCCTCTTGGAATCAGGGTAAACTGTGTACCTTTTCGCTGAATGGCGACAGGCATAAAATGAACATCGGGAAATACCGAGGCGGCTTCTTTTACTGTTTTTCCTACGAAAGGAACCTCTGCTCCCAGCTGGGTACCAATCATTGTTAGGGCTCCCTCCTCAAATTCGTAGCTGTTAGTAAAGGCAGATTGGTCTAATAATTGCTGAATTTCGTCGGCGGCCAACTCTTCTGGTGAAATTAATTCATCCACGCCAATGTCTTGAAAGCTTATGGATTGGTCGGCATTGGTAAATTCTGTATTTGAAATACGGGCTATTGTCCGCTTACACCCCAATTGCTTGGCCAGCGCGCAAATGGTAATATTGACAGACTCTGAAGTTGTTACGGCGATAAACAAATCAGATTCTGAAGTATCAGACTCTTTTAAAACAGCCAAAGAAGAAGCATTTCCTCTTAGGGTTTTAATGTCTAAATGCCCTTCTGCATAGTTTAACCGATCTTTATGTGTATCGATCAAAGTGATGTCAAGAGACTCGTAGGAGAGTAATTTTGCCAAGTGAAAACCCACCTCTCCAGCTCCTGCAATGATTATTTTCATAATGTAAGTTCGAAAACTTAATGCAAATATAGGAAACATTGGGGTGTCTTTTTTGATTTCGTTAAATCCGAGTAGATTTGAATTGTTTTATCTTTACATATGTCCAAGAAACAAGTGCTTCCCTACCAAAACAATAAAAGCTCTAAGAAAACACAGGTGACCCAAATGTTTGATGTTATTTCTTTCCAATATGATCTGATGAACAGAATTATTTCGGGTGGCAACGACATACGTTGGAGAAAAAACGTGGTTGCAATATTGATGGATGAAAGACCTAAAAAAATTTTAGATGTTGCCACGGGTACGGGAGACCTTGCATTGGCATTACTCAAAACCAAAGCTGAAGAAATAGTTGGTATTGACATTTCAAAAGGAATGTTGGATTTGGGCAAAGAAAAAGTAAAAAATCAGCAGCAGCACAAAACAATAAAAATGGAAATTGGGGACAGCGAAAACATCATTTACGATGACAATTACTTCGACGCTGTCACTGTTGCCTTTGGTGTAAGGAATTTTGAAAATTTAGATCAAGGGCTTTCTGAAATACTACGTGTTTTAAAACCTGGAGGAGATTTGGTCATTTTAGAAACTGCAGTACCTAAGAGTGTAATTATACGAAATTTTTACTATTTGTACACACGATTTATCATGCCTTCTTTGGGAAAACTATTTTCTAAGGATCGGTCGGCCTATAGATATTTATCCGAATCTGCTGCCGCTTTTCCATTTGGGAAAGCTTTCAACAATATTTTGGCAAAAAATGGGTTTATAGAAATAGAGGACATACCACAAACCCTTGGGGTGGCTTCCATATATCGTGCAAAAAAACCGACATTTTAAAATATTATTTCTCGCTGGTCTGTTGATGATCGTCACCAACAATACTCTTTGTGCGCAATACCCAACCGTTCGGGAGAAAGTCATCAATCTCCCAAATTTTGATGACCCTTTATTACACTATGGCTATTTTGTCGGTGTAAACAATTTTGATTTTAAGTTTTTGTATGAAGTGGGATACTACAAAAATGGACTTCGGGATATTGAAGTCAAGTCCAATACAGGGTTTAATGTTGGTCTTATAGGGGATATGAGGATAAATAAATTCATCAACCTAAGGCTAGAACCTGGACTGTATTACTCCAAAAGGGATCTGATGTACCCTGAAAATTCTATTTTTGAAAACGAATCCGATCGCCTGAGAGAGGTAAAATCTACCTACATTCACCTCCCGTTAATAGTAAAATTAAGTGCCGGACGCATCAATAATTTTCGTCCCTTTATATTGGCTGGAATATCAACAGATTTTAATCTGTCGAGTAACCATAAGAACGTCGATGATAATTTTAGTGCAGTATTCCGAACAGAACCTCAAAACATAAATTATGAAATTGGTTTGGGCTTTGACTTTTACCTGAACTACTTTAAATTCTCACCCTCCATACGCGGAATATTTTCAATGCAAAACGAACTGATTCCAGACAATCCAAATACCAGCGGAACCAGCCCGTGGACGGGCAATATCCAAGAAATGGTCAGCCGAGGATTTGCGATCAACTTAACTTTTGAGTGATTGATCCCAACTCAGGGACGGAATATTTCACTCAACAAAATGGCAGTGGCAGTAGCTACATTTAGACTTTCTGGCCCCCCACAATCCCTCCC
>MDTG01159030.1_pt1 | contig 10957 bp, 8 predicted proteins | sample 811421 | NCBI WGS metagenome assembly MDTG01 (sample SAMN05326645, study PRJNA326480) | marine metagenome | isolation source: seawater | place: Pacific Ocean: South East | collected 2011 | reverse complement strand
GCCACCGGGAGATCCGCAAGCCGTTCCCTGTTGGCAAGCAGGCCCCAGATCATTGCGGCCAAGGAGCCTTTGGTATCCGAGGCGCCCCTCCCCCAGAGTTTGCCGTCACGCACTTCTGCCCCAAATGGATCGATAGTCATGCCGCCTACCCCGACTGTGTCAAGATGTGGTCCCAGGATAATGCGGGGTCGGGAGTCGCCCCGGGGTCCGGGGCTGCGCGCAAGGAGATTGGGTCGTCCTGTCTGAACTTCTTCCAAACCGACGGAAAAGCCCCGGGCGGTCAGGAATTCTCCGAGCCAGTTTGCGAGGGCCGCCTCTCCACATTGATCCGTGCCGGGATCCCCATCGGGGTTGACCGATGGAATGCGGACAAGTTCTTGCAGTAGTGCCGTGACAGATTCCACGCTCGGATATTTAGCTTATCTGGGGATGGATGAACGTAAAAAACTGGGGGGTGGAGAATGGCTTCCCGGTCCCGCGCTAGGCATCGCCATGGCGGCCAGTGGTGCCGGACGGCTGGTCGTACAGGGTGGTGACTATTACCTGGAGGGGCCTCTTTGTCTGGAGGGCCGCCATGGTTTTCAAATTCGGGTATCCTTCCCGAGGTCCTTTCGACAGGTCATATCCTGCTAGATGGGGGGCTGACGTGTGTGAAGCGGCAGGTTCCCGCCTTGCCGATTATGAAGATCCCGGCCGGGTTCTGACTGGGTTGTTTGCAGGTCCTGCCATCCCGGGTGGCAGCAAAGGATCACCGGCTCGGGCCCGGCGGGGATTCGAGTCGGATCATTTCATCGTGGGAGCATAAGGAGGGAGGGAGAAGATGGGGACAGGACGTTGAGCTTGGCCCGCTCCAATCTCTCGGCAGAAACCCTGGCGGAATCCCAGTTGCTTGAGGTGGTTGGGTTACCGGATTCCCGAAATGAAATTCGCGGGAGCAGTTTTGTCCGGCTGCTGCAGATGTCGGAGTGCTTCAGGTTACAGTGAGTTCAGGAAAAGGCGGGATTGGTGGGGAAATGGTTCCCCCGACAAACGAAATTGAGAGGAAACACTTTTGTATGAGCGACGCTTGGGCAATGGTCACCACTCAGATGGACCGACGCTATTCCGAGCAGCTTGAGGCCCGCATCAGAGTGACGGGATCTAATCTCTGCGTGGGGCTGGACCCTCGTATCGAGAATCATGGTAACGAGGTCGAGGAAGTGGAGCGTTTTCTGGATCAGGTCGTGGAGGAGACCCTGGACCGGGCAGCCTGTTATAAACCGAACAGCGCCTACTTTGAAGCCATGGGTCCCGAGGGTCTGTCCATGCTCAAGCGGGTGACAGAGCGCATCCCGGATGGCGTGCCGGTCATTCTTGATGCCAAACGCAGTGATATCGGGGAAACCCAGCGTCGGTATGCGCAGGCTTGCTTCGATTTTTTTGAGGCTGATGCGGTGACGATCAACCCTTTCATGGGATACGACTCGCTGGAACCTTTCCTAAATTATGAGGGCAAGGGTATCTATCTCCTCGCGGTCACTTCAAATCCCGGCAGTGCGGATCTGCAGCGCCGAGAGAGTGGCGGGCGGAAGGTGTTTGAGTACGTAGGTGACTTCGCGCGGCGCGCAGGGGCTGAGGAACGGGCCGTTGATGTAGGCTTGGTGGTAGGGCTCACCAACGCGGCGGATGATGTCCTTGCCGGTCTGCCTGACTCTCCGCTCCTCATCCCGGGCCTCGGGGCCCAGGGAGGAGACCTCTCGGCCCTCAGGGGTAGTGATCGAACTGCCCCCAATGTGGTTAACGTATCGCGGGGGGTTCTCTACGGGGAAAAGGGAACAGTGAGAGAGCGTGCCATTCACTATGCGACGGAAATATCGCAGGCGCTGGGCGGTGCATCGTGATCGCATTATCTCATAGCGCAGGCAGGCAGGTGCAGGATTTGGCGGCATGATAGAGGAGGATAGTCGAAGGAGGTTGGCCCGCGACTACGCTGGCTTGAAGCCTGCGAGGGGCTGGCCGGAGCGTAATTTCCGTTATCTGCGCCATCGCCTCGTTCCCCAGATTTTCAGAAAAAGGGTAGGGAATTCCCGCGACCCCCAGCTGGAGCCCCCACCGGAAGGAAAAATCCGGGTAACCTGGATAGGGCACGCCTCCTTCTTCGTTCAGTTCCCGGACCATTCAGTGCTTTTCGACCCCAACTGGGCAAAATGGATGGGGCTGGTCAAACGTCTGCAGCTGCCGGGCATTCTTCTTGAAGATATGCCGGAGGTTGACCTCGTGCTCGTTTCTCACGCGCACTTTGATCACCTGCATAAGAAGTCGCTGAAGGGGATCGACTCCCGCGATGGAATCATTGTGCCGAGGGGAAGCAGCGGCCTGGTCAAGGGCCTCGGTTTTGAACGGGTCGTAGAAATGAAGATCTGGGAGGAGGCGCAGCATGGAGGCCTGCGGGTGGTCCATACCCCGAGCCACCACTGGGGCGCACGATTTGGTCACGACACTCACCGGGATTATGGTGGGTTTCTCGTCGCGAGTGGGAAAAGAACGGTATTTCATTGCGGAGACAGTGCCTACTTCGGGGGCTTCAAGGAGATTGGTGCCCGCGAGAAAATAGACATCGCGCTATTGCCGATTGGTGCCTACGACCCCCCCAGCGGACGGGACGTGCATATGAATCCGGAGGAAGCACTCACGGCCTTTGAGGATCTTGGTGCGGAAGTGATGGTGCCGATGCACTACGGAACCTTCACGCTCAGCAATGAGCCGCCAGACGAGCCTCTCGAGAGGCTCCGGGCAGAGGCTGCCTGCCGGGGCCTTTCTGAAAGAGTCGTCGTCCCGGAGCCGGGCTTAGGGGTGGAGCTGTAAGGCGGCTTGTCCTGCGGGGAGGGCAGGCGTGGGTCTCCAAGGATAACTCGGGAGCAGAGTTCTTCGGAGGTCGATTACTCACGAGCAAAAAGTGCTCCACATACGGCGCAATCGGGACGCCGCTCGAGGGTGATCCTACGAAAGGTCATCCCCCTGGCGTCCAGAATGAGAAGGGTGCCGGTAAGGAGTTCCCCGAAGCCGGCAAGGAGCTTGATTCCCTCGAGGGCCGCGAGATTAGCAACTGCGGCGGAGACCGCTCCAATGACCGGGAACTGGCGTTTCCATCCGGAAGGGAGCTCGGGGTAAAGGCAGGCGAGACAGGGCGTCTGGCCTGGAATGATGGTGGTGAGTTGACCCTCGAGGTCAAACATCGCGGCGTCGATGAGAGGTTTGCCCTGTCGGACGCACTCTCGATTCAGGAGAAAGCGCTCCTCGAAAAGTGGTGCGCAATCAAAAACTAAGTCAGCCCCAGAGACGAGGGAGGAGGCGTTGTCTTCGCAAACGTTCTCTGGAATGGCTTCGATCTCAAGGCGAGGATTGAGTTCGAGGAGACGACGACGACAGGACTCGATCCGCGAATGGCCCAGTTGTCCGTGTGTCTGAAGGATCTGTCTGTTCAGGTCGCTCGGCCGGGTGTTTCCCCCATGGGCAAGAATGAGTTTTCCGATCCCGGCGGCAGTGAGAGACTGGGCGAGCGGACCACCAAGCCCTCCTACCCTCGTTACCAGGGCGGTAGCGTTCCGGAGGCGGGCCTGGCCTCCCTCGCCTAATCCCTCCACCCACATCTGCCACTCGTAGATGGCGCGCTCCTCGTCGGTTAGTGGCATGGCTTCTAATGTGACACGGGTTTTGGCTCCTGCGTCGCGGATGGTCCGCTCGGAAAAGATCCCGGGGAAGTTCACCCTCCCGACATGGGTGGAAGCAGGCTCAGTTCGTCACCATCCTGAAGGAGGCCTTCCTCGGAAGGGTCGATCGTTTCCTCTCCAACGATGGCCATCACGGAGCGCCGCAGGCGGGGGCCGTCGGCCAGCAGGTCGCGAAGAGGTGCAGGGGCCCCCGAGAGAAGGGTGGAGATCAGGCCATCGACAGAGGAATTCTCCGCGGCCTCCACCGCAGTCTGGCCGGAGGGGGCCAAGTGCCGGGCCTGGCCCAGGAAATGAACAGTAATCTGCATGGTGAGCGAGTGAGACGAACTCTAGGCCAGCGGATGTTCCTTGGAAAGCAGTCTGAAGGGACAATTTCCGTAATGAGGGATTGAGGAGGCTGGCGGGGGGCGCCACTCTTCCCCCGGCCGTTATCGTCATCATGAAATATCAGTTTCTCTTCTCCTTTTTCGCCATCATCGGGTTCCTGGCACCTGTTTCCGGTAATCCGCTTGCCGAAGTCGTGCGAGGATCGGGGGTGCAGGGCGGCTTCATTGTGCAGGTCGGGGTCACTGATCCCGCGGTCACTGCTTCTCTGCGGGTAAATGAAAGTTACCTCGTTCACGGGCTTAGCGTGGACGCAGCGGTGGTGAGGAAGGCTCGGAAGGTCCTTCATGCCTCCGGCCTCTATGGTCCAGTTTCGGTCGAAAATTTTAACGGGCGCACCCTGCCCTACATTGAGAACTTCGTGAACCTGATCGTGGCCGAGGATCCGGGAGAGGTCAGTGAGGAAGAGATGCTGCGGGTCCTTGTGCCTGAGGGTGTGGCTTACGTTTTGCGGGATGGGGAATGGCACAGGAAGGTTAAGCCCCGTCCGGAAGAAATTGACGACTGGACGCATTATTTCCACAGCCCGTCCGGTAATGCGGTGGCACAGGACTCGGTGGTTGGTCCTCCGCGACGCATGCAGTGGGTCGGTAGTCCCCGTTGGTCGCGTCATCACGATCGTATGGCCTCGATGAGCGCGCTGGTCTCAGGTGGCGGGCGGATGTTCTACATCATGGACGAAGGGTCGCGGGTTTCCATTCAGCTCCCTTCTGAATGGAAGCTGATTGCACGTGATGCCTTTAATGGAGCAGTCCTCTGGAAGCGTCCGATTACGAAGTGGCACAGCCAGCTCTGGCCTCTCAAGAGTGGACCCAGTCAGCTGGCGCGACGTCTGGTCGTTGACGGTGAAAAGCTCCTCGTCACCCGTAGTATTGCCGGTCCGGTTGAGTGCCTCGATGCGGCAACAGGTGAGACCCGGCAGGTTTATCAGGCTTCAGAAAGGACGGAGGAAATCATCTGTCACGAGGGCTTTCTCTTTACCCTCATCAGGGAAGGTAAGTCTGAACTGGAAGACTACGTGCCGAAACATAATGTGGGTGACCAGGGGCGCGTCCGGACCGAGTTTGTCTGGAACGCCGAACCCCGGACCATCCGGGTTTACGACCTCGCAAGCGGGGAGCCGCTCTGGGACAGGAAGGACAAGATCTCACCACTCAGTCTTTCGGTAGCAGGTAATTCCGTGATCTACCATGATGGTGAAAATGTGGTTTGTCTCGAGCGCGCCTCCGGGAAAAGGCTCTGGGTGAGCGAGAAAGTCGGGCGGCGTCCGCTGATCCCGTTTAATTTTGCGCCCCGCCTCGTGATTTACGAGGACGTCGTGCTCTACGCGGGGGGGGACAACAAGATGCAGAGCTATGATCTCAAGACGGGAAAACGTCTGTGGGAGGCAACCCATGACCCATCTGGCTACCAGTCTCCGCAGGATCTTCTCGTAGTCGGGGGATCAGTGTGGTCTGCGCCACTTACAAGTGGTGGCCACAGCGGAGTCTACACCGGACGCGATCCCCGGACTGGACAGGTCACGAAACAGTTCCCTCCCAACGTGAAGACCTACTGGTTTCATCATCGCTGCTATATTGCGAAGGCTACTGAGCGGTTCCTGATTCCCTCCCGCACGGGCATCGAATTTGTGGATTACGACAAGGAAGACTGGGATATCAACCACTGGGTTCGAGGGGGGTGTCTCTACGGGGTGATGCCGGCAAATGGCCTGACCTATGCCCCGCCACACAATTGCGCCTGTTACCCGGAAGCCAAGCTCTATGGGTTCAATGCTCTTGCACCAGCTTCAAAGACCTTCGTCCTTCCGGAAAATATTTCCGAGAAAGGGCGCCTGACCAGGGGGGAGGCCTACGGGGAACCGGTTGATGAGGTGGCTGCCGGGGCGGGCGACTGGCCAACCTTCCGGGGAAATATTGCCCGGAGTGGATCCTCAAACCAGGAAGTTGGCGGCACCCTGGAAAAAAAATGGAGAGTAGAGCTGGGGGGGCGTCTCAGCGCACTCACGATTGTCAGAGACCAGGTCTACGTCGCGCAAATTGACCAGCATACCCTGCATGCGCTGGCTGCGGATTCGGGGGAGAAGCGCTGGAGTTTTACGGCGGGGGGACGCATCGATTCCCCCCCCGCGTACTGGAAAGGCCGCCTCGTACTGGGATCCGCAGACGGTTCGGTCTACTGCCTGAGGGCGGCTGACGGAGCGCTGCTCTGGAAATACCGGGCCGCTCCGGTTGATCGCCGACTTATGGCCTTTGAGCAGCTCGAGAGCGTGTGGCCGGTCCATGGGACTGTCCTCGTAGAAGACGGGGTCGCAACTTTCGTGGCAGGCCGTTCAACCTTCCTCGATCACGGCTTACGATATATCCAGCTCGACGTCAGGACTGGAGCGAAGTTGCTGGAGCGAGTGATGGATCACCGTGATCCGGACTCCGGGGGAGATATCCAGGACCGGCTCCAGACTCTCCAGATGCAGGTGGGTTTGCCCGATATCCTCAGTAGCGACGGACAACACACCTATCTGCGTTCGCAGAAGATCGACAAGAAAAGCGGAGAGCGTCTCGAGGTCGGTCCGCTTTCGGGTAACGCAGCCACCCAGGGTGCGGCTCAGAAGGGGGAGGGGGCCCACCTTTTTGCCCCGATGGGTTTTCTCGATGATACCTATTTTCACCGGGCCTACTGGGTCTTTGGGAAAAGTTTCGCGGGCGGTCACAATGGATACTACCAGGCCGGGAAGTATGCGCCTGCCGGACGCCTGCTTGTATTTAATAAGGACAAGGTCTACGGCTTCGGCCGGGATCCCAAGTATTTGCGCTGGACCACCACGATCGAGCACCAGCTCTTTGGAGCGAATCGTGAGGCTCCTGACGCTCCGGCCCCACAATCGGGACGTCGGGGTGGGCGCTCCCAGCCCAGCGCCCCGGTCACCTTCCAGCCACGGAAGAGCATGGATCCTGCCGGTAAGGCGGTCACGATTGAGCTCTGGGTCTTCCCGGACGGACCGGGTGGCGTGGTGCTGGCGCATGGAGGTCCGCTCAACGGCTATGCCATTACGCTTCAGAAGCGGCGTCCCTTCTTTCACGTCCGGGCGGACGAAAAGCTTGCTACGATTTCGGGAACCAACGAGCTGCGAAAAGGTTGGAATCATCTGGCAGCGGTGCTCGGCAAGGACCAGTCGATGAAGCTCTACCTAAACGGCGCCCTCGCTGCAGAGGGTCGAGCGGAAGGCCTGTTGACCAAGCTCCCGGTGCAAGGACTGGACCTTGCGGTGGACTCGGGATCCTCGGTGGGCGAATACAGAACCGACTTTACTTTCACGGGCCTCCTCGACGAGCTGCGGGTAAGCTACCGTGAAGTGGCGGCTGCCAAGCTGAAGGAAAGTTTCACAGACCCGATGGCCGCGCGTGAACGCAATCAGGACGCCATCCTCTCCTGCTCCTTTGATACCCCGGTTGCAAAAGATGAGTCCGGACACGGGAATAATGGAACCGTAGGCGATGTGGAGGTAGGCAAGGGCCGGGCGGGCAAGGCCCTCTGGTTCCGCAAGAAGGCCCGGAAAGCCAAGGGACCCGTCCCGCGGGGTGGGAACTCCTACGTGCAGCGGGACTGGAACCAGCAGGTGCCGCTCTTCGCCCAGGCCATGGCCCTGGCGGACGACACCCTGCTGGTGGCTGGTCCCCCAGACATCATGGACGAGGAGTATACCTTCGAGCGGATAATGGCGGAGGACAAGGAGGTTGATAAAGTGCTGTCGGAGCAGAACGCGGCCCTGAAGGGGGCGGCCGGAGGTAAGCTTCTGGCCGTTTCGGTGTCAACGGGTGAGCAGAAGGGGGAGCTGAAACTTGATGCCTTGCCGGTTTGGGATGGTCTGGCGGTTGCGCATGGGAGCCTCTTCGTGGCAACCAAGGACGGAAGGGTACACCGTTTCGGAAAGCAGGAAGGATCGGAATGAGGAAATCTCACGCACTGATCGGGATCGCCGCGATAGCAGGGCTGGCCGGAGGATTTACGGAGGCCTGCACGGTTCCAGTCTTTCGTTATGCCCTCGATCACTGGCCGGGCGATCCGTATCAGCTGGAGGCTCCTGAGGGATGGATGGCGAGTCAGGAAGCACAAACCCTGCGCAAGCTTCTGGACGAAAGCAGGACTGAGATTCGCCTCCAGCCACTCGCGGAGACGGGTGCGCCAGCGCGTCTGATTCTCCCCAGAGAGGGGTCGGTGGTCTGGAGTGGCAATCTTGATGAGAATGCAGGCGACCTGTTCATCTCGCCGGCTCGTGAGGAAATTGCGAAGAGAATCCTGTCAGGAGAATCCATGGTCTGGGTCATGGTTACGAGTGGGAATGAGAAGGCCGACAGGGAGCTGGCCCAGCGGATGAAGACCCGGCTTGAATACCTGCAGAGCGTGGCTGCTATTCCCGAGCAGGATCCCAATGACCCGGAAAGCAAGCTCGGCCCGGGTCCGGCGCTGCGGGTAGGATTCTCCTTCCTGCAGGTTGGCCACGATGATCCCACGGAGCAGGTCTTTGTGCGCATGCTGGCCGGGCCTCACCGGGAGCTGCTGGAATTGAACCCGGAGACAGGTGAGCGGAAACCCTTCGGAGGGGTCGTCTTTGGCAGAGGAAGAGTCCTTGGAGCGTGGCCAGCCAGCAGTCTTGATGAGGAGGGTCTCGATGAAGTTTCTCTGTTTCTGCTGGGAGCATGTTCGTGCCGGGTGAAAGTTCAGAATCCTGGGTGGGATCTCGCGCTGGCCCTCGATTGGGACGAAGCGCTGCAGGACGCCCAGATGGATTACGAACGGAATGCAACGGAGGATAGTGCCTCGACCGGGACTGAGGGAGCCGGGGGAGCGTCCTCCGCGGCCGGGAGGGAGGCCGAAGTAGTGTTGATCGGGGATGGGCAGGACCTTGGGAAAGGGGAGCAGAGACCCGAAGCGAGTTCGTTCAAGGCTCACCCCGCGGCTGGTCTCCTGGTGGGAGCGGTAGTCGCCCTCGCTGGTGTCTTCGCGTGGTGCTGTTCCCGGGCCGGTAAATCCGGAATTAAAGGGGGTTGATTCTGTCGCCCTGCCAGACAATGACTATTACGTAGCGAATGAAGGCCCTCCTCGGAATTGTGACTGCTGCTGTTCTCCTGAGCGCTGCGCTGGTATGGACCTATCTTAAGGACCGCAGAAGTACGGCGAACGCCACTGTGATCACGGTTTATTGCGCAGCCGGTATGAAGAAGCCAGCTGAAGCTATTGCGGCTGAATACAGGAAAGAATACGGGGTAGAGGTCAACTTCAACTTTGGAGGGACCGTAGCCCTCCTGAGTCAGATTGAGAATGCGCCCAAGGGAGACCTCTTCATCGCAGCAGACGAGCACGCGGTTGAGGTCGCGCGGGATAAAGGGTTGGTTGAGGAAGTTCTGCCGTTGGCCCACCAGTTTCCTGTCATTGCGGTGCAGGCTGGTAATCCGAAAGGGATCGAGGGCCTGTCGGACCTCTTCCGCGAGGACGTCATGGTGGCGATCGGAAACAAGGAAACCGCCAGTATCGGAAAGGCCACGCGGGCGGTCATCGGCGAGCGTTGGGAAGAGCTGCTGGAGAAGGTGGCGGTCACCAAGACGACCGTGATGGAGCTGGCTGCTGACCTGGCGGTCGGGGCGGTTGATGCTGCGGTGATCTGGAATTCCACGGTTCCCCAGTTCGATGAGCTCGAAGCGGTCGAGGTGCCCGAGTTTTCCAAACATAAGGACAAGGTGACAGTTTCCGTCCTTGGAGCATCGGAGGCTCCGGCTTCCGCCCTGAAGTTTGCCCGGTATCTCAGCGCACCGGAAAGAGGAAACAAGGTGTTCTCCGAAATGAAATTCGAGGCAATCAAGGGTGACAAGTGGGAGGCCAGACCGACCCTGATTCTTTACAGCGGAGGGGTGAACCGTCCTGCGGTAGAGGAGACAATCCAAGAGTTTAGCGACCGTGAAGGAGTATTGGTGGAGACAACCTTCAACGGGTGCGGGGTTCTTTGTGCAGCGATGGACGCGATGCAGGATACCGCGAAGCCCAAATTCCCGGACGCTTACTACGCCTGTGACCTCTGCTTCGTACCGCCGGTGGAAGAGACTTTTCCAGAGGCGGTACTCCTGACCGAGACGGTGATCGGAATCGCGGTTCCGAAAGGAAACCCCAAGGGCATCAAGACGCTTGCCGACCTTGCCGGTCCGGGACTCGAGGTGGGAGTGAACAACGCCCAGCAGTCAACCCTTGGATTCATGACCCAGGGCATGCTGAAAAAATCGGCGCTGTATGACGCCATCCGCAGGAACGTGCGGGCAGAAGTGCCTACCGCGGATCTCCTCATCAACCAGATCCGGACCGGAAGCCTCGACGCCGTCATTGTCTACGAGGTGAATTACAAGCTGGCAGAGAAGTACCTCGACTTCATCAGGATTGATCACGAGGGGGCGAAGGCCGTGCAACCCTTCGCGGTGAGGGTCAATTCGCCCCGCAGGCTTCTCGGGCAGCGCTTGCTGGCCTGCCTGCAGAACAACCGAGCACGATTCGAGGCCAGTGGATTCAAGTGGATCGAGGATCAAACCCCCATCAGGAGTGCGGATCTGGAAATCCCGCCCTGGCTGCGGCAGCCCACCAAGAGGTAAGATGGACCACCTCGCACGCCTTGTCACTGGCATCATCCATTTCCTGGTGAGCATGGTGCGGGATCGGAACTCCCGTTTCTGGTCCCTGCTGGGGCTGGCCACGGGTGGTTATGTCATCTTCATCGTGGCCATGCTCGTGGCGACGGCAGTCTACAGTACGCCGGGAGACCTCCTCGCGGCGCTGCAGTCCCGCGAGATCCAGCACTCCATCTATCTCAGCCTGCTCACTTG
>MDTG01027946.1_pt1 | contig 10957 bp, 7 predicted proteins | sample 811421 | NCBI WGS metagenome assembly MDTG01 (sample SAMN05326645, study PRJNA326480) | marine metagenome | isolation source: seawater | place: Pacific Ocean: South East | collected 2011 | reverse complement strand
TGTAGATTATCTCAAAGACACAGGGCTTGCAGGTTTAGGTTTAGCTGATACTGCATTTAAATATGCTGTAGGTTCTGTAGCTCAGGTTATGCCAACAGAGCAACTAGAAAAACGTATGGCTAGGGATCTTTACTCTATGCCAGAAGCCTTTGGTGGAGCTGTAGGTGCTAAGAGCATAACTCAACTTGACGATGCAGCTGATGCATTTCTTGCAGGATCTAAACAAGTAGCACAAAAATTAAAGACAGAGTATGACCCTACGATGGTTAGAAGCTTTGTTGGTGCTACCCCTCCCACTTACCAAGAACGTGAAGCTCCTTTATCACTCTTATCGGGAGAGTCTGATTCTGCTTCCGATGAAGTTTTAGACATTTATAATATGGGCCTTTTAATGTTTAGAGAGCCTGTTGTAGAGTTTGCAGAGACTTTAGATATTCCTAAAAAAGGTTTACTAGGTTCAGAGTTTTTAAACCGAGTAAAAAAGAACCCATCTATTCCAGAAACTTCTTTGCAAGAAAGTGTTATAGAACCTTCTAGAAGGTACACTAAAGATGAGTTACTTAGAGCCTTAGGCGTAAATGCAAACACTAAAGGAACTTTTAGATCAGTTGCAAATATTTCTCCAGCAAGAATAAAACAATTTGAACAATATCAACGACAGAGGAGAGATGCAGGTTTTGTAGGTGGGACTGAAATTGACTACTTTGATATACCTGTAGATGTAACTATTGGGTATCCTGGCAAAAAATTTAAAGCTCATTCTCAACATTATCAAGACGAAACTTTAGTCCATGTTAGGGGATCTATTATAGATAGTAGCGTGCCTTTTTCTGAATTTAGCACTGGTCCTACTGGCGAAATAGTTATTGATTCAACTAGGAATTTTCCAGCCTTTGATACCATAATTGACGATGATAACTTTTTACTTGTAGAAGAAATTCAATCTGATCTCCTTACTAAGGGTTATGTAAAACCTAAAAGTCCTTTTGACGCAGCTTTTTCTGAGGCTATTGAGGAGTATGATTTCGAAAGTCCTGTTAAATATCAAGAAGCTTATGGAGATATTTCTACTGACATACAAAAGATTTTTAAAGAGTTAGATGAAGAAAGTATATATTCTCCAGAACTTCCTATCCAGTTAGGATCACTTAACTCTAACCCATTTTTTAGCCCTGAAACAGAAACTGTTTTTACTAATAAGATTTTAGATAAAGGTTACACAACTTTTGAAGAACTTAAAGACTATATTAAAAGTCAAAATACAAGTTCTAATTATTTTTGGGGTATGCTTAGTAGGTTAGAACGTAGAGTCCCAGGTGTTTCTGTAGTTAATACTGCACCAGGTGGAAAAACTTATAGTGATTTATCTTTTGACTTAGATAATGAAGAATTTGAAGAACTTTGGGAGACTTTTTATGAGTCTGTAAAAGGTAGTGAGATTGATCATGAAATTCATATGCATAGATATGAAGATTTTATAGATGATTATAATAAGGTGATACTAAAAAAGATAAAAGAAAAAGGCCTCAGTAAAGAATTAGACCTAAACGACTTACAAAGATTAAGGGAAAAATACGAGGGTGCTGGAGCTAAAGGCACCTTAAACGTAGGGCTACCACCAATACGAAAGAATAAGCAAGCTGTAGATGAAGCACTTAAAGTCCTTATAGCTAAAGCAGCACAGCAGGGTGTGGATAAGATTGTTATTCCACCAGCAGAGCGTATAGCTATGGCTAGAGGTAGGGAGCTTAAGAAAGATAAAGGTGATAGGTTTTACAGGACTTATGTAACTGACTTAAACAAATCTTTAAAAGAACTTGAAGATAATTATCCTGTAATAGTGCATAGAGATGTTGAGCTGCCATATCTTAGTAAAACTGATGTAGAAGATGGTGATCCCTTTGGAATGATGAATGAGCCAGACTTTACTGAAATCGATGAAGATGGTGTTGCCTTAGAAGATATTCAAGACCTTATGGATGCAGATGCACAGGATATTGCTAATATAGTAAATCCAACAGCAGAAATAACTGAACCTTTAGGGGATGAACTTCTTCCTCCCAGTAAAAGAAAAAAATTAATTAAGACTGACAACAAAGGTACAATTTTAGACATCTCAGAGTTAATTGATAAATACAAAATAGAACAACCAAGACAGTTTGCCAAAGGGGGCGTAGCAATGAACGAACAAATGGAAATGGCCTTTATGCAAGAAGGTGGACTAAAAGATGATGGCATGAAGCAAGACCCAGTGTCAGGCAATGAAATACCTAATGGTTCTATGGCTTCAGAAGTACGAGATGATATACCTGCTCAACTATCTGAAGGTGAGTATGTGGTACCTGCTGATGTCGTCAGATACCTCGGTGTAAAACATTTTGAAGATCTTCGTAATCAAGCAAAAAGTGGCTTGCAATCTATGGAAGCTAATGGTAGAATTGGTGGTGAGCCTGTTCCTGTTGGTGGACCACAAGCTCCCACACCTTATATGGCTCAGGGTGGGGATCTTACACCAGATGAAATGGGAGAAATTATGCGTATGGCTCAAGGGGGTATGATTCCTTCTGACCCATATCAGCAACAACAAGCGCAATACACACAACCTGTTGTTCAGGGGCTACAAGCTGGTGGCTTTTCAAGTGAAGAGTTTATGACTACTCCAGGTCCATTTAGTGGTGGTAAATATACTGGCGAGTTTAGTACTGAACAACCCGTAATAACAGCACCAACTGAAACTGCTGGTCAAACTCCTTCTACTTTGTATGGACCCAATGGTGAAGTAGTAACTTTTATGCTACCTTTAGAGCAAGAAAAATATAATAATTATATCCAACAAGGTTATTCCTCAAATCCTCCAGGGACACAAACTGTTGAGGCACCTCAAGTATTAAGGGGTAGTAGTGACAGTGATAAAATGAATGCAGATAAAAAACGTTTGCAGGATCTGGTTGATGAACAAAATCAAGGTAGTCAACTTGCAATATCAGAAATGAATAAAGATGAATTACTAGATGCCTATAAAGGTGCTGAAGCAGCTAAGTATGTTTCTATGGGACTACTTACTGTAAATCCCCTTATAGGTGGTATATCCAGACTATTTTCAGGTAACCAAAGCCAACAAATCCAAGAAAGATTAAAAAATGAATTTGGAGTAACTGAACTACCAGAGGTGGATTTTAGTAAGCAAGGGTTACTGGGTGGTTTTTTAAGTGGGGATAACATTTTTAATCAATTAGATAAAGCTATAGCTGGATTTTCTTTGCAGGGCACAGGTTCAACTTATAAACCTTTATATAAACCATCTAATGCAAGTCAGTATGGTAATAATTTACAACAAGCAACAGGAAGTTTTTTTGGTAGTGAACAAGAAGCTTACGACGCAGCGGTAAAAGGTGGTAACACTGCAGCAGCTAATCACTATGATGCTATAAATAGGCTGAGAGGTAAAAAGAATGACTATAGCAATGCCACTAAAAATATGACTCCAGCACAAAAAACTGCTTATGGTAATAGTCTTGGGTTATCTGCAGCAGATATGGCTCAAGCAGATAGGGATCAAGGTTCTCAGTATAAACCTGCACCTGTTCCTAAACCTGCAGATAAAAAAGTACCTACTTCAAACAGACCAACTGGTGGTGGGCAAGATAACAACCCTAATAGAGATCCTGGACCATCAGGCACAGAAGTAGCTAGAGAAGCTGCAGCAGCAGCAACGAGAGATAGGTTGGACAAAAGCACTAAGGCTGAAGGACAATCTAGAGGCTTTCAAGGTAGTGTAACTAGTGGCTCTGTTTATGCAGGAGGTAATAGGGCTGAAGGCGGCTTAATGCTTAAAAAGAAAAAATCTAAAAAGAAATAATAAGGCTACTCGGCTACGGCTGACCCCAACATAAGGAGAAATAATATGCCTGAACTAGCAGAAATGGAAACACCAAAAACTGCAGGATTCGTTGATCGTGGATACAATCACGCAAAGCGTAAGCAACGAATGGAAGATGAAGCTAAGGAGATTGCAGAACTTGAAGCTGAAGCAAGGGGAGAAACCCCAGTAGATGCAGAAGAAGAAGTCGAAGAGGTTACTCAAGAAACAGAGACCGATACAGAAGTTGAAGAAAAAACGTTATCTGCAGAAGAAAAGTCTTTTAAAAAACGCTACGGTGACCTAAGACGTCACATGCAGCAGAAAGAAAAAGAGTGGGATGCTAAACTAGAAAACCTACAGAAAGCTTCTACTAAAGCTGGCATTATCCCACCTAAGTCTGATGAAGATATTGAAGAGTGGGCTAAAGAGTATCCCGATGTAGCTGGTATTGTAGAAACAATTGCAGCTAAGAAAGCACAGGAAATGTTTGAAAAGGCTGATACTCGACTAAAAGAACTTGACGAAGCTCATGCAGAAGCTCATCGAGTTAAGTCTGAGAATGAAATACGTAAGTCACACTCAGACTTTGATGAGCTACGTGAGGCAGATGAGTTTCATGACTGGGCTGATGCACAACCTAAGTGGGTTAAAGATGCACTATATGAAAATGCAGATGATCCAGCCTCAGTAGTACGTGTCATTGATCTCTATAAGTCAGACAAAGGTCTTACTAAAGAAGCTAAAAAAGCAAGCAAGAAAGCAGCAGCATCACCTGTAGCCAAACGTGGTAAAACAGAAGTAGATGTAGCTGATTCTAGTAATACAATTCGAGAGTCAGAAGTTGCTAAGATGACTGACAAAGAATTTGAAGAACGTGCAGACGAAATTAACAAGGCAATGCGCACTGGTAAATTTGTCTATGACGTGTCTGGTAATGCCAGATAAACTATTGACAAACAAAAAATCAATAGTATAACTAGGGACATAGAACAAAAGCCTCTGTATGACTACCTTTTGTTCTGGTCCAATTTCCACAAGTCTAAACTATAAAGAACCACCTGTTCAAGTACAGGCCCGTAAACTAACGGTTGGCCGACTGTTAAATTTACGCACCCTAGAAAATGTAACAGCCTCTTATTGGTATTAGCTTTGTAACGAAGCCAACTATCAGGAGGATTTATTATGGCTTTTTCAACAGCAGGGGGATACGGTAACTTACCTAACGGTAACTTCTCATCCGTAATCTACTCCAAAAAAGTACAACTTGCTTTCCGCAAGAGTACTGTATGTGGTGACATCACCAACTCTGATTATTTCGGAGAGATCAGTGCCCAAGGCGACACTGTAAAAATCATTAAAGAACCTGAGATTTCCGTAAGCTCATATGCTCGTGGTACTAACATCTCAGCACAAGATCTTGACGATGAAGATTTCTCATTGGTTGTAGACAAAGCTAACTACTTTGCCTTCAAAATTGATGATATCGAGGAAGCTCATTCACATGTGAACTTCATGGATCTTGCAACCAACCGTGCAGCTTATCGTTTGGCTGACCAGCACGACCAAGAAGTTCTTGGTTACTTGGCTGGCTACAAGCAATCAGCTTTGCATACAGATGCCGATACAGTAAACACTACTGTAAATGGTACTAAAGCAGTATCTACTGCTGGTTCAGATGAATTGCTTTCAAGCATGAAACTGAAAAAAGGTGACTTTGGTAACATCACAACAGGCTCTGCAGGAGATCATTCGATCCCAGTTGCAGCACGTTTGCCTGGTGCCACAGCCCTTCCAACTGCTACAGCTTCACCAGCAATGGTTGTTGCTCGTATGGCTCGCCTCTTGGATCAACAGCAAGTTGATACTCAAGGACGCTGGCTAGTTGTTGACCCAGTATTTATGGAAGTACTCCGTGACGAGGATTCACGCCTCTTTAACGCAGACTTTGGTGAATCAGGTGGACTACGCAATGGTCTGGTCTTGAATAACTTCCACGGTTTCCGTGTATATACTTCAAGCAACCTGCCTTCAGTTGGTACTGGTTCAGGTACTACAGGTACTGCAAACCAAAACACTAACTACGGTGTTATCGTAGCTGGTCATGATTCTGCTGTCGCAACTGCGGAGCAAATCAACAAGACTGAAACTTATCGTGACCCTGACAGCTTTGCTGACATTGTTCGTGGTATGCATCTATACGGCCGCAAGATCCTTCGTCCAGAAGCTCTTGTCAACGCCAAATACAACTTGGCATAAGGGAGGACTAAACAATGGCTTTACAATCTCCAGTTCGTATTGAGACTGCCGTGATTGCTCACGGTGATCTTACAACTAGCTCAACTCACGAAATCGGTGTAGTTCCAAACAATTGTGTGGTTCTTGCTGCTGGCTCTGAGTGTACTGCTGCAGCCACTGTCGGTGGTGCTAACGCAGTAAGCTACGGTGTAACAGGTGGTGACGTTGACATGCTTGGTACTGCTGATATTAATGGCGCTAAAACATTAGGTGCCACTACTACCACAGTAAACGGCATCACAAATGTCACAACTGCTGACACGACCATTACTGCATTGCTTGCAGGTTCAAATGCTCCATCAGCAGGTTCTTTCCAGTTCTTTGTAGTATATGCCCCAATGGGTGCTACTAAAGCTGCTGCGGAAGTAGACCGTGATACGCTTGCATAAGTGAACTAACCTTAGGGGCTGCTTTCGAGTGGCCCCTTTAGGCTATCTTAAGGGAACACAATGGCATATAATTACTTAGGTCTTACAAACGAAGTTCTAGCTAGATTTAATGAGGTAGCTTTAACTGAAGCTGGCTTTACATCTTCTCGTGGATTTCAAACCCAATGTAAGAATGCAGTAAACGATGCTATTAACTATATTAATACTCGTGAATTTAGTTGGCCTTACAATCATGCCACACAAACAGAAACACTTGTAGCTGGAACAACACGTTACACTATACCTGCTACATCTAAACATGTAGACTACGACACCTTTAGAGTTGTAGAAGATACTTCTTTAGGTGCTCAAGGTAGGTCACTAACTGTTTTAGACTATAAAGATTATTTAAATAAACACATCGAACAAGAAGACAGAGCTGATATGGGTAGTGTACCTACTCACGTATTTAGAACCCCAGATAATAATTTTGGTTTATACCCTTACCCAGATAAAGCATACTCTATAAAATTTGAATACTATGTATATACAACTGCACTATCTGCAGCAACAGATGCTCCTACAATACCTGAACAATATCGTCAAGTTATTGTAGATGGAGCCACAGCTTTTGGTTATCAGTACCGTGGTGAAGGTGGTGAGTATCAGTTAAACTTTGCTCGTTTTGAACAAGGCATTAAAAGTATGCAAAGCTTACTTAGTAACAGAACAAACTACTTACGTTCTACAGTAGTAACAAGAACACCTATTGGAAGATTTGTAGCATAGATGGCAGATGAATCAGGCTTAAACCCTTTTGTTTTTCCATTGCAGGGTGGTCTAGTTCTTGACCGTTCTACCTTTGCTATGGAACCAGGGATGGCATTAGAGTTAGAAAACTTTGAGCCTGACACGGGAGGTGGTTACAGACGAATCAATGGTTTTGAAAAGTGGAATACTAATGTAGTTCCACAGACAGCTAGTTCTACAGAACCTGTACTAATGTCTGCATACTTCGCAGGTAACAGTAAAGTAATTGCTGCTAGAGGTACAAGTATTTATGAAGCAGCTAGTGGTAGTGGTTCTTGGACAAGCATTGATAGCGGTAGAACTAATGCCATACGTTATTCTTTTGAAAGATATAACTTAGCTGGTTCAGAAGTTATTGTGTGGGCTGATGGTGCTAATAACGCTACTAAGTACGATGGTACAACAGTAACAGATCTTAATGCTACAGGTGCACCAGTTAATCCTAAGTTTGTAAAACATTTTAAAAATGCTTTGTTCTTTGCAGGTATGTCAGCCTCACCAGAAGAAGTTGTATTCACTGCCCCTTATACAGATAGTGATTTTAGTACAGCTAATGGTGCAGGTTCAGTACGAATAGATAGTAAGGTAACTGCACTCTTTCCATTCCGTGATGAGCTTTATATTTTTGCAGAAGAACGTATATATAAACTTGTAGGTAATACTATTGCAGACTTTGTTATGCAACCTGTAACAAGAGACATTGGTTGCCTTAACGGTTTTACTGTGCAGGAAGTTGCTGGTGAAATAATCTTCTTAGGTAGAGATGGTTTAAGGACTGTTGCTGGTACAGCTAAAATTAATGACGTTGAGCTTGGTACAATTAGCAGACCCGTCCAAGAGTTGTTTGAGGGTGAAACTGATATCGATGATTTTAATAGTTTAGTTATACCAGATAAAACTCAGTATCGTATTTTCTTTTCTAAACCTAGCAGCCAAACACAAGCACAGACATCTGGTGTTATTGCAGTAAGAAAAGCTCAAGGTTATGAGTTTGCTAAGTTAAAAGGTATTCAACCTGCAAGTGCAGATTCAGTAAGTGTTCAAGGTGATACTTTTGTATTACACGGTGGGTACGATGGTTACATCTATCGACAAGAAAAAACAAATAAGTTTGACGGTACAAATGTTATAGGACGTTACCGTAGTCCTGACCTTACTGCAGGTGATGCAGGTATACGTAAAGCATTTCAGAGGGTTATTATTAACTATGCACCGACAGGTACAGTAAACTCTGATTTGTTTCTACGCTACGATTATGAAGACCCTAATGCACCTAGACCAGCAGCTTACCCCTTTGACTCTACAAAGGTTGTAGCTATCTACGGGACTTCATTATATGGAACTGCTACGTATGGTGGTCAAACAAACCCATTAGTAAGACAACCAGTAGAAGGATCAGGTTTTGCTGTAGCACTTCGTGTGGTTGATAACGGAGAATCCTCACCATACTCACTAAAGGGTTTCCAGCTAGAATTTGATGTAGGAGCAAGAAGGTAAATGGCAGGTTATACAAGACAGTCTACATATACAGACGGTGATATTATTCAGGCAGCAGACTCTAATGACGAGTTTGACCAGTTACTTGCTGCTTTCCATAATGCTACAGGACACAAACACAATGGCACTGCAGGTGAAGGTCCAGTAATTGGACTCATTGGTGATCCAGGTGTTGTTACTCCATTAAATAAAGTTGTTGTCAGTGATACTAATAATAGAGTTGGTGTCTTTGTAGATGTATCAAGCTCATCAGTAGAACAGTTTAGATTTCAAGATGGTGTTATTGTTCCTGTAACTAACAACGATATTGATCTTGGTACTACATCACTTCGTTTTAAAGATGGTTACTTTGCAGGTAATCTTGATGTAGCTGGTAATATTACTCTTGGTGGTAACATTACATTAGGTGATGCAGATACAGATGGCATTACACTAAACTCTGAGATTGCTTCCCATGTAATACCTGACGCAGATGATACTTATGACTTAGGTGAAGTAGGTAAAGAGTGGCGTAATCTTTATATTGATGGCACTGCTAATATTGACTCTCTGGTAGCTGATACTGCAGACATCAACGGTGGTACTATTGATGGTGCTACTATTGCTACCTCAGACATTACAGTAGGCTCAGGTAAAACACTTGATGTATCTGCGGGTACACTTACACTAGCTGCTGATCAAATCTCTGGTGATAAAGTTGAAGGCGGTACAATTAATGCTATCACCATTACAACACTAGCATCTACCACAGGTAACATTACAAATGTAAATGCTACTACAGTAGATACTACTAATATTGAAGTAACTAATATTAAAGCTAAAGATGGCACAGCAGCAGCTACAATAGCTGACTCTACTGGTGTTATTACAGTACCATCTGCAGTACTAACTACAGCAGACATCAACGGCGGTACACTAGACGGTGTAACTATTGGTGGCTCTAGTGCAGGTGATATTACTTTTGCTAATCTGTCGGATGGTACAATCACTGTCACAGCATTTGCTGATGAAGATGATATGTCTTCTGACTCTGCTACCCTTATCCCCACACAGCAATCAGTTAAAGCTTACGTAGATGCACAAGTAACTGCACAAGACCTTGACTTCCAAGGTGATAGTGGTGGTGCATTAAGTATTGATTTAGATAGTGAAACCTTGACAATTGCAGGTGGAACTGGTATAACTACCACTGGTTCTGGTAATACAGTAACAGCAGCTATTGACTCTACTGTAGCTACACTTACTGGCACTCAGACTATTACAAACAAAACTATTGATGTAGATAATAATACTGTATCTAATATTGAAGTAGATAACTTTAAAGCTTCTGCTATTGTAACTGAGTCAGAAGGTATTGCTTCTAACGATAATGATACTACCTTACCTACCAGTGCTGCAGTAAAAGATTATGTAGATACAGCAATTACTGCAGAAGATCTTGACATCACTACAGATTCTGGTACAATAGCTATTGATTTAGATAGCGAGACACTTACTGTAGCTGGTGGTACAGGTCTAGCTTCAAGTGCTACAAGCAATACAGTAACTTTAGCAATTGATAATACAGTAACTACACTTACTGGAACACAGACGCTAACCAATAAGACTTTGACATCACCTACAATAAACGGTGGTTCTCTTGACAGTGCTGTAACTGGTGCCACTCAAAGCTCTGGTACTAACAACACTACAATCGCTACTACAGCTTTTGCAACTACGGTAGCTGTAGACGAAGCGACAGCATTAGCCATCGCATTAGGATAGGAAAAGAAAATGGCAAATACATTTAAGGTCATAACTAAGGCAGGGGTTACATCAGAAGATGTTATCTATACTGTTGCAGGTTCTACCACTGCAGTAATCCTTGGATTAGTTTTAGGCAACACTACAGGCTCACAGATTACTGGTACAGTTACACTATCAAGTGATACAGCTAACAGGGCTGGTGCTAACAATGAAGCAAACCAAGATGTAGAACTTGTAACTAACGCAGCTATACCTGCTGGATCATCACTCTCTGTGTTAGATGGTAAGGTAGTTATGGAAGCAACAGACGTAATTAAAGTGACAGGATCTGGTGCAACAGATGTTATTATCAGTGTAATGGAGCAAACCTAATGGCAGG
>MDTG01431413.1_pt1 | contig 10958 bp, 12 predicted proteins | sample 811421 | NCBI WGS metagenome assembly MDTG01 (sample SAMN05326645, study PRJNA326480) | marine metagenome | isolation source: seawater | place: Pacific Ocean: South East | collected 2011 | reverse complement strand
GATCATTTCATTCCCGAAGCTAAAAATTAATCAAATAAAACCGATTAAAGGTATCGGTTGACTCAATGTACGATTACGCACAGGATAAGGTTTTAGATTTAGAATGGATAAGATATGACAAATTCTGATGTACTCGATACCGAATTGCTGCAGCAATATTACCAATCGCTGGGTAAAGAAGGACTAGAGCTAAGCCTACAGACTTTTGACAAGGTGATTCAAGGGTATGCGAGTTTACTTCATGAAGCGGCTAAAAATAAAGACGAGGCCGCCTTGCGTTCGCAAGCGCACAAGGTCAAAGGCGCCTGCCGCTCTGTGGGGCTCAAGTCACTTGCAGTTTATATGGAAGATCTAGAGAAGAAACAGTGGGACTGGCCGAAAGCCGAACAGTGGTTGGTGAATTGGGCTGACAGTGTGATCCCACACCGCCAGCAAATTCAAGCTTGGCTAGAGCAGCAGTCTCACTGAGACTCTTGCTCAACTTCACCAATAAAGCGGTAGCCTTCACCGTGAATAGTCGTGATCAAATTAGGCGTTTCTGGGTGCGATTCAAAGTGACGACGAATACGACGAATCGCAACGTCAACCGTACGGTCATTTGGACGTAACTCACGATCCAACATACGCTTCACTAACGTTTCGCGATCAAGAATGCGACCCGGGTTGGTCAGAAACAGCTCTAATGCACGATATTCGCTCTTAGGTAGTCTGAACATCTGATTATCCGGAGAGTAGAGGCACCGGCTATCGCTGTTTAGACGCCAACCGTGAAAGTTAAACTGAACACTGTCGTTATCTACAGGACTGCTCGAACGTGAGGACTCAATGCGACGGCACAAGTTACGCACACGAATTGTCAGTTCTTTCGGGTTATAAGGTTTAATCAGATAATCGTCGGCGCCGAGTTCTAGGGCCAGTAATCGATCATCTTCGCTGTCTCTTCCGGTTAAGAAGATAAGGCCAATGTTATCTCGTTCGCGTAAAGACTCTGCGAGCTCTAAACCGTTTTTACCCGGTAAGTTAACGTCCATAATAACGACGTCGATACGCTCTTGGCGCATGATATTTTCCATCTGCAAGCCGTCAGCAGCGTCAAATACTTCATAGCCTTCTTGCTGAAAGAGTCGCGTTAATGTTTGGCGAGTAACCACCTCATCTTCAACAATTAAAAGTCTGGCGTTCATAAAGCAGTGCGTTCCTAGCAATTAGTTCGAGTGACGAATTGAAAAGTACTGAATACAGTCCTATTGATGCCACATTATGACTTTTGTTCAAAAATTTTCAACAAAAACCCAGATTAAGTTTGATTTTCGCACGATTTAACAGGAAAACGAACTATAAATTCGACCCCATGATTAAGCTCGCTGAAAAAGTGTATTTGCCCCCCTAATACTTGAGTAACCAAGTTGTAGACGAGGTGCAAGCCTAAGCCACTGCCACCCGAGCCTCGCTTGGTGGTAACAAAGGGGTCAAAAATTTTCTTGCCAATGTCATGAGGTACACCTCGACCATTGTCTCGGTAAGTAATTTCTAATTCGTTGTCGCGACGTTCAAATAAAATATCCACTTGGCCGTTATCGCGATTATCAAAGCCATGCATCATTGAGTTAGTCACCAAATTGATTAAAATCTGATTCAGTGGGCCCGGTTTAGTGACCACACACAGACCGGGGGCATACTCAATGTTAATTGGAAAATGCTCGGCGTTGAGACGTCGAGGCTTTACCGAAATCAGCATGTCGCGCATAAACTGTTCAATATCGATCGCGCGATCAACTTCGGAGGACTGGTCAACCGCGACTTGCTTAAAGCTGGTGACCAAATCTGCAGCGCGGTTTAAGTTGCGATAGATAATCGATAAGTTTTCATCACAATCCTCTAAGAAGCGCGCGAACTCATTCGTGGAGATGCGCTTTTCATCGAACTTCTCACGCATAACCGCTAATTTGTCTTGCAATAGCGTCGAGGCAGTCACTGAGAGTCCGATAGGAGTATTCACCTCGTGCGCGACACCGGCAACCATATCACCGAGCGAGGCCATTTTTTCTGACTCAACGAGTTGACCTTGATACTTGTGTAGCTGTTCAAGCGTGGTGAGTAGCTCTTGGTTCGATTCGCGCAAGGCTTTTGTCCGCTGCGTCACCTGCTGTTCGAGTTCGGCATTGAGTTGGCTAGCTTCGCGCTCGGCCTTTTGCTGACGCAAAATATGATGCTGCACGCGCTCAAGCATAATATTGAGCGCGTTGCCGAGCTCATTAAATTCGTTCACGCGAGATTCAGGTAACCGTAAGCCGTAATCCTTGTTGCGCGAAATCTGTGAAACGATATCTACAATGCGATCCAACGGCTGGCTCAGTATCCGGCGCAGGCGCAATGTCAGTAGTGCGCAGATTAGTAAGGTGAGCACGAATACCGTAGCGGCTACGGCCAGCGAACGAAGCTTAAACAAGCGTAATTCGTCGCTGCTGGCGCGCAAATAAACATAGCCGACAACCTGGCCATCGAGTTGAATAGCTTGTGCGACTTCAATGTAATCGGCTTGTAAACGAGGCTCCGAAAGGCGCTCTATTTGCGCAAACTTGGCAGGAATCGGGGCTAACCCTTCTTTGTTATAACTCGAGAAAAAGCTTAGATCACCACTGACGGTGTCGATCTTATAAATATGAACATGTTGAATAAATTGATTATTACTGAGTGTTGCGAGTCGACGTTGCTCGGCTGTATTGTCGCTAAACGCCAAATTTTGCACCGCGTGAGCGGCGATCATGCGGGCATCTGATTCACTACGATCTAAAAGTGCTTGGCGATACTGACTGACCTGACTAAATAGATTGATACTGAAACCAATTGCCAAAGCGACAGTGGTAATCAACAGTACAATGTAAATGAGGCCTCTTTTGAGCGAAATGGTCTGCATTATTATGACGCGTGGACGACTTTGTTATCTTGTTTAGTCTATGTTATCAAATGGTTAATGAGTGTGCATCCAAATCTATGCAAATTCAACGTGAAGAATTGTATATTCAACTTAAACGCTTGCTTCTTAAGACTTTAAATTTGCCATCGTCGGCGACTTCATGGCAATGACCAAAAACGCGTTGCATGTGTTCAGGCCAGGGTAAAAAGCGGTTAGCGACAATCATCAACTCACCACCTTTACGCAACTGTCGATACGCCTGTTGAATAAACTGTTCGCCGATATCGTAATCAGTGCGTAAGCCGGTATGGAAAGGGGGGTTACTGAGAATCCAGTCGAATCCGCCTGCGTCTAGTTGCGGCAAGCCGTCTGCCAGCATAATCTGACCTTCAACCCCGAGCGCTTGCCAGTTCATTTGGGTGCTGGCAATGGCCATCGGATTAACATCCGAAGCAACGATCTCGACATTATATTTACGCTTAACTAAACCACCGATAACACCACTGCCACAGGCAAAATCGAGCACCTTGCCGCGACAATCGTCGGGTATGTGCTCAAGCAATAATGCTGTGCCTGGGTCTAGGCGACCTTGACTGAATACTCCGGGGAGTGTGTCAAAGTGAGCTTGGATACCCCGCCACGTGACTTCAAACGAGGGGAGTGCGGTGTCTTCGATTTGAGTCGCATGTGACTCGACTAGCCGTGTTTCGAATAACTGGCAATGGTTGCCTGAAGCAAGCTTCTTGGCTGTCGCATAACCTGCGGGTAACTTCTTTACCAAGCTTGTCACACCACCGCGCTTTTCTCCAACGATGAGAATAGCCGCCTGAGGTGCTTGTTGCGCGATTTGTTGTAGCAGCCACTGATTAAGTGCTTGCTCTTTCGCTACCACCAACAAAATAAGCTCGTAGTGCGCAAGAGTCGGCGCTTTGGCTTGGCATACGCCGTGACTGTAGTGTTGTACATGACCAACATGCAGACACCACGCATGTTCGAAAAAGGGCGCGAGCTGACTACCATCGGGATGAATGACAAGGCGTTTATCGCGCGGAGTAGCAAGCCAACTGGCATCACTATGTCTACTGAGTAGGCGCGCAACAGCATCAGAGGTCGATTGAACGGCCATAAGCTATCGTAGGATATCCATTCTAAGTTCGTGATCTTTCAATAGTAACAGTGTACCACCCCGATGCTCCTTCATGCGCAGTTTTTTGCGCTCATGCTCTAACTGAACACCAGGAAAGACCTCTTTTGCGGCGACAATTCTCAACGTAGGGTGGTTTTTTAATGACGCGCGCATCACTTTGAGGTCATTTTGTACGCTACGCATGTGGTTGAGCTCATTATGGGCCGCCGTTCGTAAGGACTGTTTGAGTGACTTTTGCTGTTCATTATTGGCCAGTGAATTGCAGCGCTGTAAGCCCAATTTAATGCGCTTCAAACTATGAGTGGTCACGCGTAACTGGCGGTATAAGTCGGTTAGCGCTTGTAAGTCACTGGGCATTGGCGGTGGGACCGAAAGTAAAAAACGTGTGAGCGTACCCGCTCGAGCACCGAGTTGACCCGCAGAAACATTAGCGCAGGTTTCGAAGGTACCTCCAATCACTTTGCCGCGGGCAATGGTATCTTGACCACCAATGAAGGCTTCTCCGGTACATTTGACATGACAATGCGTCAGTTGACGGTCGATAGTAAGTGATTGCTTACATTCTAAAAAAGCATACTGTGCATAGGCACACCAAATTGAAGCGCCGGCATCCATTTTTGACGATAAGTGTGGGATATAGGCTTCGTCGGCTTGCAAGCGCTCTTCATCTTCAGAAGAAATATGACCAATACATCCCTTACGCACGGTAATACTTCCACCGGCGTAGAGCTGTGCAGAATCAACGTAGCCTGCCACCGTGATATCACCTGTGCACTCCACGCGCATACCCTCAGTGACGTTACCGGTAACAATTACACTGCCTTTAAATTTTACGTGACCCGTCGATACATCCACGGTTTTCAACGTCAGCACATCGTCAACATTGGCGGAATTATGGGTAAACCATGGCATCCCTGTACGTTCGGCAACAATCAGCATCGGATCATCATCAGCAATACGTGTGCCTTCGCCGGGTATCATTTCAGCATCTTCACCGTCGATGGCCTCAATCACATCTCCCTTTACGGTCGTGCCTTGACGGCCTCGGGTCGGTGGATGCTTCCTGAGTAATGGGTCGCCCTCAAGAACGGTAATCTGCTCACCTAAATCACGCATGTCGACCGTACCATCTTCACGTTCTTGTGGCTGTAACACACGTTGCCGAGCGTCATCAACAAGCCGTTCGAACCAAGCATTGTCGCCATTTTTTGCTGTTACACCGCGTGCAATGGTGGCTTCAAAATTACTACCAGGCTCAACTTTGAGTGAGTGACTAATGACCTTATCGACCATTTTACGTTTAATACCTGCGACAACACCTGCGGCTTTCAATGCCTCTAAAATATCTTGTCGCTTGATGGGCTCGCCACCGCGGGCTGCGTCACAACTAATAGTCGCTGTCATGTGGTCATCGCTGATAACAACATACAACTGGGCATCTTCGAGCGTGGCTACGCGTTCATTGTAATGACTGGAGGAGGAGTGTTCTTTGCCTTGCCACTGTATGAAATTATTGGCGATTTGGTTAAAAGCGTTATCGTTTACCAGCAAAGCGTCAGCAAAACGACTCATCTCAAAGGCCGTCTTAATCTTGCCCGCGTCGATACCGTCAGTCGATTTTAAAATACTGACGTAAACATCGTCGCCGGAGCGTTCGAACTGTATCGCTTTGTCGGACTCTGCCATAACACTTTATTCGAATGTCTATTGTTATTGTTATATCGGCAGATAATAACGAAAAATAAGAAAGATTGCCCGAAATTTGATCAGATATTTTGCGTTAAGTGTTGGTTGATGGTTACAAGTACCGCGTCTAACTGTACTTGTAAATCGGCTAATGCCGCGTTTCTTTTCGATTTATCTACAGTTGTCCAGTTTTTAAACAGGTCGGCTGCCAAGTCGCTGAGTGGTTGAGCACCAATCGTGGCGCTCAATCCTTTTAGCGAGTGCAGCTGGTGATAAATCGCCTCATCGGAGGTCGTTGCATCCAACAATGCGGTCTGCGTGTATTGTTCATAGAACGCCTGTAATACGGCACGGTAGGTAGCCGTTTGCTGATCGCAGTGACGCAAACCTTGTTCAAAGTCGATCAAAGTCGTGTTGCTGTTATTCATACGTTTCAGTGAATGAGTCAATGATATCGGTGGCCTCTTCTAAACTATCTGACTCAAATTGTGCGATATTGAATAAGGCTTCACCTTCATTTGCGACTGGAATGTTAGTACAGCCAATGATAATGCCCGGAACCGGTGAAGTGATCACGTCCACATCGTCACCATGAGGGCTCGCAATGTGTGCCAACACTTGATCAGGTTGTACCGTTTGGCCCAGTTCGACTTTCCTAAGCACTAAACCATCTTTCTCGGCACGAACCCAAGTCGAGCGACTGGAGATAACCGGTGATATACGGCGACCTTGGCGTCGTCCTTTGAGCATCTTCAGATGTTTAAGGACGTTAATGACGCCGACAACGCCTGAATTAATTGACGCGTCATCAAAGCGCAGTGCCTCGCCCGCTTCATATAAAATAAGCGGTATATCCAGGCTATTTGCCAATGCGCGCAATGACCCGTCGCGCTCTTTTGAGTTGAGAATCACGGGTGAGCCAAAGGCTTTCGCCATAGCGAGTGCCTGCGCGTTATCGATATCAACGCGGATTTGTGGCAAGTTGCTGCGGTGGATCGCCCCGGTGTGCAGGTCGACAATGTGCGAGGCTTTTTGCACTAATTCTTCATTGAACAGGTGGGCAATACGCGAACCTAGTGCGCCTCGCTCCGACCCCGGGAAGCAACGATTTAAATCACGACGGTCGGGAAGGTAGCGCGATTGCTGAATAAATCCAAACAGGTTGACGATGGGCACCACAATTAAGGTGCCTGCAAGCTCGAGTGGATTTATACGTTGTATGATCTGTCGGCAAATTTCGATGCCAATAAGCTCATCACCATGGATAGCAGCACTCAGTAATAGCACCGGTCCCGGCTTGACGCCATGGAATACATCGACTCGCAAGTCAAGAGGTGCGTCGTTATAGAGTCGCGCAGCGGGTAACCGCACATGTTGGTGACTGCCTGGCTCAACACGACAGCCAGCTAATTCAAAGACCGCCATACGCGGCTTTCTTGCTGCCATTAGCCGCGACCCTTGGTGCGTGTTTTGTGAGCTTTGGCATTTTTCTCCATAAAGGTAATGATCTGACTCGCAACATCCTTTTCGGTTGCTGCTTCGATTCCTTCAAGACCCGGTGATGAGTTAACTTCCATCACCAACGGACCGTGGTTAGAACGCAATAAGTCGACACCTGCAACATTCAGACCCATTGTTTTAGCCGCTTTGACTGCAGTAGCGCGTTCAGCAGGCGTCAATTTAATTAATGACGCGCTGCCACCACGGTGCAAGTTCGAGCGAAACTCACCTTCTTTGGCTTGGCGTTTCATTGCCGCGATCACTTTATCGCCAATAACAAAGCAGCGAATATCGGCACCGCCTGCTTCGCGAATGTATTCCTGCACCATGATGTTGGACTGCAAGCCCATAAATGCTTCAATGACACTTTCAGCAGCTTGGCGGGTTTCTGCTAACACGACACCGATACCTTGCGTGCCCTCAAGAAGTTTGATCACCAACGGTGCACCGCCGACCATATCGATTAAATCCGGAATATCCTGAGGCTGACTCGCGAAGCCCGTGGTGGGTAAGCCGATGCCCTTGCGTGATAGTAATTGCAACGAACGCAGTTTGTCGCGACTACGAGAAATAGCAACAGACTCATTTAACGGGTAGGTGCCCATCATCTCGAACTGACGCAATACGGCAGTACCATAAAAGGTAACAGAAGCACCGATACGTGGAATCACACAATCGTAGTAAGGTAGCTCTACACCGTGTTTATGGATCGATGACTCACGCGCGTTGATGTTCATGTAACAGCTCAATGGATTCAGCACATCGACCTCATGACCCCGTGCTTTAGCCGCTTCGACTAATCGGCGTGTAGAGTAGAGTTTTGAATTACGGGATAGAATGGCGATTCTCATGTGCGCTCTCCTAGTTGATGAGCTAATTCAGGGTTTACCATAAAACGCTTACGCATGGCTTGTCGACCAAGTAACATACGAAACTTCATCGTGTCACGATTAGTTAGGGTCAATTCAATCGGGCCCTCAAACGCGCCCAAACAGAGTCGGGTGCGAATCACATAACGCACTTCTGTGTGACCACCCGAGTCGGTCACTTCACGCTGGTCATGAATAGGTGCTTCAAAAATATGTTCTTCTAGACTGTCTTGATGGGGGTGCACAAACACGCGCAGCCATGGCTGTCCATCCTTTTCAAACGGCTCTAATTTAAACGCATGTAAGCACGACGTTTTGGCACCAGTATCGACTTTCATATGAATCGCATCAATACCAATATCAGGTAACCGACCCCATTCCTTCCAACCTAAAACTTCCATTCATTTCTCCATTCGATATTCGCAGCGCTTAATTACACTAAATATAAATAAAGGCAAGAAAATTTTGTTTCTAAATCATCATTTACATGTTGATCAAAATTAGCTTCATTTGCGTTACCTTAGATCACGCGACAAACAATTGATACGAGGAATATAATCATGGCGGCTTGCCCATCATGTGATTGTCAGTCTGAATTAGGCTTTGACATCAAAATGGCTTTTCAGCCAATCGTTAACGTGCATAACAGCGACGTGTTTGCTTTTGAGGCGCTGGTGCGCGGCGCGAACGGTGAAGGCGCGGGCGAAGTACTGTCGCGTGTGAATGAGTCTAATAAATACACGTTTGACCAAACCTGTCGTATGACGGCGATTGAAACTGCAGCACGTATACAACTACCGTCAAAAGTCAGTATCAATTTCATGCCGAACGCGATTTACGAGCCAGAAACCTGCTTAGCACAAACGCTTAAAACAGCGCGAAAGACAGGCTTGCCACGCGAGAATATTATTTTCGAAGTGACGGAGCACGAGAAAGTCGAAAATCACAGCTTGTTGGTCGATGTATTTAAGACCTATCGCGAGCACGGCTTTCTGACCGCGATTGATGATTTCGGCGAGGGTTATGCGGGACTCAACCTGTTAGCTGACTTTCAGCCGGATTTGTTGAAAATCGATATGAAGCTAATCCGCAATATTCACGAAGATCGCATTAAAAAAGCGTTATTCGCTGCCGTTCAGCGCGCCGCCGAAGAGCTCGGTATTACGCTCGTGGCGGAAGGTATTGAGACCATCGATGAATACTACTACCTGAAATATAACGGCGTTGAATTGATGCAAGGTTATTTGTTCCAAAAACCCGAAGTGGAAGCCTACACCATCCCCGATTTCGAAAGTTTGAAGCGCTAATTACCACCTCGTTGTTTGGCTTCTTGGCGCGATGCTTGTAGCCGCTGCAGATGACCTTTGAATTCATAGATATCTCTATCGAGTGCGTTTGCGCTGACGTAGAGATCATAGCCCAGTAATTCGCGCATTTGCTCCATACGTCGGCCAAAGACAGCGATAAGCCCTTTATAAACGCGACCTTCCGAACTGACAAACCGCTCGGGAATATCAAAGTATTCGCTGTAATCGGCTTGATCGGGTCGTTCATGGCGCAGCGCCATCGTCATTAACTGGCGCTGTTCGAATAAGATGGCAGAGGCCAAGCGGGGTGAAATCGATTGTAGTATGGCGTCATTGTTATAAACCCGAAAGCCGAGAAAAGGCGCGTCTTCTAAATCCATCAATCGATGTACGCGCGGAACATCAAAGCGCACCACATTATCCCAGTCCAACTGCCACTCGCCCTTGCGGTGAATGTAGCGAATCGTATCGGGCGTAATCACCAGTGAAACAGGAGGTTCAATGAGTTTCCCGATACCCAGTAACAACAGGATTCCCGCCGCGGCGCCTAGAACCACGGAAATGCCAACTGGGATATCATCGCGGATTAAATGCATAAATACTAACAATGCGATAAGGCCAACGGCTATGGCACAAAAGCTGATGGCATTTCGTTTGGCTTGTGGAGTGACATTAAACTGCATTAAACACCTGCTCTAGTATGGCCCGTGTGAACGTTTTTTTAAGATAAAAGCCACGCGGACGCACTTGAATAATTTGACCATCTGGGCCCACCGCATCGGTCAGTGCTCGTCCATCCGCTGCTTTGGGGCGAATCTGTAAAAATTCGCCTTGCCGTGCAGTGATGGCCTCCACTTCACCGAGTGCAATACGATCCATGTGCTCCTCCCAATCACGTTGCAAGGCAAGCTCCTGTTCTGCTGTGGGGCGCCACAAAAACGGCTGGCCGACCACACGCTGTGCCAAGGGTACCGCTCGACGCCCATCGATCGGTAACCACAACACACAGCTTAACTTATTACGTACGTTGCTATTCAACCAGTTCAACCCAGAGGTATTAACCAAGGGGGCGACACAGACAAAGGTGGTTTCTAATGGTTGACCATGCGCATCCACTGGCAGTGTCTTGAGTTCTACACCCAGCTCCGGAAAGTCTTGTAAAGGTTTCGAGCCGGCACTCGCGCCTAAATGTTGCTCCAACATCATGCCGACCCAACCCTTGTCTCGTTTAAGATCGTTCGGCATCACTAAATCCGCAGCATCCGCTAACTGAGCGAATGATTGTCCGGTAAGCTGATGTGCGCGCTGTAATAGCTCTTCAATCGACTGCGGCGCCGATACAGGGAAACGCATTTGATTTGCTCCAAGTCGCCCTTTATGGAAGAATCACTTTATCAAAGAATAATTGAGGATGCTCGCGTGATAGATGCTGAAGGATTCCGGGCAAACGTAGGAATCGTCATCTGTAACGGGCATGGGCAGGTATTTTGGGCTCGCCGTATTAATCAGCATAGCTGGCAATTTCCGCAGGG
>MDTG01383132.1_pt1 | contig 10958 bp, 11 predicted proteins | sample 811421 | NCBI WGS metagenome assembly MDTG01 (sample SAMN05326645, study PRJNA326480) | marine metagenome | isolation source: seawater | place: Pacific Ocean: South East | collected 2011 | reverse complement strand
CGTACTCTAAATCATTATCTTTTCCCTCTTTTCGCTTACGTTTTAAAATTACTTGCACATCTTTTTGAGAAAAAACCGAAATAATATCTTTTTGAAATTGAATTAAATTTGGCGTCGTTATATATCGATCTGGAGCTCCCAGTAAACGTAACCTTTTTTCTGTCATTGGTTGTATATCAAATACAGAAATTACTTTTTTATCACTAGACAACTCTAGTTTTGTATGCATGGATTCAAACCAAATAGGGCCAACAATTTTAATTTCTGCTTTGGGACAAAATCTTTTTACAAAGCTTTTTTGGTGAGAGTTCCAAACATAAAATTTACTCCAACTCATAAATTTTAGATTCCCATATTCTCGATGATAACCTTTGTCAAACTTTAATACAGAGTTGCCCGTTGAGTAGTAATAGAAAATAATTTCTGCATCTTTTTTTTCAACCTCATAGGTCCATAAAGGCCTGAAGATTGTTGTTGAATTGTGAAAGAGATATTTCTTTGCTAAATCTTCTTTCTTTGATTTCTGAGCTAAATACAGCAAAGGATATTCTTTTAATAAGATGGCATGGGTAAAGTCTCCCATTAAATAATAGAAAAATGACTTCAGCGTAAAGTAGATAGAATTGGTTAATAAAAAAAACCATTCAACAATCGAAAGTTTCATTTTTATGGGGAGTTGAACAGCAACAATATCTTTACCCTTCAAAGTAATTTTTGGTGATTTTACTTGATGGTTTAGCTCATTATAATCATCATCACCGTATTTAATATACCAGTCAATAATTGTTTTGGACTCTTGTTTTGAATTTGGTGGAATATTTTTTGAAGATAAATTATCAAAGTATACATAAGGCTTTGGAGTAGATGAGGGATACACAATGAGTTTTATTGCTTGAAAAAGGGAAATACATATTTTATATCCTCCTCCTAAAAACCAGAATAATACAAATCCATACCACCTGATTTTATTTGAAAAGGTGTTCGCTTTAAATCCTTCTTCTTCTAAATAAATTAACCATTGTTTAGGAAGGGCAATTTTAAGTTCATTGTTTTTTCTGCCTAGAGCCTCAAGAATTCTTTGATTAAACCCTGTAAAAAGTGTTCTTTGTATTAGAAATTGAGTAACACATTTTTCAAGGTCTTTTTTGTCTAAATTAAACGCGTTATTCTTAACATTTACTTGCTTATGAGCTAAGCGATTCGAGAGTTTTAGTAAATAATCTAGATTATTTTCTTTTAGGAGTTTATTATATCCAATCTTGATTAATTCTTCTCTTTTACTAGTAAACATCTCTAGTTTAATTTCATTCTAACTATACAAAAAGCTTCAGCAAATTTTTCCCCTATGGCCAATCCTCTACTTTGTGCTAATACCATTAATGCTTTTGGTGATCTTGGGTGTGGAAATGGTCTTTTTTCATATTGATAGCATTCCATCGCTAGACATTTATTTTCAATGTGTGTTTTTAATAAAGGAACATAAAAATTAGGTCTAAATGAACGTGGATCTATTGAGGATTGCCACTCGGTACTAGAAGGTGTCTCAAAAGTTATAATCGTAGTTAATTTATCTTCTTGATAGGGTCTCGAAGAAGTCATCACAGCTTCAAAAGTTCTTTGATGATCTATATTTAAATCTCCACCATGATGAGTAAAAATAATATCGGGTTGGAAAGAATTTGTCTCTTTTTCGATCACTTTTATTATATCCAATAAATTCAAATTATCAAATCGATTATCAGGAAAATCATAGAATGAAAGTTCTTGATACCCTAAAACCTTTTTTGCATCATATACGTTTTTCTTATGCTGCGCTAACTGTTTTTCCCATAAATCAATATTCCTTGAATCACTTCTTGAGGTAATTCCTTCTCCTAGAATAACAACCTTTATATGAGCTGAATATTTCTTTACTAAATGATTTATGGTTCCTCCAAGGCCAAGAAGTTCATCATCTGGATGAGCAACTATCACTATAATTTTTTTGTTTTCGAATTGTATCATTTTATAAAATTACTGAATCCTTTACAAATTGAATTTTACAACATTTATACCAACCTATATATCTTTCCCACTCCCTGGTAGTTGAATCATAAAGAAAGGGTGATAACGCAAATATTTTTTATCCATTTATAATTTTAATAATTCTTTCTTTGCCTTTCCCATCAATAAGTTGTTTTAATCTTTTGCTAAGGTTTTTCCTGAAAGCATATTTTTGATAAGAGGTCTCTATTTGTGAGCGAAGTTTGTCGTACAAATCAACTTCATTCCATTTGTTATGTCTAGTTAAACCCTTTGAAGAAAAGAAATCTGCTATTTTTTTTTGATCCTCATCTATTTGAATTCCAATAGTTGGAATTCCCATGTATGATAACTCAAACATCATCTGCCCGAAACCAGAAATAAATACATCAGCATTTGATATAATTTTTGGAACTAAATCTTTTTGAATTGGATTATCAGCTCCAATATAGATGCTTTTAACTCCCTTTATAGATTGTAGCATTTTCATGATATTTGGAATTACTCCTCTGTAATCACTTCCTCCAACTGATACTATTATATTTTTTAATTCTTTTTTGACTTCGTAATTAATTTCTTTAAAACTGTCCCTTAAGATAAATAAATCGTCTCCAGAAAAAATATCTGGTTGAATAACAATGCTATTGCCATAATCTATCCTTTCGTAATCGTCAAGTGCTATAACTTTCTTGGCTTTTTGTAAATATTTTTCATAAGTATCACGTTGTGGTTTATATGAATCAATAACTACTATGTCATCTTTGCTAATATCCAAAGTAAATTTAATCCAGTCAAATTCATTTAAAGTAATTAATCTTGAACCTTCAATTAATTCTGATAATTCTTGGCACCTTCTTAGGTGTCCAAGCCCTATTGAATCTCCAGATTCCGTAAGAAAAATTACACTCATATAAGACTTAATGCATTTTTATAAAAAACCTTAGATTTAGCATACTCGTCAAATCCTATATCATCTAAAACTTTATTGATTTGAATTAGTTGAGTAGACTGATCACAATATGGTGAGTCACTCCCAAAAATAATTTTGTCTGCGCCCAATTTATTGTAAATAAAGTTTAGATCATGACTAATACTTGATCCAAAATAATAATTGTAAGTAAATGATGTTTCTAGAAAGACATTATCTTGACTTTCTGCTAACAACAGGGCTTCCATACATTTAGCACCTCCACTATGCAGTAAAATGATTGGTTTATCTTTAATTTGATCAACAATCAAGCTTGCTAATTCCAATGGTTTATTTATGTACATTTTGGAACTTCCATAGCTGGTGTCAATAGCTATTATCTTATTTGAATTTATACAAATTTGAAGTATTCGATCATATTGATCGCTAGTTATATTCTGATGATACACATGAAACTTTATAGCGTCTATGTCTAATGAGCTGATGTTTTTCTCATAATCATCAGGATTAACAAGTTGAGTGATTAAGTGTTTTTTAAATTTATTACTACTAACTTTCCTTATTTTAGAAAAATCATTGATGTTTGGATTAAAAACCATAATGTTAGCTCCTTCAACTTTATAGTTTGAGTTAGCAACTCTCTGGGAAATTTCGTTATCAGTAGCTTGCAATTCAGAAGCTATAAAATATTCTGTAGAGTTTTTCTCAGAAGAAGGGAAATGGATATTAAAATCGAATATTTTCATTTTTATGGATACATATTAAAAACTCTTTTTGAGGTATAGGAGAATAATCATGAATTAGGGAAATATTATTGCTCAAGCCTAGTGCAAAATTCAAAATTTCAGTGGGGTCATGATAAAATATAAAGTCCTCTTGTGGATAATCTTTTGTGACGTGTGAACTTATGAAATCAACAAGTAAAATTTCATCAACATATGTCAAAGCATTACTTATCATTCTTTTTGTAAATTCAAGATTATCAATCTTTCCTTTAAAGTTCAAATTTAAAACGCCTATCATAATTCCAATATTTGAAATAGGCTTTTCTGAAGTTTCATATGTTAAATTTTTACACATAAACTTCAGGCTTTTATCTTCTTCAAAGTTTTTTCTTGCAATATTGATTAAATCTGGATTAATATCTATCCCTGTATAGCTTTTACATTTACTTTTTCCAACATAACTATAAAAATCTCCTAGTCCACAACCTATATCTACTATTGATTTATTTTTTATATCCGGTATATATTTTAAAAACTCGTCAAATCTTCTTAATTGCTGTTCTTTCGATCCCCAACCAAGCGTCTTAACATTTGAACCATATTTTTTAAGCCTGTCGCTATATCTACTAATTATACTATCAGAAATATCTTTCATATTTTTTTTGCTATTTTTTCGATTAGATTACTATTAGGATTCAAGCAATTTACATCTGAAACCTCTTTCATTAATTGCATAAATGATATGTTATATTTTTCAGAATATTTTTTTATGATTGGTGTGAAGGAGGAGTGAAATTTGCTTAGACCTGTGTGTATTTCAATATCATTTAATCCTTGGGGTTTTTTCATCATAGGTTCAATAATTTGATTTGCAATTTGATATAATTCATAGACATCAAAATTTTTACATAATCCCATTTTTTGAAGTAGAATAACAGTTATTTCTGTTTGAGCATTTCCTGCACTTCTTCCCATACCTCTAATACAAGTGTCTATATAACTTGCCCCAGCCTGAACAGCAGCAATTGAGTTAATAGCAGCTAGAGACAAGTTATTATGCCCATGAAAACCAATTGAAATTGATACAGAGTTTACAGCTGCGGTAATATATCTTTTTACTTCGTCAGGAGTCATACAGCCAGCTGAATCAACCAAATATATCATATCTGCTAATCCCCATGAATCAATTTCTGTTATGATTTTAGAAAATTCATATTCCTTCACTGCATAGCTTTTCATTCCATTTACAGCTACATTCATTCCTAGCTCTTTTGCATACTCAATATAGTTACGCGTATTTTGATATTCATCGATATTAACACCTATTCTAATTAAGTCAACCCCAATCTCTGATGCTAATTTTATGTCATGTTTATTTCCTATTCCAGGAATGAAGAAAATAGAAATCTTAGCCTTTTCTCTTGCTTCTACAGCTGCACATAAAAGTTTTTCATCTAACTCATTATTATCGTTAAATTTTCTATAAGCACCCGATCCTAGTCCGTGTCCGACCTCTATTATTGAAAATCCTGCTTTATCTAAAGCTGAAGTAACTTTTCTGGTTTTCTTTTCGTTTATCTTAAACCCTAAGTTATAAGATCCATCGCGAAGTGTGTTTTCATTTATCGTTACCATCAATAATACTTAATTTCTAATTCTTCTTTAAACTCATTTAATTCTTCAACTCCACCCTTTATAACTAACATCATATGACGTGATGCACAATTTTTAACAGATTCAACAATATCTTTTTCAGAATATATTGATCTAAATTTTAAAACATTTGGAAGTTTTTTTATGTTGATTGATTTGACTGTTTTTCCAACCTCTAAATCTATAAAGGCCAAGAGTACAGGATTGGTTTCAGGGTTTTCACCAAAAAATTTTTTACCTGTCATTTGCCTAATTAATGCTTCATTCAAATCTATACCTGAAACTTCTGGAACAATGGTAGAGGATGTATAAACACCACCTCCTCTATTTGTGCATTCAACTAAGTAAACATCTCCTTTATTATCGACTATATATTCTCCATGAGTATGTCCTTTTTTATAATCTAGTGAGCTTACAACTGATTCATGTGCTCCTTTTAGACGTTCCAATATTGCTTTAGAAACTTGAGCTGGATATATTATTTCTTTTGTTATTGGGATATTGCCTTTTTCAAACTTTCTTGACGCTACTCCAAGAGATTTGTGACCATCATCAAAACAAAAACCATCAACTGTAAATAATACACCTTCAATAAATTCCTCAATTATACCAGCTCTTGAAGGTGAATTAGTTATTGCATGATAAAATGCATCCATAATTTGAGAATTTTCACGAACAATAGTAACACCAAAAGTGCCTCGACTATCATTTGGCTTTACAATAAATGGAAATTTTAAAGAATTAACTCCCAACTTATAATCCTGAATTGTATTAAATTTATAGAATTCAGGTTGGTTAACATTTAAAGCATTGAGGCATTTTACTCTTTGTATTTCTTTAAATATTGCAGTAACAGCTGCTTCTAAACCTACTGAAAACAAACCTAATTTTTCTGAAATAAATGCTGCTGTGTAAAGCGAATAATCACAATTGTCTGTTATTATTGCATCAACCTTATAGTTTATAGCTAATTTTAAATGAGATTCTATATCGTTAGACTCCCTAATAAAATATCTATCAACTATTTCAACAACCGAATTGTCAAAATGTGGATGGGTCGCAATAATTTTAAGCCCATTTTTTTTTGCTTTAATTATCAGGTCTTTTTGTTCCCAACCTGCACCTATAAATAATACTTTTTTCAAATTTTGCATTTTCTTGAATCTGCAATATTTCTATAAATTTTCTCTCCAAAAAATCTAACTAATTTTACCTTTAAAAGTAAATGAATTGGATATAAAATAAATGATCTTCTAGTTAGTTCGATATATGTTTCGTAGCCACTAAAAAAAAATTCTCCATCATAACAATATAAATCAATATATCTATTTTTCATTGCTTCACAGTCAGGCTCAAATTTCATATCCTTTGCATACTTAAATTTAACTTTTCCCTTTCTTATAAAATGTTTAATTATGTTGTGGACCTTTTTACATATTCCACAGCCTTCATCTATATAAACAGTAATTGTTCTCATATTTTACGATATGTTTTAACACCAGGTGGTCTATTCAATTTTTTAATTTTAAAACAATCGTCAAAGCTTACCTCAGTGATTTCAATCCATGAACTGTTCTTGTATTCTTGATAACTTTCTAAGGCATCATAGGGTTTAACACACAAAGTAACTGTATTTCCTCTTGAAGCTTGAAAAGCTATATCTGCAATGTCTTTTTCATTTTTTGCGCCTAAGCAATAATCAGTTATTTTATACATGGCACTTTGTTTATATCGACTCGTAAAAATTTGACTTTTATGAAATAAACCATCTTTATCAAATGCCATTAAAATATCATCTCCATTTTTTTTAAACTTATATGTGTATACCCCTGTCAAGTGAACCTCCGTAAAAACCTTTATTGATGTCACTGCACCAGTGGTTAATTTCATAATATTACTTAATAATTTTGTTGGATAAAAGCAGTTTACGAGTGAACAACTAACAATTAGAAAAACTACTATATTATTTATACTCCAATCAACAGTATCTATTTCGTGACTAGTCCATATCAATAAACATCCTGTCATGGATATTATGAGTAATTGACCTATATATGAAATATCAAGAATTGTAAATAATGAAATTCCAAAAATTAAAATAAATATTTGAAATAAGATCGATGTTGTTGGTGTGAACAATGAAAAAATAAAAAGATACTCAAAAAAAACTATAAAATTTCCAAAAAAACTGAACTTTTTAATTGTTGGTAAAGCCCAAGGTTTTATCAAATATGGCAAAGATAAAAATCCTTCAACAGCTTTTCCTTTTTGCCAAAGTGGACTAATAAGTTTTTCATAACCAGCTGAGTACAGAAATACTCCATTAATTAACACAAATGCCTTTGCTGCTCCCTCTACGTGAAAAAAACTTTCAGGGTGCATAAATGGCAAAAAAAATGCTACGCTCTGTCCGTATATATTTTCAATTGAATAATATTTTGATTTCATTAAAAGTAAAGGATAGGTTACAAAAAGCGTATAAGGTGATAAAATCATGAAGAAAACTGATATTAGTATAATGATCCTCATTTTTGATTTGTAACCAAAAATCAAATATCTAGCATTATAAAGACTATAGTACTTTAAAAGAAAGATAACAGTAACTAAATTAAGCCAAAAGTCAAAATCGTATTCCATTTTATCTTTAAAATAAAATGTTAGTATATAGATTGATACTAAGCCACTAATAAGTGATATCGCTCTCGTAAAGTTCTCTAATCTCATTAATATCTTTATTATATGATGCTTTAGAATAAATTATTTCTTCTAGTTTAAGGCAATCAATACCGTTATTACTCCTTAGGTAATCAAAGTCATCTCTTCTAACTAAGTCCCCTTTCTTAACATTATTTTTGATAACTAATCTTGTAGTTATACTTGTTTTAAACTCTAGCTCTTCAGGCTCTAAATCAAATCTATTTTTACTTCCTAAAGCTTTTTCAGCTATCCTAATCCCTTCGACCATTAATTTGAATTCCTTCGGGTCCAAAGAGAAAGATGCATCTGGAACAGGAAGTGATTTGTTGAGAGTAAAATGTTTTTCTATAACTTTCGCTCCAAGGCTTACAGCAGATATTGCTGTTGCAGAACCTATACTGTGATCAGAAAATCCTACAATTGTTTTAAAAGCCTCACTGTAATATTTCATCCGTCTTAGGTTTATCTTTTCATAAGGTGTTGGATAAATACTGTTACAATGAAGAAGTATATGATTTGGATTATTGTGTTTTTTAAATAAGTTGAAAATCTCGTTCAAGATCTTCGGTGTTGCAAGGCCTGTGGAAAATATTACTGGTTTTTTTAGAGAAATCACCTTTTCAACAAGCTGAGGAAAAGTTCCTATTTGAGCTGAAGCAAGTTTAAATAATTCAACATTAATATCCTCCAGGATGTCAATTACTTTCAGATAAGTGGGAGTTGAAAAAAATATTATACCCCTATTATCACAATATCTTTTTAAATCATAATGCCACATTTCATCTAAATCTATCTTTCGATGTAATTTTTTAATCTCAACAGACGGTCGGAAATATAATTCATCAATATTTATTGATTGAAACTTTACTGCATTAGCTCCGCATTCGATAGCACAATCAATGGTTTCATAAGCAAGGCTTTTACTCTGATTGTGATTGGAACCCACTTCAGCAATTATAAATGTGCCATCATTTTCTAAATTATGTTTTCCAATATTCATAAACAATATATTTATTCTTACCGATCACTTTTGATTCTGTTATCTTAAAACCCGAGCTATTAAATACTCGACTTGATATAATGTTACTCTCCTTAACTAGAGCTTTTAATGGATATTTATTTTTTTCCTTTAACAAACCAATCATTTTTTTTCCATAACCTTTACCCCGATGGCTTAATTCAACAAAGTAATCTATGTAATAGAACCCTTCGCTGAGATCTATTCTGATTTGTCCAATTGGTTTTTTTTCCTCAATGATGAATATTTGACTTTGCTTTGAACTAAGCTTTTCTTGAAACCATTTTTTATGGTCATCCCATTTTATTGGCCTATTGTCAATTGAGTTTAATCTCACTTCCTTTTGGTTTGCCCAATCAAAAATTAATTTACAATCCTTTTTATTTGCTTTACGAAACCTCATGATTTAGAATAAAACAGTTTTATGTGTGTACATGATAATCATTTCCAGTAAGACTTTTTTTTAGCACTTAAGTTTCTTTCTAAATAATCCCTACCAAATATTTTTAAAAAAAATCCTACTGGAATTAAAAACAAAAAATAAATTGCTGTGGACACAACATTTATGAGTAAATTTTTTATCATCTTAATCAAGTACAAATTGTGTTTTCCAATCTTTCTTTTCTTCATAAACAGGTTGATTCTTTTTCTCCAACAAAAAATTCCCTAACACTAGAAAATCCATATCTGTTCGCATAAAACAGCGGTATGCATCCTCTGGGCTTTCAACAATAGGCTCACCCCGAACATTAAATGACGTATTGATTAAAACTGGACAACCGGTTTCTTTTTCAAATAATTTTAAAAGATGATGTAAATCCCTATTTGTTTCCTGATGTACAGTTTGCAGTCTAGCAGAGCCATTGACGTGAGTAACAGCGGGAATTAATGAGTTTATATTGTCCAAACGTGCAAATCCATTTAATTTATTTTCAGTTTCAAGTTTCACTTGAGATGAATTTACCTCACCCACCAGTAACATATAGGGTGAACTAAATTGTTTCTGTAATTCTTTCCCTTTAAAATTAAACCACTCTTTTGCTTTTTCTGCTAATACTATGGGTGCGAAAGGGCGAAAACTTTCTCTAAATTTAATTTTTAAATTCATCTGCTTTTGCATTTTAGGTGAGCGAGGATCTCCTAAAATACTCCTTGAACCTAAAGCACGAGGACCAAACTCCATCTTCCCATTAAACCATCCAATTACATTTTCTTTACTAAGAAGTTTTGCGATTTCTTTACTCAAATCTTTTCTTTCATGACACATGTAGGGAAAATCATTGTCCTTTAAATAGTTCTCAATGTCTTGATTGGAATACTCAGTTCCAAGTAAAGAACCCTTTTGATAGTCCATTGAGGTAGATGGGTTTCTTTTCTTTCCTAGTTTAGAATACCAATAATGATAGGCACTCCCTAAAGCTCCACCAGCATCCCCCGCAGCGGGCTGTATCCATACATTTTCAAAGGGCCCATTCATTAATAATTTACCATTCGAAACACAATTTAATGCAACTCCCCCAGCTAAACAAAGATTGTTCAACTTGGTCTTTTGCTGTAAATGAGTGGCGATTCGAAACACAATTTCCTCTGTTACGGCTTGTATAGAAGCAGCTAAATCCATGTCCAGTTGAGTAATTTTTGATTCAGGTGTCCTGGGTGCTCTTCCAAATAGATCATGGAATTTTTTGTTGGTCATCGTAAAACCAGTGGTGTAATTAAAATAATCCATAACTAGCTTAAAGGAACCATCCTCTTTTAAATCAACCAAATGATCTAAAATGACTTGTTTATAAATTGGTTTTCCATAGGGAGCTAAACCCATTAACTTGTACTCACCAGAGTTCACTTTAAATCCTGTATAATATGTAAATGCAGAATACAGCAACCCTATAGAGTGAGGGAACTGAATAGAACT